>Ga0209633_10004429_pt1 | contig 12612 bp, 13 predicted proteins | sample Cruoilmetagenom1_FD_187290 | JGI IMG/M metagenome (GOLD analysis project Ga0209633, IMG submission 187290) | Oil polluted marine microbial communities from Coal Oil Point, Santa Barbara, California, USA - Sample 1 (SPAdes) (version 2) | ecosystem: Environmental > Aquatic > Marine > Oil seeps ... | reverse complement strand
CTCCTTCATCAATATCAGCGTCTTCATCCTCCAACCGATATCTTTTATCTGGGTTAAAATCTTTTTTGTCTTTGACTACCAGATAATCAACGTCGATGTTTTCAAGGTCATAATTAGATTTGTTTCTAATTCTGACTTCCATCTCAATATTAAAGTTTCCTCCCGGACCAAGTTCGACGTCTACTCTTTTATGCCAAGATCCTTCCTTGTAAGGTCGGATTTTGCAGTGAGTGATGTGGATGTCGGTGGAGTTGGTGTAGGGGTTGATGGTGACGGGGTCTTCATCATTTCTACTTTCACCCATCAAAATCACTCCAGTTCCTTCTTCATAGTGATAACCAGCGATTTGAGCCTCAGGTGGTTCTTCTAATTCCAAGAGACTCTCCTTTGGCTCATAATCCTCTGCTTTGTCCAACATCTTCTCGCCAAGGTCTCGCCAGACAGAATCACTATTATCAATTTCGGAATGATTAACTCCCTCAACTAACACAGGATGTCCAGAAAAATAACTAGTCCCTGAACCTTGAATAATAAAAGAGTTAAACCCTTGCAAAAAACCAGCAGAACCAAGATCGTCACTTTCTTGATGATAAAGAGCAACTTTTTCCACATTAGAAGGAATAGTGATGTCACCAGATAAAACAAAAGGATCTATTAAACCAAGTAAATGGATTGGATAATCGTTTGAATTCATCCAATTAGCAAGCGTCATCATGAAATCTCCGCCAGCGCTATAACCAACCAAGAAGATTTTATCTCCTTCATTATAAACAAGCTCAATGTATTTGTGAGCAACTGTTATAGTACTAGCTTGATCAAAAATCACTGAATAAACTCTTTCTCCAGGCCTTTGATTCTGGTAGTAAACAATTGAAGCGTCTACACCGTGACCACTCCAGTTTTTGCCATTAGCAAGTATATAACCGCCCGCAGCAACTTGATCGGCATCTCTTAATTTGTTCTTATAATTACGATGCATCACAGTAGGACAGTAAGAATAATCTACTCCTCCAAGATAAACAGACGGTCCTCCATGAGAACCTATAAAAATTGTTTTAGCACTTGTCAAAGACAACAGACAAAAAAAACTAATCAAAGTTAGCATTATTCTTTTCATTTTATTCTCCTTCTCTTCTAGGTTGTCAAAAAACTTTTTCAGAGATATGCCCATTGCATTCTCATTTAACCTTCTTTCAATTAAAAGAAGATTTCAGAAAGCACAATCAAAAATTATCTATTGAAATAATTAAATCTTTGATTTTTTCTACATCTTTTTTGATAAATTCTTCTATTTCTTCTTGAGTATAATGAGGATGGTCTGGAGTAACAATGATTTGAGTTATAAAGTCATTAGGATTCAAAGTTATTCTATGAAGCCTCGTTTTACCAGCTATTAAAATATTGGTCGCTGTAAACATTAACAGCACGTCATTCTCTTTATCAACAATTTCTTCCTCCTCAAACCTAACTAGCACTTGTTTGTTGTCAATTGTGAATTCTCTCAAAAAACTTCTTCCACGATTTAATTCATACGTTCGCCACTCACGCTCTTTTTCATCAGTGTAATTAATAAAATCTAAATAATGCTGATTCTGCTCTTCATTATTTCCATCATATTTCATAGCAGTCCAAGTACTTATATGAGAAATTTGTCCTTTAGAAAAGGAAGCACCCGGATAATCACGCTTTTCGCCTCCTACCTCATACACAACCTCCGCATCACTCGGAATCTTAACAGTAAAACCAATCTGAGGATGAGAATAGGATTTCCAACCATTACCAAGATCAATAATTGTTGGATTATTTCTATTTATTACTAAATAAATAATTAGAGAAACAATGACAACTGATGTAAAAATCACTAAAGACTTTTTAAACATAAGATTAAACTAAGCAAATTAAATTTAATTCAGTATAAATAAAAAACTAATAAAAATCAAGTGATCATTAGTTTTAAAGCGGTTTTTGGTTAGATTTAAAATATACAGAAACTTATTTTAATTATTAACCAATTTTTTAACTTTCTTAAAAACCTCCTTTCTTCATTATATTTAAAAATCTTACTCTCTTAATTCAAAACTCAAAACAATGTCTTTTGCTAGATTGTAAAAGTTTTGTCTGTCTTCTCCTCCATCCGATCTTCCACTTATATTATAAAACCAATTCTCTTTTTCAATTACGAGCCTTACGTTACCCAAAACACTCAAGTTAATTGGCTCACTTAAAATCGCCTTCCCGTCAAAAGAATCAATCTCTTTTCTTTGTCTGCCCTCCACCTCATTTCCAACAAAATCCTCTAGCATTTCCCCTTTTTTCTTTTTATGCGTGCTAACTACTATATGAACTTTTTCATACGGCATCACGTCTTGAATTCCCATTTTTTCATCACAATTCCTCCTGTTTTTCAAAGTACTAATTTTATAAAATGCCAATCATTTTATTGATTATCATTTCCGTAAAAATGACAATACAATAAAAAAATTATTCATTTTCTTTTTCGTCTATGGCTTCTAAGACTCGTTCATAATATGGCTGAGAAAGTTCCATTCCTTTTTTAATACTTTTTTCATCATCTGTTAAATTGATTTTTGAATTAAATTCAATAATTCTTTTTTGAGATCCACTTTGAGCCTTCAATATTAATTGTCGAGCTTCTTCCAAAGAAAGTTCTAAAAATTTTATTTCTTCAATAATTTCTTTTTTACTGGCATTTAAATTACCGCACTTTAAACCTCCGCCAGTAAAACAACTCATATGACCTTTCAATCTTAAGGAGCTTTTTTCATATTTGGTTATAAACATCATAAATCCCAGCAAGCCCACAAAAACAATCGCTATTATTGAAAATACTTTAATTAAAAATTTCCTATTTTTAGTCATCTTGTTTAAATTATTTTTTAAAATATGCAATTTTTCTACTGTCTAATTTCAGTATAAGGATAAAGAGGTTTGTCAAAATTTGGATAACGCTCCTTGCAACTCTTAACTCCTTCTTGAATTTCTTCTTCTGTTAAAAAACCATAATCTGCTAGGGTTTCAATCTGTTCTTCTGGGGTTTGTTCTCCAAGATTTCTTCGAAGATCATTGGAGCATATACTGCCACAACCAGCCACACAGTCAAGATAGTGTTGATGTTTGAATTTTTTTTCGTGAATTATCTGACAAACAATCAAGGTGGCGAACAAACCCAAGCAGGTCATTATAAAAAGCAATAAAACAAACAAACTATTTCCAATCTTAATTTTGCCGATTTTAACCATTTTTAGTTTATAATAATTACACTCATAAAATAGCAGTTTACGGTTAGTTAGTCAATTATTCGAATTTAACTTCTGTTGAATTCAAAACAAAAAATCTTTTCACGTAGCTAATTTTTTCATTTTCATTATAATAAGTAATTAAAAATAAGTTTGTTTAAGCTTAGCAATAGTCTCGGCTATAATCAATTAATTTTTCATTTACAACTCTCGAAATATCTTAAAACTTAAATAATTAGAAACAAAAAAATGGCTTACATAAGCCATTTTAAAGAATTTTGCGGAGGCGAGAGGATTCGAACCCCTGGTTCGCGTAAACGAACAACGGTTTTCAAGACCGTCGCTTTCGACCACTCAGCCACGCCTCCTTTCAAACTACAATAGTGGGACTATTTTCAATCCACTAAAGGAGTTTAACAAAATAAATTCAATTTGTAAACAAACGTTTTATCCAAATTTTATTTAAAAATTCTAAATACCCAACCGAATAAACTAAACTTGCTATCTTTTTCCACAATCAAATCATTAACCTCTTGAACAAAGTTCACAATATCCTTTAATTCAGCTTGAACAATTTGCTGATTTTCAGTTTCTATTAACTTTCGATCAATTTCATCAAAGTCAGCTTGATGTTCACCAAAGCCAGGTGCCACTTCTTTAATATTTTCTATCGCCCCATAATTTGGTCCAATCAAAAATGCAACCAAACCACCCCTTCCTTCAATTTTTTCTTTTTCCAAAATCACTTCGTCTTTCAATTCTTTTTTAGAAGCTACCAATTTATTTAAATTATATTCGTTTTCTTGAACAGTTTTTTGACGATTTTGTTGTTCTAGTTGCGCTTGAATTTCTTTTTCTTTTTCATTCTCTACTAATTCTTCTTCTCGAGCTTTTTTTTGAGCTTCAGTTTGCGCTTCAGTCGCTTCTTTCTTGACTACCGCTTGACTCAAACCACAATCTTTATTAATTTTTCCTTTATCATTCCCTGTTAAATCATTACCAACCAATTCAATTGATTTCATCCAAAAATCAGATTCCCAACCGCCCCCTTGTGGATAACCACAATCAAAACCGTATTTATCATTGCCAGTCATAGTATTGTTATTCACCTTAATATCTCCATCTTCATCTAGATCCTCGTAATATTGACTAGCTACTCCACTTGATCCATTATTTTTAATTACATTATCCTTAATATTCAAACTTGAATCAGAAATTATTAACTCAATCCCACTTTCACCATTATCATAAATATTATTTCCGCTAATTGTCCCGTCCACATTAGAACGCAAATCAATTCCCTCTTCTTCGTTGGAATAAACATTACAACTAGAAATTATTATATCTCGCCCTTTTTGAATATAAAAACCCTTATTTCTTGCTCTCTTAATGGTTGAATTTTTAACTACGATCTCACCATTTCCAGAATAAGCGTCAATCGCATTACCAGAAGCTTCTTTGATAATTAAATTATCAAAGATAATATCAGCCCCACTTTCAACAATTACATTTCCCTTGATAGTAAATTTTTGAGCTTCCACGTTTTCTGAAATTTCAATCTGACCATCAATCACCACATCTTTCAAATCAGCTCCAAATAATGAAATTCTTTTAGCTATTACTAAATCTTCATTATATACTCCTTCTTCGATATAAATTTCATCTTCTATCTCTGCTTCTTGAATTGCCTTAGCAACTGTTTTATAAGGATTGGATTCACTCCCATTATCACTATCACTTCCATCAACATCAACGTAGATATCATAGTCCTTAGCCAAAACATTCTCCCAACTTAAAAATCCCAGCGTGATAACTAGGAACATTAAAATGAAGTTTTTTGCCAATAAATTCTTCATATTACTTTACAACTTTACAATTTTAAATATCTACATCCACAATTTTTTTCGAACTAGTTCTACCACCAACAATCTCGATAGCTGATTTTCCAACTTTAAAATAATCCGACAAGATTTCCGCAATTTCTTGATTAGCCTTACCTTTTTCCGGAACCGCTCGCACCCAAATCTTATAATCTCCCTCAGAAATTTTTTCAACTTTTTGTTGACTGCTTCGAGTCCTGACCTTTAAATAAATTCTCATAGCTAATCAGTTCTAATGATACCCTTTTTTCCAATAATCAATCGCCTTAAATCTTTTTCAACTTTTTGAAATTCAACTTTTTCAACTCCGTTTCTATTTAATTCATAGTTCAAAGCATCCGTTAAATCTCTCAAATCATTTCGACTTTTAAGGTCAAATTTTTCATTAATAGAAACCACATAAATTCTGCCATTTCTGACAATCCGACTGATTTTTCTGTCCGTATTTTCGATCCTCAATTCTAAATCAACAATCCTCATAATTTTAGTTTAATTATTTAATTTCTATTTTTTTAAAATGTTTTTTTATTCTTTTTTTAATTTTATCTAAATCAAGTGTCTCTAAATTTTTAATTTTTTCACCAAATTTTTCATCTAACACCTTACCTTCATTTCGAAATTTTTGTAAAGTATAATTCTCAACACCATCAAGCCACATCCCAATTTTATCAAAATCTTCTTCAAGATGCAAATTGGGAACTACGGTTGTTCGAAATTCATAATCCTTACCAGAATTTCTAATCAATTCTACACTTAATTTTATTCGCTCTAAATCAGCTTTAGCTCCAATAGTTTGGTCATATTTTTCCAAACAATTTTTGATATCCATCGCCACGAAATCCACCAATTTATCGTCAAAAGCTTTTTTCAAAACATCTGGCCTAGTTCCATTAGAATCTAGCTTAACTAAAAATCCTAGCTCTTTTATTTTCTTCATAAACACTAAAATATTTTTTTGAATAGTTGGTTCTCCTCCTGTGATACAAATTCCATCCAATTGACCCTGACGTTTCTTCAAAAAATCAAAAAACTCTTTCTCTGAAATTGCCCCCGTTGTTCCACCAAAATCGGGGAAAACTAATTCCGGATTATGACAAAATGGACATCTAAAATTACAACCCACTGTAAAAACAGTCGCCGCCACTTTTCCCGGATAATCAATTAAAGTCAATCTTTGTAAACCGCCCAATAACATTGTTTCTAATTTTAATTAATTATTAATCTTTCCACAAAATAAAGTTCCTTGGCTTCCCCCAAAGAAAAATTTTAAAAAAATTTTACAATAAACCAATTTGCAACCCGCCTACTGGCCAGCAGATTTACATTAAATTTTCAATTACTTAATTTTTAAATTTTCGAACAAATATGACTACGCCAAATTCATTGTAAATTTTAAAATTGAAAATTGATTAAAAATTAGTTTATTGTAAATTGTAAATTATTCAGTTTCCTCAGAAGATTCTCCTCCCATCAATACTTCTCTAGGTTTTGGACCATTTTTAGGACCTAAAAATCCTTCTTGCTCCAAATCGTCAATAATTCGAGAAGCTCTTTGAAATCCAATTTGAAATCTTCTTTGCAAAGCTGATGCCGATAATTCACCCGAAGAAAGCGCCAATTGTTTTGCATCTTCCATTAATTCATCTTGACGATCATTTTCGCTGCCAAAACCGCCAGAAATAAATGAAGACTGAGCCCCACTGGCCTTATCCATAAATTCATTAATAGATTCTTTAATTGGATCCTTTTTATCTTCTGTCTTTTTAACCTTTGCTTCTTCTTTAATATAATCAACCAAACTAGATGTTTCTTCGTCAGAAATAAAAGCTCCTTGAATTCTCCTCATTTTATCGGCACTACTATCCGAAAGCAACATATCTCCGTTGCCCAATAAATTTTCCGCTCCACCTTTATCCAAGATAGTCCTAGAATCAACCTGAGTTGCTACTTTCAAAGCAATTCGAGTAGTGATATTGGCTTTCATTAAACCAGTAATTACTTCGACTGTCGGTTTTTGGGTCGAAACAATAATATGCAAACCAACTGCTCGTGCTTTTTGCACCAACCTCACAATCAAAGTTTCTACTTCCTTGCCGTGAGCCATCATCAGATCATTTAATTCATCAATAACAATCACGATGTAAGGCATAATCTCCAAGTCTCGATAAACAATCCGACCAGTTTCTTCTTCCTCAACTTTGCGTTTTCCTCCTCGTTTGACCTTGTTATTGAAAGAATCAATGTCTCGAACTTTAGTTTCTTCCAACAATTCGTAGCGTTCTTCCATTTCATTAACCGCCCATTGCAAAGATTTTACTACCTTAGAAGGATCAACAATCACGGGACTAGCCAAATGAGGAATGCCATTGTAAAAATTTAATTCAACTCGCTTCGGATCAATTAATAATAATTTTAAAGTTTCAGGAGAATTTTGATAGAGCAAACTAGCCAAAATTGTATTAATACAAACACTTTTCCCAGTATTAGTAGCTCCGGCCACCATCAAATGAGGCATTTTTTTAATATCGGCCAAAACAAAACTTCCATAAACATCTTGACCCAAAACAATGGTTAAATTAGATTTACTCTCCTGAAAATTAGCACTCTCCAAAACTGTTTTTATTCGAACTTCCGCTTTATACTCTTGAGACAAAGGCACTTCAATCCCGACTAAAGATTTTCCCGGAATTGGAGCTTCAATTCGAATTGAAGAAGTCGCCAAAGCCATGGCCAAATTATTTTGCAAAGAAACAATTTTATTCAAACGCACTCCTTTTTCTGGTTCAAAAGTGTATTGAACCATAGAAGGACCGACATTATAGCCTTTGAAATAAACATCGATTCCAAAATCAGCCAGAGTCTTAACGATTAAATCCGCTTTCTCATCCAAGTTTTTAGGATTATCTCTTTTTTTAGGATCCTTCAAAATATTCAAAGGAGGCAATCGCCATTCACCTGTTTTTCTCTTAATTTTATTTTTATCGTCGCAAAACTCAATTACTTCTTTTTTTGATGATTTTTTTTCTTTTTCAGCCTTTTCCGTTTCATCAGAAAATTTAATTGAATCTGTTTTAATATTGTTTTTTTTCTCTTTTTTAATTAATTCTTTTTCTGCTCGAGCAAATTTAAAATTTTTCAATCGAGAGATAAGCTTATAATACCAATCTGCAATTCGATTAAAAAATTTAGTCAAAGGAAAATTAAAAGTTAGAATCAAACCAATTAATAAAAATCCTATCGACAAAACTGAAGTCGCCAAAATTCCCAAATATTTGACTAAGATATAGGCTAATCCAAAGCCAACAAATCCGCCACCTTTACCCGCCTTGGCAACATCTTTCATTCCTTCTAAATCATAAAAACTATGCAAAATAATGGCAAAAAAAACCAAGAACAAAACTGCTCCAATCGTTGTTAGATAATATCGATACTTATCATATTTTCGAAGATAAACAATTCCTAAAACTAACAATAAAACTGGCAACAAAAACTGACTCCAACCGAAAGCTAATCCTAAAAATTCACTAATTTTTTTTCCCACAATTCCTGCCTGTCCAACTAAACTCAACAAAAACAACAACGAAAAAATTACCAAAAGAATTGCCGTGATATTCTTCTTGACATCAGAATGCATCAACCCCTTTTTAACCGATTTTTTTTCTTGAGAACCAGTTTCAGCTTTTATTTTATTTTTTTGCTTTTCTTTATTTTTTTCCATTTTATAAACTTATCTATAAAATTCAATCTTTAAAATCCCACCATTCGCCAAATCACCCAATGATTTTTTTGTTTTTTATTTTTGATATCGGCTAATTTTTGGATAGTGTAACGCGCTTTAGTTATTTTACCAAATAGATTAAAAGAGATATTACCAATTTCAATATCACCCCGCATCAATCCCCAGCGTCCTTGATCCCAAACTATAACCTTTTTATTTTTTTCATCCTCAACTAGTTCATTCTCAAAAGAATTTTCTACTTTTATCGCTAACCGTTTTATCTCCGGTTCCAATGAAATATTTTTAGGAATAATCCAAGAATGTAAAACAATTAAACTATTATTTTTATCTTTTATTCCTAGTTTAAATTCAAAATTAAAACCATCCGCTTGATTTTTTTGAATAACAAATCTATTTCCAAGCGTTTCTCTTGCTTCATTTAGATTGTTTCGTGGAACACCACCCCCCTCACCACGATACCTTTTTAAATCCATAATATTATAATTCTAACATAATTCACCAAAGAATTAAAGGAATTCAAAAAATTCAAGTTTAAAAAATTCAAGTTTTGAAATACTCAATAACTAATAATCAACGTTCATTCAATAATCAATGTTTTAATATTCAATAAATATTGAATATTAAAAAGTTGAATAGATGTTGGATATTTTGATTTTTATCTCAAAAACCAACAAAAGCTTCAATTTACTTACTTCTGGATCTTCTTAACGCTAATTCTATTAGTTCATCTAAAAACTCTGGGAACCCTAACCCAGATTCTTTAGCCGCTTGAGGTGCCAGCGAAGTGGCAGTCATTCCAGGAATAGTGTTGATTTCCAAAAAATAAAGTTTTTCATTTTCTTCATCATAGATAAAATCGGCTCGAGCCAAATCAGAACAACCAATTGCTTCAAAAACAGTTAAGGCCTTTTGTTGAATTTCTTCTTTTAATTTTGTAGAAATCATAGCCGGACAAATTTCCTCTGAAGCTCCAACTTCATATTTAGCCTTATAGTCAAACCATTCCGAACTCTTTGGCTTAATTTCAATTACTGGTAAAGCTTTCGGATTTTCATTTCCCAAAATCGCTACTGTCAATTCTCTCCCTTTTATAAATTCTTCTAATAAAACTTCCCCGTAAATTAAAGCCTCCTTGATTCCCTGTTCTAATTCCTTCTCGGTTTTTACGATACTTATTCCAACCGAAGACCCAAGCTCTACTGGCTTAACCACAATTGGTAAATTCAAATTACTCACAATTCTTTCTAAATTATATTCTTGATTCTCTTTAATGATTAAATCTTGAGCTGTTTTAACTCCAAAATTTTCTACATTTTTTTTAGTTTTAAATTTATTCATCGCCAAAGCACTCGCCAAACAACCAGAAAAAACATATGGGATTTGTAACATCTCAAACATTCCTTGCAAAGTTCCATCTTCCCCAAATGGTCCGTGCAAAGCCGGGAAAACTAATTCAAATTTTTTAGTCAAACAATCATCGATGAATTTCTTCAACTCAGTCTTCGGGTCATACTGAAGAATTTCGTATTTATTTTTATCTAAAGCTTGAAAAATTTTTTTACCCGTCTTCAAAGAAACTTTTCGTTCCTTAGACACGCCTCCCGACAACAAAGCAATTTTAATTTTTTTCATAAAAATAACTTAACTATTATTTTTATTATTATATCACAAAAAAGTTTTTTCAATAAAACAGATAATGTCCGCTAGAATATTTTTGCAATACTACGATCCTACCATGCAAATCTCCCCCCTTTGTAAAGGGAGACTAAAGGGGTTTTTAATTTAAAATTAATTCACAACACACGCTTTTTCTTTCCAACAATCAACTTTTATTTTTCCGTTTTCCATCGTACTTAAAATTTCTGAACCACTATTTCGAAGACGCTTCAATGTTTCTTCGGTTGGATGTCCATAAGAATTTTTACCAACAGAAATAATGGATTTTTCTGGAGTCACTTTCTCTAAAAAATCTACCCCGGTTGAATTTTTTGAACCGTGATGCGCCACTTTCAGCCAATCCACATCCAAATTATGACCATCGATAATCATATCTTTCTCAGTTTTGAAACCAACATCTCCCGTAAACAAAAAAGAATTCTCACCAAAATCCAAACGCGCTACCACTGAATTATCATTAGCATTCTGAGCTTCACCATCAGGATTAAAAAATTCCAGCCTCAAATTCTCACCAAATTCAATTCGGGAATTTTCCAAAACTTGTTGTTGAGGAATGTTTTTTTTCTTCAACAAGTCGCTCACCACCGTCACCGCTTCCGTTTCAGCAAATTGTCCATTGTCCAAAAACAATCCAACTTTATAATTCTCCATAACTGCTCGCATTCCGCCCACGTGATCTTTATCATAATGAGTCGCAATCACCACTTCGATAAATCGGTCTTGAGCTGGCATTGACTGACTCAATTCACTCAAAATTTGCTTATTACTAATCCCACTATCAATCAAAATTTGATATTGATTTTGATAATTAATTAAAATTGCATCCCCTTGTCCCACATCCAAAAAACTAACCTGCAACGGAATTTTTTCAGTCGAAGACCTTGATAAAAAGAGTTGAATAGCCAAAATTAATAATAAAAATATCGCTAAAAATAGGAGGAATTTCTTGAAAGAAAACATCGTTTTAAAATTGAAATTTTAAAATAATTTTTAATTTTTAATTTTTAATTTTGAATCAATTTCGAATGATTTATTTCTCTAAACATATCGATTAAAATTGTTACTCATTAAATAATTAGAAAATTAAGTCATTGAATCAAAATTCAAAATTCAAAATTTACTTTTTAAAAAGTATTCTTACCGCCTCCATCTTTCCCTTTAACATTTTTTTCGACTTCTCAAACTGCAACTGCTTCCATTTCCGTTCCAATTTATTCAAAACTTCTTGCCTGGCTTCGGTTTGAGTTTTATTTTCATAAACGAAAGCCGCATTAAAAATTCCTTCAATATTATCAAAATTGCTGATTACATCCGCTTCAGCTACAATTTTTTCTTCCAAACTCTTTCTTTGATCATTTCTCGAACCACGATGATTTAAAATGCACTTTTCTACCAACTGAATTTTATTTTCTGGAAACCTAAGTTCACTCAATTTTTCCCGAGCAATCCGAGCCCCCGTTAAATGATGATTTTCTCGACCATCAATAATCGAACCAATATCATGCAACCAAGAAGCTATCAAAATCACCTCTCGGTCTCCTCCTAATTCATCCGATAATTTTTCTGCCCATTTCACCATCGGCTCAAAATGATAAACAAACGGCCCAAAGCCATATTTACTGCTCGGTTTCTGACATTCTTCTTCGACAAATTGTTTAATCTCTTCGATGATATTCATACTATTAATTTTGAATTTAGAATTTTGAATCAATTTTAAATGACTTAATTTCTTAAACCCCTAAACTTCGTTTGCTATTTATTTAAATCATTAAAACATTAAAACATTGAATCGAAATTCAAAATTCAAAATTCTAAATTGAAAATATTATTTATATAATATTTTATTTTTTCCACTCCTGAATCAAAACCTTCTTTCTATCTTTTTTTATTGTAATCAGCTTATCACACTTTGAACGTTCAATAAACTTTCCTCTGTCATTTACAAATGATAATGTCACCTTATACGTCAAATAGAAATGTCACCTTTGCCAGAGAATGCTAGGATTATGAGTTAATCAAATAACTCTTAGCATTATGGAAAACCAACTAATAATTATGA
>Ga0209633_10004428_pt1 | contig 12614 bp, 11 predicted proteins | sample Cruoilmetagenom1_FD_187290 | JGI IMG/M metagenome (GOLD analysis project Ga0209633, IMG submission 187290) | Oil polluted marine microbial communities from Coal Oil Point, Santa Barbara, California, USA - Sample 1 (SPAdes) (version 2) | ecosystem: Environmental > Aquatic > Marine > Oil seeps ... | reverse complement strand
ATGTATGGTAAAAAGTATATGGGAATAGTTAGAAGTACTTTTATCCTTGATGAAACCGGGAAAATAATTAAAGAAATAAGAAAAGTAAAAGTAAAAGACCACGCACAATTGTTACTAGATGAATTAAAATAAAAACAAGTTCTCCCGAACTTGTTTTTATTTTATTATATTCTTGATTCTCCAGATTTGTTTAAAGCGTATTTAACACCTATTGGACCAATCAGCGCATAGAATAGTGTAGCAACTAGAACGACAATTAGTATTGTAACTCCATCACTTGGAAAATCAGTTCTAGCTTGATAAGCCATTCCCAAAGCAACACCCGCTTGTGGTAACAAGCTTATTCCTAAATACTTTTTAATTACATCCACCGATTTCATAGCTCTTGCACCTAAATAAGCACCAAACATTTTACCAAATATTCTTAATGAAATATATCCAACTATAACTACAATCATTGCTCCATAAGCAATGTTTGTCTGACCAAAGAATGCAATTATTAATTCAGCACCAGCAATTGTGAAAAACGCAATTAGTATAGGTGGTATAAACTTATCAACTGCTAATTCAGTATCATGTGCATTAACTCTTGAAATAGCATTAGTTACAGTAACACCCAAGATCATAGGTGTAAGAATTGGTGATAAATGTACTGAAAAGTCTCCTATGTGAATCCCTAATTTTGCAACGGCAACTGTCATAAATACTCCAAAAACACTTGCTACTAAAAACACTTCATATTTATCGTCGGATTTTTTATTTGATTTCTTAATAATTAAAGCAACTAACAATCCAAAAGCAACACCAACCAAAAGTGAGAATACCAATTCAAAAAATGGATCTGCAATTGTATCCAAAAGATTCAACGATACTCCGTTATTCAAAGCTTTAGCAACGGATAACATAACTCCAAAGATAATAATACCTACAGCATCATCTAATCCAACAAGTGGTATCAAAGTATCTGTTAAAGGTCCTTTTGTTTTCATTTTCTTTGTTAACAACATAATTGAAGCAGGTTCTGTTGCAGTTGCAATTGCACCAAAAATCAAAGCTACTGGAACTGCTATTCCAATTAAAATTAATCCTAGCGACACAACCATTGTTGTAAATAAAGCTTGAGATATTGTAATTACAATTATTTCTGCACCTGTATGTTTTAATTTAGAAAACACTAGTTCTCTACCAATACCATAAGCTATAAAACCTAAGGCAACCGATGATACTACTTCTAAGTTCACCATTAAGTTATCAAGTCTTAAAGCTACTAATATTCCACCCAGAACTAATCCAGCTAGAATATATCCAGTTATATAAGGTATTTTGACCTTTTCAACCAATTTTCCCGTAAAGAGTCCAAGTAACACAATAACACCCAGTACTACTAAACTTTCATAAGTGATTAGCCCATCTCCTGATAACATAACAATATTCATATTTACATCTTCTTTCATATTTAATAATATTATTTACCTTTGATAATTTTACTATTATGTTAATTAATTTGCAAGAAGAAAGGTTTCAATAAAAAACTTTTTTATATTTTTTCTAATTACTCCATCCAGTTTTTGCTCCATCAATTTCTCCAGCTCTAGTAAGTGCACTCTTAACAACTACAAGTCCAAGAACTTCATAAATTACTGTAGCAGCTAAAACAACAGTCATAATATTTGTACCAATCATTTCAAACCCTCCCAGTTCCTTAAATCTTAACTCAGTGGTTAAAGCCATATCTATTGCAACTCCCGCTTGTGGAATTAAAGTAAATCCTAAATATTTTGTTACTGTAGGTGGAGCTTTTGATATTTTTGCTCCTGTAAATGCCCCTACTACTTTTCCCAATACTCTAGCTACAATATATACTACACCAATAACACCCACTGTTACTAATGCAGATAAGTCAAGTTCAGCCCCTGCAAGTGTGAAAAACCCTAATAAAATAGGTGCACTAAATAAGTCAGTATTCTTTGTTAACCTATGCTCAAAAGCATCATCTATTTGGTTAGTTAAAACAATCCCAATAGTCATGGGTAATAATATTGCTGATAAATAAATTGATTGATGAAGTCCAAAGAAGTTCATTATAATTGGAACTTGTCCTATACCAATCCCTGCAAAAACTATTCCCAAAGTTATCATTAATAACATTGAATCTGATTCCCTATTAAACTTCTTAACTATAAAAGATAAGATCAATCCAAGAATTAAGCCTATTAATATTGAAATAATTATTTCTAATAGTGGATCGATTATTATTGCAGATGCACTTACAACACCACTTATTCCAAGCAAAGTTGTACCCAATGATAACATTATTGCAAACAACATAATTCCTATAGCGTCATCTAATGCAACAAGTGGCAATAATACATCTGTTACCGGACCCTTAGTTCTAAAGTTTTTTACAACTGCAACAATTGGCCCAGGTGCTGTTGCTGTTGCTATAGCTCCTAAAATTAAAGCATATGTCCATATATATTCTCCATTAGTTACGCTTAAATATGAAGCAATAGCTAATGTTACAAACATAGTCGTCATTAGTGCTTGAGTCAAAGTAATTATTGTTACTTGTTTTCCTGTTTTTTTAAGTTTTCTAAATTTCAATTCTAATCCAATAGTATACCCTATAAATCCAATAGCCACTTGTCTTATAAGTGTAAATTTTTCAACCATATCATATGATAATACACCTAATACACTAGGTCCAATTAATATTCCTATTAAAATATACCCTGTAACTTTAGGAAATTTAATTAACTCAATTATTTTACCACCAACTAGTGCTAAAACAATTAATGCAGCTATACCAAATACTACATTCGAATGAAGATTTTCAATCCATGATAAATCATTTTCTATCCCTGAACTAAGTAAGTTTATCATTTTCTAAAACCTCTATTAATCTTATTATTTCTAATATACTCTAAAAAATTCTCTTTTATCATACCTTTTGAAAAAACTTCCCCTGAACCTATATTTATTCCAAGATCTTTAATAAGTTTTAAATTTTCTTTACTGTTTATACCAGTTGAAACAATAGTAAGATCAAAGTTTTTGGAAATATCAACAATATATTTATAAATACTGTGCATCTTAGTGAACTCTTTTTCTAGATCCATTCTATGTAATAGACAAGAATCAAGTTTTAAAATATCTACTTCAATATTTGCTAAAAATCTTAGAGAAGAGTGTTTGTTATTGTATTCGTCAATAGCTATTAAAAATCCCCTATTACGAAGATTATCAATTTTTTCAACTGTTTCCTCTCTTGTTATTATTTTTTCTCTAACTTCAATGATTATTTCATTAGGATTAATTCCATATTTACGTAATGTTTTATTTAAATGTTCTTGAAACACTCTTTTTATAGTGTGTTCAGAGAAATTAATTGAAGCCTTAAATCTTCTAGATAAATTGATTGATTTATCAGCTTTTAATTCACTAAAAAATTTAGCTGTTTGTTCAAACATAAACATCTCAATCTCATAAATCAACCCAGTATACTCGGCAATTTTTAGAAAACTTTCAGGTTTTATTTCTACACCTTTTAAATTCCACCTAGATACAGTTTCAAAACCAATTATACTACCATTAAACGTATCTACAAAAGGTTGGTATTTTGGATAAAAATCTTGGTTTTTAACAGCATTGAAAATTTCTAATTCAATTTGTTTTTTTTCTAAATACTTATTTAATAATTTTTCATCTGCATAAATTAAATTATTTCTTTTTTCACTTTTTACTTGGTCAATAGAGAACCTCATAAGTTTTAAAACTCTATCCAATTTCATACCTAAAAAATCATCATAATCAAGTACACAAATACTAGCATTTACTAAATATTGTACTTTATGATGCTTAATAGGTTGTTTTAATATTCTCGCCAACTCAACTGGCTCACAAATATAATGAGTTTCGGTCACTAAAACGAATTGGTCTGGACCAACTCTAAAAACGGTAGTATTACCACAATAATCAACTAATTTTTCTGACACTAATACTAGTATATCTTCAACAGCATCAACACCAAAGATAGCATTCATTTTGTTAAATCCATCAATATCTACAAAAATAAAATGAATATTATTTAACTCTCTTTTACCATAAATTTGCTTTAAACTTGATAGATTACCTAGTCCGGTAAGTTCATCTATATATGCTACTTTTTCAATTCCGTGAAATTCTTGCAAAATATCACCCCTATTTCATAAGAAAATTATATCATAAACAATTTGATAATTAAATATAATAGTTAATTTTTCAAACAAAAAAAGCAATTCAAAGAATTGCTTTAATTTCCAATGGTGCGGGTGACAGGAATTGAACCTGCACTCCGAAGAACTAGATCCTAAGTCTAGCGCGTCTGCCAGTTCCGCCACACCCGCACATTATGGCTGGGCTAGATAGATTCGAACTATCGATATCGGAGTCAAAGTCCGGTGCCTTAACCACTTGGCCATAGCCCAATATGGGGCGACTGATGGGAATCGAACCCACGAGTGTCGGCGCCACAAGCCGATGTGTTAACCACTTCACCACAATCGCCATATTAGTTCTCTAAAAAGAGACTATATACATTGTATTAAATGTACATGTGATTGTCAAGCAAAATATACTTTAAATTAATCGTTAAAAACAATATTCTACTCTTAAATTATTATTAGATTCATATTGGAATTTACTTATAAATCTTGTATAATATAAATCGACAGGATGTGAAGTATATGAAAATCAAATTATCTGCATCAATTAGATTATTTTTATTATTATTTTTATCTATTATATATTTAGAATTAATTTTTAAAGCAAGGCTCTTATTTGTTCAATTTGATTCCAATTTATTAAGAATTGTAATATTTTCATTATCTTATTCATTGATGATAATGTTTTTCTCAATGTTTTTCAAGGAAAAAACGGCGAAGTTAATGATTTTTATTTTCTTATCTGTAATTACTTTTCTTTATATAAACCAGGAAATATACCATTCATTTGTTGAAGGTTTTTACTCTGTAGCTGTAATTGGGGATTTAACTGCTGGATTATCTTTTATAGGCGATTATATAACGGCTATAAAAATTCTCCACATACTCTATCTAATACCAATTATTACTCTTTTCTTTTTAAGCAAATATAAAATCATTACTTTCAACATTGAATATTACACTCTTAAAAGACCTTTAATCCTTTTATTAATGGGATCACTTATCTTTTTTATTGGTCTTCAGACTATTAAAGAAGAATCAGAAGATACTGGTGATATGGTAACGTATAGTGATATGGATTTATACACATATATGTATAACTCACAAGATGCTTTGAAAAAATTCGGATTGCTTACATACACTCAACGAGATTTCTTTAGTCTATTTAGAACTGATCCATTAAGCGAGTTAGAATACGAAATATTAATAGATGATTACTTTGAATCAAAACCTAATCATGATATTAATAATTATAGTGGTATTTTCGAAGATAAGAATCTTATTTTCATAATGGCTGAAAGTTTTGATACATTTGCAATTAATGAGGAGTTAACTCCTAATTTATATAAAATGAAAAATGAAAATGCCTATTTTGATAATTATTATTCACCTCTATATTACAGAAGTACTGCGGATACAGAGTTTCTAGCTCAAACATCAATGTATCCTGATAATAACGTTACATTAAGTATGGACTTTTATTCTGATAATACTTTCCCAAATACTTTGCCAAAGTTATTTGAAGAGAAAGGATATGAAACTTTTTCATTTCATGACTACATAGATTACTTTTACCCTAGATCTAATTTTCATCTCAATGCTTTAGGTTATAATAGTTATTATGGGCCAGAAGAAATGGGAATGGAAGTGGAAAACAAAGAAAATTCAATAATATTAAATCATGATTGGCAAAGTGATTTAGATATGATGAAAGCTGCAGTTCCTGAATTCATTAACGAGGATAAATTCCTTGTGAATATGTTAACTGTCTCAGGACATTTTAAATATGATAGTAATCATCCTATTGCTGCAAAAAACGCACAAGAAGTTACTGATTATGAAATAAGAAATGATATAGTTTTAGAGGATGAAATATTCTATTATTTAGCAGCTAACATCGAATTAGATAAAGCAATTGGTTACTTATTAGAACAACTTGAAGAGAATAACAAGTTAGAGGATACAGTAATAGTTATTTTTGGAGATCATTATGCTTATGGTATAGATAATAATACTATATGGAATTATGATGATATAAAGGTTGATAATGATAAAATGGATATCCATAATGTTCCACTAATGATATATTCTGATTCGTCAATCCTTAGTGGACATGTTGATAACTATATTTCTTCAATAGATTTTATTCCAACAATATCTAACTTATTCAATTTACCATTGGATTATAGATTAGTGTTTGGAAATGATGCATTAGCTAATAAAGAAAATATCGTAAGATTCGCTGATTTAAGTTTTATTAGTGCAACATTTAGTTATGATTCTTTACCGGAATTAATGACGATACCAGACGATGTTAATCCAGAATATATAAAATATCTGAGTAATAAATTTATTAATGATTACACATATAATCTTTTAGTTCTTAACTATGATTATTACAAAGCAGAGGAAAATAATACTGAGTAGTATAAAAAATCACTTTCAATGAAAGTGATTTTTTATTAAACACGTTTAAGAACGCTCCCTTTTTAAATTTATTTATTCAATTAAGTGGTGGAAGTGTTCACTTATTCTGCAAACCAACTTATACCATACCCTTTTTTACCAATGTGGATACAAAAAACTGGACCTAAGTAATCTGTGAATGTAATTTCTGATTCAGGAAACATCTCCTCGATAACACTCTGTAACTGTTTTGCACTTTCTGTTGAATTGTGAGAAGTAATTCTAAAAGTGATATTTTTATAATTTTTTGAATCTTCTAAAATGTTTTCGATCATATATTTATGAACTTTTTTATATGTTCTCTCTTTATTAACTACAGCTAATTTCCCATCAATCATTTTTACAATAGGTTTTATTCTTAACACTGTCCCAATTGCAGCAGATGTATTAGAAATTCTTCCACCCTTTACAAGAGAAAATAAGTTCTGTACGGTAAACATAAGCCCTGATTTACTAATTATCTTTTCAATTCTTTCAATTATTTCTTTTTCATCCTTATTTTCATCAATCATTTTGATTACTTGTTCAGTTATCATTTCTGTTCCATAAGCTGCTAACATAGTATCAAAAATATGTACTTTAGATGGATCACTTAACATATTTTTAGCTAAATTAGCTGATTGATATGTTCCACTTAAGTTTTTAGATATTAATACTACAAAGATTTTTTCATATCCCATAGCAACTAATTCTTCATAAGTTTCTAAAAATTCACCTGGTGAAGGTTGGCTAGTTGTAAAACTCGCACCAGCATCCTGTCTAGAAAAGATATAATTATTATCTACATCAATTTCTCTCTTAGATAGATGACCTTCAACAACATTTAAAGACACAATTTTTAAATCATTATCCTTTATTTGTTTTTGACTTAAATATACTGTACTGTCAATTACAATAGCATATTTTTTCATTTCAACACTCCTTCTTATTCAGTGCACCAAGATGCGCCATATCCTTTTTTCCCTAAATGAAGACTAAACACTGGACCTATGTAATCATTTATAGATATTATCGCATTCTTAAATTTATCTTTTATTGCGTTTTCTAATATCAATGCTTGTTCCTTTGAATCTTTACTTTGAACTCTCACATATATAGTTTTAGCTCCTATAGTGGTTTCTTGTATTCTTTGTAATAAAGTCTCAACAACAGCTTTATGAGTTCTCACAGATTTTAAAACACTTAATTTCCCATTAATCATTTCAATTAAGGGTTTTAATCTTAAAACAGTCCCTATGGCTGCTTTAGTTTTTGATATTCTTCCAGATCGATAAATACTTATCATATTTTCAATTGTAAATATAAGGTTAGAAGTATTAAACAAATTCGATATTCTTTCAAGTATTTCTTTCTCTGTTTTGTTATCTTCAATCATTTTTACTAATTGAAGAATAACCATCTCATTTCCAAATGAAGCCATGTTAGACTCTAAAACAATTATTTTACTTGGATCGTCCATCATTGATTTTGCAAGATTTGCAGATTGGAAAGTTCCACTAAGCGGTTCGCTTATTGTGATTACAAATACTTTTTCATAACCTTTCGCCAATTGCTCCTCATATGCTTGGAGAAACTCTCCAGGTGAAGGTTGGCTAGTTGTTAACTTATGTCCATGTTCAAGTTTATCATAAACAAAATCATTTATAACTTCTGACTCTTTGAAAATTCTTTCTTTATCGATAATATTTAAACTTACTTTAATTATATCATATTCTTTAACTTTTTTTTCTGCTAAATAGCTTGTGCTATCTATTACTATTCCATATTTTTTCATTAAAACGCTCCTTTTTTATAGTAGATATCCATATACTGCTATAAAGTGGAATACTGTCCCACCTAAAACAAATAGATGCCATACAAAGTGATTATATTTAAATCTAGCAACATAAAACGCTACTCCAACTGTATAACTTATTCCTCCAAGTAATACAAACAAAAATGCATCTCCTAGTTGATTGTAAGCTTCGTTAACAATAAATAATATACTCCAACCCATAACTAAGTATATTCCTAAATGAACGACCTTAAATTTATTTATCCAAATAGATTTAAATACAATACCAAATATAGTTATTATCCAAAGAGTTATAAGTAAAATATATGCTTCTTTAGTTCCAATTAATAATACAAGAAAAGGTGTATATGTTCCTGAAATCAATATGAAAATACTGGAATGATCTAATCTTTGAAAAACAGAATATACTCTTTTCATTTTTTCAGGAAAAGAATGAAATAAGGTACTAGATAAATATAATATAATCATAGCAACTCCAAATGTTATACTTGAGAGTATTTCACTAGTAGTATTTGATTTAACTATTAATAATACTAATCCAGCAATTGCGAACAATAACCCTAGTCCATGTGAAATTGCATTTGCAATTAGTTCTCCAAGCGTTGTTTTTTTCATATTATGCACATCCTTCTGATTACTCTATCACACATAATAATTTATCAAATATTACTATGTCTGTCAAGGTAATCACAAAATAAAAATAAAAAGTCCCTTTAGGGACTCTATTTAAAGAAATGATTTAAGTGCTTAATATCAAACTTATTATATTTATATTTTTCATTAGTTGTGAATTCTTCAACAAAAAAATATATCTTTTTTAATCCCGTATTAATTAAAAGATTTTTATACTCATCACACATTTTTAAATATGTATAATACCATAATTTATAATCATCAAATCTTCCAAATGACTTTAAAGACTTATTTCTAATACTCCATGGCTTCAATCCTGAAAAGTGAATTCCATTTAAATATTTAATATCCGGATAACCATTAAAAGAAGAATACTTTAAATCCATATTACTCCATTGCCCACTAAGTTTCAAAGTTATGTATTGCATTTCTGGCCAATTATATAAACTAATTTCTTTTTGCACTTCAACATCTTCTAAATCATCTAATATAGAATTATATAGTTTCATCGAAGGACTGAAGATCATAAGGCTCGCGTTTACACCCATATTACTCTTGTCTGTTTTTATTCTATCTGTAATTTCTTTTGGAATTGATGTTCCATGTGGAACATCTTTATATATCTCATGCCAATTCCAAGTCTCATTCTTTCCAAGTGACTTTGGAAGAATATATCTTCCATCTTCGTTGTACTCCATACAATACTCTTTTTTCTCATTAATAATACCAGCAGGGGTTTTTAACTCGAATAAAGAATCATAATTCTGGAGAGGCAAGATGTCACAATCAGCAATAATAATCTTTTCATATTTTTTATTCAAGTCTCCATCAATGCCTAATCTAAAAGCATTAAATCTAGAAAACAAAAACGGTCTATCTTGTCTTTCATGCCTTCTGTCATGAGGTACATATAATTCATCAATAATAATTACATCATCATATATTTCTTTTAAACTAATCACAGCTTTTTGAGATACATTTTCTGAAACAATACAAATTAAGTCTGCTTCTGTCTTTTGAAGTCTTAATGCATAACCAAAAACTAAAGCTCCAGGTAAAAAAGAATCATTTCTAATAATAAAAGTAACGTATGCAAATTTACTCATAATATCATTCCTTAAAAATAGTTTTTAAAAATTATTTATTTAATTATATTAATATTATACAATATTTAATATGGAATAGGTGATGAATATGAATAAAAGAGAAGCATACAAAGATATAAAACAAGAACAAGCTATCAAAGACGGTGTTGTTTGTGTATGTAAACAAGTAACTGAGAGAAGGATTAGAAAAGCAGTTAAAGAAGGACGAAGAAGATATATAAGTGTTAAACAAGCTACTGAGGCAGGTAGCGGATGTGGACTTTGTCAGCCTATTGTTCAGGATATTATAGATGACCAATTAAAAAAGTAAATTCAATTAAATGAATCTACTTTTTTTATATTTTTTATTTTATATTTTTGATTTTACTTTTTCTAAAATATTATCTTTTAATAATTTCGATTCTTCTATAATAGTTTTAGAGTTACTATTATAAAATTCAATCATTTCTTCATCAACAAGCCCCGGAAGGTTAATCTTAACATTTAGTAAAGAGCCTTCGACACCAGCAAGCAACATTATAGCACCTACACCTATATCTGATGCAGCATTAATATTTCCGTACTCAAGAATAAAGTCTATTTCCTTTAAAGCAGTTAATGAAATCTCTGCAACTCTATATGGTACTTTGATCGCTTCAATAGTCCCATCAAGTATTGCTTTTTTTCTTAATTCTTTTTCTTCTAATGTTTCTTTAGGCATTTTAAACGCAGACATTATTAAGTTAAATGCATCGGTATCTTTATCTACTAAGTCTATCAACTCTTCTTTTGTACTTTCAATACTATCAATAATATTATTATATCTTTCTTTTATATCAACATCTAAAGCCTTAAATTTTTTCTTATTTACCGAAACATGTCCAACCATTCTTATAAGAGCAACACCAATACTTGAAGCGAGGGCACTTACACTTCCTCCACCTGGAGTTACTGCTTTTGAATCAACTTCATTTATAAATTCAATTACTTTTAAATCAATCAATTTCATAATTGTCTCCTATATTAACTTTTTATTTTTGACAACTAATTTACCATTCTTAAATACGTCTTTAACATGATTAATTCCATAATGATAAACTATGTATTCCAAATTATTACTATCCATAATTACTAAGTCTGCCTTTTTACCGATTTCTATTGAACCTACATTTTTATTAATTCTTAAATGGTATGCAGAGTTTATTGTTACAGCGTTTAGTATTTCATTAGGACTCATTTTTAATTTGTTCGCCCCTAATTGCATTGCGAATTGAAGATTCTCACTGGGACTACTACCAGGATTGTAATCACTTGATATGCTTAAAGCACATCCTTCTTCAATCATTACTCTAGCTTTCGCATAATCCTTATTTAAATAAAATGAAGTACTTGGAAGTAAATTAGCGATAACATTAGAATTTGCTATTTTTTTGATATCGTCGATACATACAGCCATAAGATGATCCGCACTACTTGCACCAATATCAACGGCTAATCCTCCCCCGCCTAAAGATACAATTTCATCAGCGTGAATTTTAGCTTCAAAACCTAACTCTATGGCTTTTGTTAATATTTTTCTAGTCTCATCTAAGTTAAATACACTATCTTCACAAAAGACATCTACAAACTTAGCTAAATCTTTTTCTTTGATAATTTTCAAGTCGTTAATTACACTTTCAATATATCCTTTTTTATTGCCTTTAAATTCAGCGGGAGTTGCGTGAGCCCCTAAATATGTTGAGATAATGTCAATAGAGTGATTTTCTGATAACTCTTTTGCGACAACTAACTGTTTAATCTCTGTATCTAAGTTTAGACCATAACCACTTTTAGCTTCAAGAGTTGTTACTCCCAATAGAAGCATCTCGTTTAGTGAATTAAGAGCTTTTAAATAAAGCTCTTTTTTTGAGCTCTCCCTAGTGCTTTTGACAGTATTAAGTATTCCTCCACCTTTTTCTAAAATCTCTAAATAGGAAACTCCAGCTATCTTTAAAGCGAATTCGTGTTCACGTGATCCACCATGAACTAAATGTGTGTGTGAATCAATTAATCCAGGGATCACAAGTAATCCAGAAGCATCATAAATCACTGTATCTTTAGATACATATTTAGAATAATCGAAATCTCCAAAACCAAGGATTAATCCATCCTTAATTGAAATAAAAGCATTTGATATATTCTTAACTTTATTCATATCCATCCCTTTGACAGGCGGAGACATATAAGGTGTTACTAAACTCCCTATATTAATTATAATTAAATCGGCTTTCATGAATAAAACCTCCTTAAATATTTGATTCAATAATTTTTAGTTTATCAAAGTCTCTAAATTCTAAATATTTAATTGAGTATTTAGTAATATCTTCTAGAATCATACTTTTATCAAAAGATAACCCATCGCGTTTAAAATAATATCTAAGTGATCTAATTAAC
>Ga0209633_10004427_pt1 | contig 12615 bp, 8 predicted proteins | sample Cruoilmetagenom1_FD_187290 | JGI IMG/M metagenome (GOLD analysis project Ga0209633, IMG submission 187290) | Oil polluted marine microbial communities from Coal Oil Point, Santa Barbara, California, USA - Sample 1 (SPAdes) (version 2) | ecosystem: Environmental > Aquatic > Marine > Oil seeps ... | reverse complement strand
AGTTGTGGGAAAATCCCACCCTCAGTATTTGCCTCACGAGGCTCATCGCTAACGAATTCCCACAACTTTTCAAAGTAAAAGCCTAGCTTATCTAACACGCTCATTTGGTTAGGCCAATAGCCCCTGACAATTTTACTAAACGGTAAATCAAGCATCTCGCCATTTGCCGTCAACAACTGAACACTATCTCTTTCAATTTCCTTGTTGAGTGCTAGTAAATTCGCTTGTAAAGCTTGGTATTTATTATCCAAAACAATCTCTTCTTCTTTTAATGAAGAGATAGCGGTGTCATCTAAGGCATTATTCAATTCAAGCTTTCGACGTTTTAAACGCAGTTTTTCCATCGCATAATTAATTGAACCTATGTCATCTTTTTCAATTGCGCGAATTTGTTTAAACAAGGCATTACTACGTTTTAATCGATGATTAAACTGCTCTATTAGTGACTCGTCAGTTTGCGCCATTTCGCCTAATTCTTTAATAGACTTTATGCGACCAAAGAAGTCACCCCATTCACGACGCTCCAATATCAAGGCATCTTTTGGAGTTTTAATAGTCTTCAAGTCATTTTCTAACACCCATTTAAAGTCTTGACCTGTCATGTCCCTGTTAGCTGTTTTAACCAGCCTACGCCCTACAAAGTGAACAGATTCAGGCACCTCAAGTCCAGTTTCACGTATTCTTTGTGCAGGCACTTCTTCAAGTTGCCTGCGTTGAGCAAACTCACTAACAGAATTTATCTTAAATTCAATCACCTCACTCGGCCAAAAATGTCCAAAGCCTTTGACGATTAACATCACCAATAAAAAAGCGACCATCAACAGACTGATTGAAACCGTGGCAGCACTCGCCCATACCCACGGAGCCCCACTTTTAAACCATGTTTTTGTATTTTGTTTCATAATGAACTGTATTTGTTTCTTAGACGTTGCCTAACTAGCTCAGCAAGCGTATTAAAGATAAAAGTAAAGGCAAATAGAACCAATGCCGCCAGAAATAGAATTCGATAGTGTGTACTAGCCACTTCAGCCTCGGGCACTTCTACGGCAATATTAGCCGCTAATGTCCTCATTCCTTGGAAGATGCTGAAATCCATAATTGGCGTATTACCGGTTGCCATTAGTACGATCATAGTCTCTCCTACCGCACGTCCAAAGCCAATCATAATAGCGGAGAAAATACCTGGACTCGCTGTTAAAATAACCACTTTTATCATGGTTTGCCAAGGTGTTGCTCCTAATGCTAATGAGCCAAGAGTTAAATGCTTTGGCACACTAAATACTGCATCTTCTGTAATTGAAAAAATAGTAGGAATCACTGCAAATCCCATTGCGACACCAACAACGATTGAGTTTCTCTGGTCAAATGGAATCCCCATATCAACACTTAACCAATGCTTAATATCACCACCAAATAACAAAACCTCAACAGGCCCACCTAATTCAAAAGCAAACCACCCCACAAAAAACACAACCGGCAGTAATAACATGGGTTGCCATCCTTCAGGCACCCAATATCTAATTGTTTTAGGGAAAAACCCCCATAGCCTTGAAAAGAACAAGATACCAATCGGTAAAATAATCAATAAGCAAAATACACCTGCTAAGTTTTCTTCTAAAACTGGTGCCAACCAAAGACCTGCCAAAAAGCCTAAAATCACTGTCGGCAAAGCCTCCATGATCTCAATGGTGGGCTTGACGACTTGTCGTAAAGCCGGTGCCATAAAATAAGCCGTATAAATTGCACCAAACAAAGCCAATGGAACAGCAAACAGCATTGCATAAAAAGCCGCCTTTATAGTACCGAAGGCCACAGGTGTAAGGCTGAACTTAGGTTCAAAATCATCTGAAGAAGAGGATGATTGCCATATATATTCAGGGCTATCATAGCTTTCATACCAAACTTCACCCCACAAAGAATGCCATGAAACTTCTGGGTACTCATTTTCAACTGACCAGAATTGCAGAGCGCCTTGATTATTTTCTAACAAAACACCCCGAGCACGAGGCGTAATGACAAGATGATTAAACTCACCCTGATAGACTGTTTCTTTTAACAAATTACTTTGAGCTGTGGTATGGAAAATTGCCATCTGCCCCTTACTATCACTCGCGATAAAACCTTTTCGAAAATGCTCAACTGCAATCGAACGAATTTCTCCATCCAAACTATTAAATGAACGTATTTTTGTTAATCTTTTTTTTCCATTTTCATTCTTAGCAGCAAACCATTGAGCTATTTCCCCCTTGCTATCACCTGCTAATAAGGAAATATAGCCATTCAAAAATACTAATTGTGTCAACCGATCGCCTTCTGCGACAATTTTTGTTTTTTCGATTCTATTAATCTCGTCCAAATCTGACAAAGAGTATTTATGCAATACGCCTTCAGTGTTTGCCAAATAGAGCGACCGCTGCTCTTCATCCAATAACAAAAACTTTAATTCACTTAAGTTATGACTAATTTGTGCTTTTTCTTCTACCACCGTTGGCTCGTCATCTAACATCGACTCTTCTAAAGCCAGTCGTAAAACTGAAAGCGTCTCATCGCCCTGCCAAACAACAATCGTTGTGCCACTCTCATTACTTTGAACAGCAAGTTTATTAACACTTTCTGACGTATTACCCACCTGCAGTGGATTTTCACCCAATGGGTACGTCAACGATGCCGTTATCTTTCTTATATCATTCGGATAGGTTGTTTTAAACTTTGGTTCAACAACCACCACACTACCGTCATCTAAACCAAAAGCCGCAATCAGGTTATTAACACCTGAGCTTGAAAAGGCCGTTATTTTTCGTCCTGCTGGTATTGGCAAATACAAACGATTGGTGACCTCACCATCAATCGTATTGAATACAGCAACTTCTCCTGATTTTTCATATCGAAGCCCAACCTCACCTTGCTCATCGATCAAAAAATCTAATGCGGGCGACTCAGTCACTCCTGCTAAACTATACTCGGCTTGTTTATTAATTTTTACCGACTCTAACAACGGATAGACCTCATAGAGTAAATAGAAAAAAATCAACATAATCGCCATAACGACACCCATACCACCAATGTTCATAAATCGCCCTACTAGGCGGTCTATAAACATTCGCTTATTACGATGTCTTATCGCTAATTTATCGGATAAAAAAGGAGATTTTCTTTCTGAGGTATTTGTTAATTGAGTCATGAGGGCGATATTATCATTACTAAATGACAGTTACATTAAAAAAGCGTGCCATATATCATATGACACGCTTTAACAGCTTAGAGTTTCATTATTTTAACTTAGCTAGTTCTTTCTCTACAACACTTGTTGGCAATGGAATATAACCATCTTTAACGACAACTTCTTGTCCTTGCTGTGAAAGAATCAATTTAACAAACTCTCTTTCTAATGGAGCAAGAGGCTTGTTTGGCTGTTTATTCACATAAACGTACAAAAAGCGAGCTAATGGATATGTACCATTAATTGCATTTTCAGGCGTTGGCTCAACAAAAGCTTGCCCGCCTTTTTTTGCCAAAGGTAAGGCTCTAACGCTTGATGTCTTATAACCAATACCAGAGTAACCAATTGCATTAAGTGATGCACTTACTGATTGCACAACTGATGCAGAGCCAGGTTGTTCATTCACGTTATTCTTGTAGTCACCTTTACAAAGACCCTTTTTCTTGAAGTAGCCATAAGTACCTGATACTGAGTTACGACCAAAAATTTGAATAGGACGCTGTTTCCAGCCACCAGTAAGCCCTAAATCTCCCCAACTCTTAACATCATCACCATAACCACATTTACGTGTTGATGAAAATACAGCATCTACTTGAGGAATGGTCATACCTTTAATGGGGTTATCTTTGTTTGTAAACACGGCTAACGCATCAATCGCTACTGCAATTTTCATTGGCTTATAACCGTGTTTTTTCTCAAAGGCTTCCAATTCTTTTTTCTTCATTTTGCGGCTCATTGGACCAAGGTTTGAAGTACCTTCTGTCAAGGCTGGTGGCGCAGTAGAAGAACCAGCAGCTTGAATTTGAATATTAACATTGGGATATTCTGATTTAAAACCTTCAGCCCATAGTGTCATTAAATTTGCTAATGTATCAGAACCGACACTAGATAAGTTTCCTGATACACCACTTGCTTTACTATAGGTAGGGATTCCCGCATCAATCTTAGGTGCTGCAACAGCACTTCCCGCCAAAAAAAGTGCCGCAGTCAAACCCAGTGTCTTAATGAGTTTTTTCTGTTTCATTTGTTCCATTTACATACTCCAAAAAATTATATTAGATTTAGGTTAATTGCATTCATTAACAGGCTTATTATCTTTTCCAATCGTGACAAAGATATTAAACTTATATGACAGGTTTATGACAACTGAGCACATATTTCTTAAACTTACTTCGACTGAAGAACCCTTGCTACTGGAAATACACATCGAAATGAACTCCCCTCACCTACCACACTATCAATAAACAAACGTGCTTCATGCCGTTCTAATTCATGCTTTACGATCGCTAAACCTAGCCCTGTACCGGCTTTGTACATTTTATTATTTTCTGGCACTCGATAAAAACGCTCGGTCAACCGAGTTAAATGCCTTGCTGCGATACCCCGTCCAGTGTCAGTAATCGTGAAAACACCTTCTCCTTGCTCATTAAAACTCCAAGATACTCGTACTTCACCGCGATTTTCTGTGTAATTGATGGCATTAGTGACTAGGTTACGTAAGATAATCAAAATCGAATTTTTATTTCCTTTTAAATTACCTCCAGGGTTAATATCAAATCTCAACACCTGCTTTTTTTGGGCTACTAAAGGCTGAAACTCCACATCCAATTGTTCAAAAATATCACGAATATTGATCATTGCACTTGAGGGCTCAACAACACCCTCTTCAAGCTTACTTAGCGCCAACAGCTCTTCGATCATAGTTTGCATTTTATGAACTTGCTCATCCACCTTGCCTAATGAGACTGCCCGCCTCTCTTTATCCGCTGACTCATTGGTTAACAACATCTCTATATAACCCTTCATCACCGTTAGCGGTGTTCTTAACTCATGCGAAGCATTAGAAACAAAGTCTTTTCGCATCTGATTGATTCTCTCAACTTCTGTTATTTCTCTCGCTAAAATTAATTGCTCACCTTCTCCATAAGGCAATATTCTTATCTCTACTTTTCTAACTAAACCTTCAATTTTATTGCTTGGCACATCAATAACCAATAAACTTTCTTTAGTATGATGATACAAAAAACTAGCAAACCCAGGATGACGAACCAAATGATTAATCATGCGCCCATGGTCATCCTCTCTAAGCCCCAGTAAATCTAATGCTTCACCATTTAACCACTTTATTTCATTAGTAACCGTTAAGATAACAATGCCATCAGGGAAGGCAGATATTAACTTTTCAAAACGTCCTGAATGCTCACCAATACTCTTTTCACTCAGCAATATTTGTTTTTTAAAAAGAACAATTTTATCGGCTAAATTTGCTAACACACCTTTACAATTAGGAGGTGTCTCAAATTGCTCATCACCCAGCCAGTCTTGTAAGTTTCGAAACCGAGCAAACATATATGCGATATAGCTAAGTAGAACAGCTATTGTTATAAATAAGGTCTGCTCGAAGAGCCCCACCAAGAATGCGATAACCAAGATTAACAACAGGGTATTTCGTTCCCAAACCCAATTATTATTACTCATAAAAACAGCCTACTTAGATGACAACTTATAGCCAAAGCCACGCACAGTCTGCACCATGGTTGCACACGATTGAGAGTCCAGAATCTTCCTTAAACGCCGGATATGAACATCAACAGTTCTATCTTCAACGTAGACATTATCCCCCCACACCTGATCAAGCAACTGATTACGCGAATAAACCTTATCTGGATGTGATGATAAGAAAAACAACAATTTATACTCTGTAGGACTCATTAATATTTCAACGTCATTGATCTGTACACGGTGGCTTTCAGGATCAATTGTTAATGACCCTACGGTCACGGTACCTTCTCTAACTGTTGAATCAACGCGCCTTAAGACTGCTTTGATACGAGCCACTAACTCACGCACTGAAAAAGGTTTGGTGACGTAGTCATCGATACCCGTTTCCAAACCAAGAATCTTATCATCCTCTGTACTACGCGCCGTCAACATGATGATTGGGATATGCTTATTGTCTTCTTGATTTTTTAGAAATTTAACCCAATCTGGACCATTAATGCCTGGCAGCATCCAATCTAAAAGAATAATATCAGGACTCGATGTCTTGAGTGAATCTTGAGCTTTCATTGCATCAACACACCAAAATACTTCAAAGTCATTGGATTGTAAGGAAAATTTTAACATTTCCCCTATATCTTCATCATCTTCTACTAGCAGTATTTTCGTTTTACTCATTGGCTTGCACTCGGTTTTAGTGTTGAAAATAATACGCTAACTTTATTACGACTCTATGACAAGCTTCCTCATAAGCCAATGCACTTACAAGGAAGCCAACACCATTAGTTAACCTTTACTCAAAGTTAAATTCCCAGCCTCAACATCCACTTTAATCGTATCATCGGCTGCAAACTTCCCTGCCAATAGATCTTGGGCTAACACATTTTCTAAACGTTTTTGTATCACCCTTTTAAGCGGTCTTGCACCATAAATAGGATCAAAGCCGGCCTCACCAATTTTATCCAAAGCAGACTCAGAAACTTGCAAGTCAATTTCACGTTCTTTCAGACGTTGACGTAATATATCGATTTGAATAGAGGTGATTTCTCTAATATGCCCAAGCCCTAATGGGTGAAAGACTACCGAATCATCAATACGGTTAATAAATTCAGGGCGAAAGTGTTGTCCAACCACCTCCATCACCGCTTCTTTCATTTCATCATACTGTGCTTCGCCCGCTAATGCTTGGATACGATCAGAGCCAAGGTTTGATGTCATCACAATGACTGTGTTCCTAAAATCAACCGTTCTACCTTGACCATCGGTTAAACGACCATCATCCAACACTTGCAATAAAATATTAAAAACATCGGGATGCGCTTTTTCAACCTCATCCATCAAAATAACCGAGTATGGCCGACGCCGAACAGCTTCTGTTAAATACCCCCCCTCTTCATAGCCTACATAGCCAGGAGGTGCGCCGATTAAACGCGCAACAGAGTGTTTCTCCATAAATTCGGACATATCAAGACGCACAATAGCTTCTTCAGTATCAAATAAAAACTCTGCGAGCGCCTTACAAAGCTCCGTTTTACCAACGCCCGTTGGTCCAAGAAACAGAAATGAACCATTAGGACGGTCCGGATCTGATAAACCAGCACGTGAGCGACGAATAGCATCACTCACTACTTTAACCGCTTCTTCTTGACCAATAACTCGTTGAGCTAAGTTAGCTTCCATTTGAAGTAACTTTTCACGCTCCCCTTCCAACATTTTTGATACAGGAATGCCTGTCCATTTGGAAACAACCTCAGCAATTTCTTCTTCAGTCACTTTGTTTCGCAATAATGTAAAGGTTTGATCATCAGCCTGCTCAGCATCTTTTATAGCTTTTTCCAAGCGAGGAATTTCACCATATTGCAATTCAGACATCCGAGCCAAATCACCTGCCCGGCGGGCTGTTTCCATGTCTAGTTTAACCCGTTCCAATTCTTCTTTATGTTGCGCACTACCCTGCATCGCTGCTTTTTCAGACGTCCAGACCTCTTCAAGGTCAGCATATTCCTTCTCAAGTTCTGCGATCTCAGTCTCAAGAAGGTGTAAGCGTTTCTTTGAAGCCTCATCACTTTCTTTTTTTAACGCCTCACGCTCAATTTTTAATTGAATCAGCCGACGCTCAAGCCTATCCATTGATTCGGGCTTGGAATCCATCTCCATTCGAATCCGGCTAGCCGACTCATCAATCAAATCAATCGCTTTATCAGGTAGTTGTCGATCTGTTATATAACGATGCGACAACACCGCTGCAGAAACTATTGCTGGATCAGTAATATCAACACTGTGATGTACTTCATAACGTTCTTTAAGCCCACGCAAAATAGCAATGGTGTCTTCAACACTTGGTTCATCAACCAATACCTTTTGAAAGCGGCGCTCCAAAGCTGCATCTTTCTCTATATATTGGCGATATTCATCTAGCGTTGTAGCACCTACGCAATGTAGTTCTCCTCGGGCTAATGCAGGCTTAAGCATATTACCAGCATCCATGGAACCTTCTCCCTTACCGGCACCCACCATTGTGTGTAGCTCATCAATAAATAGAATCACTTGCCCTTCTTGCTTGGAGACGTCATTGAGCACAGCTTTTAAACGTTCCTCAAACTCACCTCGAAATTTTGCACCCGCAATTAAAGCCGCCATATCAAGTGATAACAGCCGTTTTCCTTTTAAATTCTCTGGCACCTCGCCATTGACAATACGTTGTGCCAAACCTTCTACAATTGCAGTTTTACCCACACCGGGTTCACCAATCAGCACCGGATTGTTTTTAGTTCGACGTTGTAGAACCTGAACTGTACGACGAATCTCCTCATCACGGCCGATAACGGGATCAAGCTTCCCTTGTTCAGCTTTTTCAGTCAAATCAACACTATATTTTTCCAGTGCTTGCCGGTTTTCCTCAGCATTAGCATCATTCACCGACTCACCACCTCGTACATTATCTATTGCTTTTTCAAGAGTGCCTTTAGTGGCTCCCGACTCTTGCATCGCTTTACCAACAGCCCCTTTATCTTCTAAGACTGCTAGTAAGAACAACTCACTAGAAATATAAGCGTCCTGACGTTTTTGCGCTAATTTGTCGGTAACATTTAGTAATTTGGACAAATCATTAGAAATTTGCACATCACCAGCCGTGCCTTCTACCGTTGCAATACGGGCTAGAGACTCACTTAGTGACGAGCGTAACTTATTGACATTAACACCCGCCAACTGAAGTAAATGTCGAGTACCCGCACCTTCTTGATCTAACATCGCAACCAAAAGATGAGCTGGCTCTATAAATTGATGGTCACTGCCTAATGCCAAACTTTGTGCATCAGACAAAGCCATTTGAAACTGACTTGTTAGTTTATCCATTCGCATCGTTACCCCATTACGCTCCTTCGAGCATTCATTTAAGATACGCTATTAATGAGGTAATTTAATGCTTTTTTCAAGGTTTAAATTATAAAAAACAAATTTCTCTAAAAACTTACTATTTTATATCTTGTTGTTTTAATTTATTTTTTACTAAATAAACTGATAATTTCAATGAATAAAGCCATGTAACCAGGAAATCAAGCCAATTCCCAATAGCATTAAAAATACCTGTTCTACCGCTGCTGCAAAATGTACACGCTTATGCAAGGTCGGTATTAAATCAGCCACTGCAATATAAATAAAACTAGCTGCTGCGAAGGCTAAAATATACGGTAATAGATGCTGTAAATCTGCCAACCAGAAATAGGCTAACAAGCCACCTACTAAAGTGGCGACACTAGATATTACATTATATAAGATTGCTTTTTTTCGGGTAAAACCACTCTGTAATAAAATAGCAAAATCACCGACTTCTTGGGGAATTTCATGAGTTGTTACCGCCAATGCCGTTACAATACCCAAGTGAATATCTGTCAAAAAAGCTGCCGCAATAAGCACTCCATCAACAAAATTATGCACAGTATCACCCACTAGAATAAGCGTCCCCGCTGATTTGTGACTATGCGCGTGCACATCTACATGCCCTTCACAATCGTTATGATGGCAATGACGCCAGAGCACCATTTTCTCTAATAAAAAGAACACCATCAAACCCGCTAGAATAGTGACCGACAAAGCATGGAAGTTTTCAGCACCCGCTGATTCAAGCGCATGAGGAATCAAACCCACGAATGAAACACCTAGTAATGCACCTGTCGCAAAACTAACACTAAAGGGTAAGGCCTTATTAACAATTCTCTCTGGCAAATAGAGAACCATTGATGCCGCTAAAACGCTTAGCACGCCACCAAATAAGGTAAAAAGAATAATCCAGGTTAATACACTCATGATTTAAAATTAATTATTATTGTTAGGCTATTGTATATCTGTCATTTATTCTAACCATATCAAACTGGCCATACGCCCTGTTTTCGGCTGACGACGATAAGAATAAAATTTATCTTTTTCATTATACGTACAATGCTCTCCACCATATATCATTTTTACTCCTTGCTGTATCAACACCATTCTGGCTAGTGCATATAAATCCGCTAAATAATGCTGTGGGGCAATTTGACGAAAGGCTTGCTGCATGACGACGCTTTTATCAACAAAAGCATCTTTCACCTCAACTCCTACCTCAAAACGCCCTGGCCCAATGGCGGGCCCTAGCCAAGCTAGCAATATTTCCGGCTCAGTTATTTTAGCAACAGTTTTTTCTATAATTCCTGCCAATAACCCACGCCAACCTGCATGAATTGCAGCAACGGCTGTTCCATCTTGTTTACAAAGTAAGACAGGCAGACAGTCTGCCGTCATTACGGTGCAAACGACACCAGTGTTATGGGTAAAAGCCGCATCTGCTTTAATGATGCGAGAGGTATCAATACCATCCAGATAAACAAGTTCCTTTCCATGCACTTGCTCCAACCATTGTGGTTTAGCTGGTAGGTTTAACGAGTTACACACAATTTTTCTATTGGCATCCACTGCACAAACCTTATCTCCAACATGAGTTGCTATATTTAAGCTAGAAAAGTCAGTTTGGCTCACACCGCCAATCCGACTTGTAGTCAGAGCTTTTACTCTGGCAGGCGCGGGCCATTCTGGTTTTATAAAAACTGGCAACATCTCATTTAATGGGAGATTCTCTCTTCAGCACATCGATTAAGCTTGCCATGTCATCAGGCACATCACATTGCCACGAAATAGCTTCACCTGTCACCGGATGTATGACACCCAACCTAGCAGCATGTAAGGCTTGACGTCTAAAACCTTTCAACGTAGTGCTTAATAATTCACTGGCATTGGCAATCGCTCTATAGCGCCCACCATAAACACCATCACCTACTATCGGATGATTGATATGACTCATATGCACTCTGATTTGATGTGTTCTACCTGTTTCTAGTTTCACTTTTAATAGGGTATGTCTGGCAAAACGCTGCTCTACCCGATAATGCGTAATGGCTTCCTTACCGCCTGCACGAACAGCGTAACGCTTACGATCGGTTGGATGTCTGGCTAGCGGTTCATCCACTGTACCACCTGCTGTCATATAGCCTCGCACAACTGTTAAATATTCACGTTCAAATGCTCTGGCTTGAAGTTGGTCAACCAAATTCTTATGTGCTGTTAAGGTTCGAGCTATCATCAAAAGGCCACTGGTATCTTTATCTATTCGATGCACCAAACCGGCTCGCGGCAAAGCTTCTAACTCAGGGTCAAAATGCAACAACGCATTTTGCAATGTTCCACTCCAGTTTCCTGCTGCTGGATGAACAACCAAGCCCGCTGGCTTATTAACAACAATCATTGACTCATCTTCGTAGACGATTTTTAAGTCGATTGCTTCTGCCTCTACGGTTGAGTTTATTTCACCGACAGGGTTTATTAGAATACACTCCCCACCGTTCACCTTATCGCGCGAACGCTGCACTTTTCCGTCGACTAATATCTCCCCTCCTTTAACCCATTGTTGCAAACGGCTACGTGAGTAGTCTGAACACAATTCGGCCAAGGCTTGATCAAGCCGTAAACCTGCCATTTCTTGTGGAATGATTAATTCTATTTGTTGTATTTTCAAGCTGATAGGATTGTAAAAGTTAGAGCGGTACGGCATTATAACCGCTTACTTTATTTATTAACTCCATAATTTTACTAATGACCTCCAATAACCGTTTATTTTCCAAACAGGTTCTCGCTTTACTTCTATTTTCTTTGCTGAGCGCTTGCACTGCAATGGACTTGGTCACACCTGCTGATGCACCTGATGAAAAGGCAAATTGGTCAGCGGCTGATTTTTATAATAAAGCACATGCATCGCTTGAAGATGAGAGCTATTTAACGGCTATAGAACTCTACGAGTTACTTGAAACTCGCTACCCCTTTGGGCAATACGCGGAACAAGCCCAAATAGAATTAGCGTATGCTTATTATAAGAGTGACGAACCTGATTCTGCGCTTGCCACTGCAGGCCGTTTCATTCGCATTCACCCAAGACACCAGAATATAGATTATGTTTATTATTTAACAGGGCTTATTAATTTTCACCGTGACTTAGGTTTTTTAGAACGTTATTTGCCCTCTGATAGAACACAACGTGACCCCGGTGCAGCGTTAGAGTCTCTAGCTGATTTTGAAACACTTCTTAGGCGTTTTCCTAATAGCAAATATGCAGCAGACTCACGACAACGAATCATTGCTTTAAAATCAAACCTTGCTTACTACGAATTAAATGTTGCCGCTTATTATGCTAAAAGAGGCGCTTATGTTGCGGCTATTAATCGAGCACAATACATCATCGAAGAATACCCTAAAACAACGGCTGTTCCCCGTGCCTTATTGGTTATGCTGAATATTTACAAAAAAACAGGCATGAATGATTTGGCATCTGATACCCAACAAATATTTAGCTTAAATTACCCTGACGGCTT
>Ga0209633_10004426_pt1 | contig 12617 bp, 8 predicted proteins | sample Cruoilmetagenom1_FD_187290 | JGI IMG/M metagenome (GOLD analysis project Ga0209633, IMG submission 187290) | Oil polluted marine microbial communities from Coal Oil Point, Santa Barbara, California, USA - Sample 1 (SPAdes) (version 2) | ecosystem: Environmental > Aquatic > Marine > Oil seeps ... | reverse complement strand
TCAGGACTTACCCGTGCCTCTGACACGGTGATAACTGCCGCTTCCAGGCGCTCGTCATTTACCAGGCCTTGCGTCAGGATATCTGACAAAGCCTTGCGGATGAGCTCGCCCATACGCAATTGGCGTTGCGACCGAGCTTTGGTGGTGCTTGACCTTTTTGAAGACATTTTGATGCTCCGGATATTCCCAGATAAACTTTATCAGCTATAGACCCGACGGGTTATAGAGAGCGCTCGATTTCTTCGACATGGAAGCACTCGATAATGTCGCCTTCACGAAGGTCGTGATAGTTTTCAAATCCCATGCCACATTCCTGACCGGACTGAACATCTTTCACTTCGTCCTTGAAACGTTTCAAGGTCGAGAGCTTGCCCTCGTGGATCACAACATCGTCGCGGATGAGCCGCACGCTTGCACCGCGTTCGACTTTGCCTTCGGTGACCAGACAACCGGCGATCTTGCCGACTTTGGAAATGTTAAAGACCTCGAGGATCTTGGCATTGCCGAGGAATTTCTCGCGTAGTTCAGGTGCCAGCATGCCGGACATTGCAGCCTTCACGTCATCAACGAGATCGTAGATGATCGAGTAGTAGCGTATTTCGATGCCTTCTGCGGCTGCGGCGTCACGAGCCTGACGATTGGCGCGTACATTAAAGCCGATAATTACCGCGTTTGATGCGGTGCTCAGGGTGACATCTGATTCGGTGATGCCACCAGCGGCTGCGTGAACGACACGGGCGCCGACTTCATCGTTGCCAAGCTTATCAAGTGCTGCGGTAATAGCTTCGACCGAGCCTTGAACATCGCCCTTGATGAGGAGTGGGAATTCCTGCTTCCCATCTTCCTGAAGCTGCGACATCATTTGCTCCAGTGAACGGGCGGACCCGGTACCAGCTGCCATTATGTCGCGACGTTTTTTAATCCGGTATTCAACGATTTCGCGGGCGCGAGCCTCAGATTCCACGACAGCGAAATGATCACCTGCTTCAGGTGCCGAGTTGAATCCCAGAACCTCGACCGGGAAGCTTGGCCCGGCTTCCTTGATATGTTCGCCCTTGTCATTGATCAAGGCGCGCACCTTGCCCCAGGCACGGCCTGCGACTGCGATCTGGCCAACTCTTAAGCGTCCGCGCTGCATGAGAATGGTTCCGACTGGTCCGCGACCGCGCTCAAGTTGAGCTTCGACGACGACACCTTCGGCCATGCGGTTTGGATTGGCTCTAAGCTCCAATATTTCCGCCTGCATTGCGATCGCTTCAAGGAGGTTATCAAGACCGGCGCCAGTTATGGCTGAGACTTCGACGTCCTGAACGTCACCTGACATGCTTTCGACGACAATCTCATGCTGTAGAAGGTCGGTTCGCACCCGGTTAGGATCTGCCTCGGGTTTATCCATTTTGTTAATAGCGACAATGATCGGTACTTCAGCCGCCTGGGCATGATTGATCGCTTCAATGGTTTGCGGCATGACGCCGTCATCGGCGGCCACAACCAATACGACGATGTCGGTTGCTTTGGCACCGCGAGCACGCATGGCTGTAAAGGCAGCGTGACCAGGGGTGTCTATGAATGTAACGAGGCTGCCATCGGGTGCAGACACCTGATAGGCACCAATGTGCTGGGTGATGCCGCCAGCCTCACCGGATACAACATTCGTTTTTCGCAAGGCATCGAGCAATGAGGTCTTGCCGTGATCGACATGGCCCATGATCGTGACCACTGGAGGTCGATGTTCGAGATCCTCATCGGCATCGATATCTCCGACCAGACCTTCTTCAACGTCGGCTTCTGAGACGCGTTTGATGGTATGGCCGAATTCTTCCGCGATCAGCTCAGCCGTATCCGCATCGATCACATCATTGATCTTGTGCATCTCGCCTTCTTTCATCAAATATTTGATGATGTCGACAGCGCGCTCGGCCATGCGATTGCCAAGTTCCTGAATGGTGATCGCTTCGGGAACCGTTATTTCGCGTGAAATCTTTTCGCGTGGTGCTTGCGGCCCTGCATTCTTGGCCTTGTCGCGCTCACGTTTTCTGCGCAATGAGGCGAGTGAACGTTCTCTCTGACGTTCGTCCAAGGCGTTTGCAATGGTCAGACGGCCTTTGTGCCGACGCGGTTGACCACCACGTTTGGGAGCTGTTGGTTTTGCTTCGTTTACATTTCTTTTACGCGGCTCAACCTTACGCTGTTCGCGGTCCGCTGTCGCAGGATCGGGTGGTGATGCTGGGGCCTGGCCAGCATTACGGTTGCGCGGCGCTGCTGCAGCTGTGGCTGCAGTCGCTGTTTTCGCAACTTTTACCTGAGCCTTTTCTTCCGGCTTGGCGGCCTTAACCTCTTCAGGTTTCACCTCCGGCTCTTCGGCCGCTTTACGTTTTGCCTCTTCTTCAAGGCGAATACGTTCTTCTTCGGCCTTTTTAGCGCGCTCAGCTTCGAGAACGGCTTCTTCTTCAGCGCGGACCTTATCTTCAGCATCGCGAACGCGGGCAGCAGCCAAGGCTACCAGACGTGCCTCTTTCTCCCCGTCAGATAGGGAGCCGTCATTGCTGATTGCGGCTGCGGGCGTCTGTTTTGGCGCCACGGTGGGCGCTTCTGCCGTTTTGGGCTCAGGTGCCTCAGGCGTTGCAGCCATTCCCGGACTGGTTATCGTGCGGCGCTTCTTTTTTTCCACAACAACGGACTTCGAGCGACCTCTGCTGAAGTTCTGGCGAACATGGCCAGCATCGACGGTCCGTTTCAGACTCAATGTCAGAGTTTTACCTGATCCGGCCGACTTCTCGTTGTCGGTATCTTTTGTGTCGCTCATACTTCTTCCGTTTTACCTTTTGGTTTATGCCGCTCTAGAACGGCTTCAGTTTTTGTGGAACTAAAAAACCGCTCTAAATAATTTTATTGTCGCATCATCTAACCAGCAACTGGTTGCAAACCGCGTGGCACTAGTGCCCACTTTTGCTGATCATGCTTCTCTATCATTTTGTCGCATCATCTAACCACAAAACCGCGTGGCACTAATGCCCACTTTTGCTGATCATGCTCCCGTGAGCTCCAAATTTTCGCGATAGCTATTTAATCGCATCAAATCATGCAGGAGACTCGTGCTGGCTCCACCTTCTTTTATCAATGCATGTACCACATTATCGCCACCCGTGGCCAAACTCAGTTCATCTATGCTGAATATATCAATTGGCTGGGTAGTGATTATCGTCGTTTTGTCCACTAAATCGTCGGTTAATTCGTCCGTCGTCTCATTCGTCACTTCATCTTTATTACTTGTCGCCTTCTTCATAAGCGCGTCAAGCTTTCTCTTACCATCTTCGGCACCATCATGAGCATGCAAAAGAGCAATAAACCCGCCTTTTTCAAGGCGTTTTGATACTTTCACAAAGCCCTTAGTCACCAAACCGGCTTTTGTCGCCAAAGACAGGCGTTCCAGCGCGCGCTTCTGTAGCAATTCATCGAGCAGATCGGCAAGAGAAGGACTAACGCTAATCTTCTTTTTCAGACTTCGCGCAAATACACCTTGCTCAACAGCTTTGGTCACCATGTCACGTCTGCATGTAATCCAAATACCACGGCCCGGTAAATTAGCCTTTATATCCGGGATGATGAAGCCATCTGGTGCCTCGACAAAACGTACCAGATTTTGAACGCTGAGCATATCACGGCTGACTGCGCATTGTCTTGTGCGCATATTGTCACCGGTTCTGGCCCTGCCGTTTTTCATCAATCACATGCCTTCCTGTAAAAAATTCCTTTCAGTAAATACTGCCCGTTCGATAAACGCCCTCTCCATGCACCATGCCTTACGCCTGGGCTGGATCTGACTTTTCAGAAGCGTCCTCCTCCGGCGCAGCTTCTGTCTCCTCATCCGTGGCCTCCTGGTCTTCTCCTTGTGCACCGGTTATATCTTCAACCGATATCCAGCCAGCTGCCACACGCGCGGACATGATCATATCATCTGCTGTTTCGCGGGTTATCTTGTAACCATCGAGAATACCTTCATGACGAGTGGATTCGCCGTCTTTGCGTTCGTACCATCCAAGTAGATCATCTGTTGCGCATTCGGCCAGATCTTCGATGCCTTTGATATCGTTCTCGCCAAATGTCACCAATATGGCAGTTGTGACGGCCGGGATCATTGTCAATTCGTCGACAACGCCGAGCTCTTTACGGCGCTCCTGGAGCTTGGTTTCACGCTGCTCCAGATAATCACGGGCACGGGCCTGAATTTCCTGACCTGTTTCGGTGTCAAACCCCTCAATTGCCGCGACCTCATCCACGTCAACAAAGGCAACCTCTTCGACGGTGCTAAACCCTTCAGAGGCCAGTAGCTGGGCGATAACCTCGTCGACATCGAGGCTTTCCATGAATATCTTGGAACGCTCGGCGAATTCCTTTTGACGCCGCTCTGATTCGTCGGCCTCAGTGAGGATGTCGATATCCCACTGGGTAAGCTGGGAAGCCAGGCGGACATTTTGTCCGCGCCGGCCGATGGCGAGACTAAGCTGCTCGTCGGGGACAACCACTTCGATCTTGTTGGCGTCTTCGTCGAGCACGACCTTGACGACCTCTGCAGGTGCCAGGGCATTGACGATGAACGTCGCTGCATCATAGTTCCATTGAATGATGTCGATTTTCTCGCCCTGAAGCTCATTGACAATTGCCTGAACGCGTTGACCGCGCATGCCGACACACGCGCCGACAGGATCAATTGAGCTGTCGCTTGATGTCACTGCGATTTTGGCACGGCTTCCGGGATCGCGCGAGACAGACTTGATCTCGACAATGCCATCATAAATTTCAGGCACCTCGGCCTTGAACAATTTGGCCATAAATTCGGGTTTGGTTCGCGAAAGGAAAATCTGCGGACCACGTTGTTCCTGACGTACGTCAAATATAATGGCGCGGATGCGGTCGCCGTAGCGGAAGCTTTCGCGGGGAAGTTTTTCTTCGCGCCTGACGATGGCCTCGCCGCGCCCCAAATCAACGATGACATGACCATGTTCTTCGCGTTTAACGGTGCCGTTGATAATCTCGCCAATGCGATCCTTGTATTCTTCATACTGGCGCTCGCGCTCTGCTTCGCGCACCTTCTGCACGATGACCTGCTTGGCGTTTTGGGCCGCAACCCGCCCGAAATCCAGTGGCGGTAATTCTTCGCTCATCATATCGCCGATTTCCGCGTTTTTTTCGCGTCCACGGGCATCTTCAAGGGTAATTTGCGTCGCGTCGTTCTCAACCTGCTCAACAACTTCCATGACACGCATCAAACGTATCTCGCCGGTATTGGGATCGATCTTTGCGTTGATCTCATTTTCAGACCCATAACGGGATTTTGCAGCCTTTTGGACAGCGTCCTCCATGGCACCAATTACGATCTCGCGGTCGATGGACTTTTCACGTGCAACAGCATCAGCAATCTGCAGCAGTTCCAGTCTATTTGCGCTAATACCAACTTCGCTCATCTTTGAGCTCCAATTCTAGAAAATCAGTTTATTAAATACACTTAGTTTAGATATGTTTCGCGATAATTTCTGGTCCGCGATTTCAATTGATCTATATTTATTTACCGGGACTGTACTAGCCCGATGACCCTTCGTCACCCTGTTCGCGCGCGGCATCCGCCGTTTGAGCACCGTCTTTCAATAGCGTGTCGTTCATCACGAGTTTTGCATTTGATAGCAATGCGAAAGGAAGCCCAATAGTAACGAGATCACCTGCCTCTTTCAGGTCTATCTGAAGTCTGACCTCATCTCCTTCAACACCTTCAAGAATACCGCGGAAACGACGCCGCCCATCAATCATCTCATTGGTCTCTACTTTGATCTCATGGCCGGCCCAGTTCTCAAAATCAACTTTGCGAACCAACGGACGATCTATTCCGGGTGACGAAATTTCCAAACGGTAATTGCTTGAAATCGGGTCTGCAACATCAAGGAGCGGTGACAGGTTTCGCGACACTTTGGTACAGTCTGAGATGCTCATTGTACCATCTGCGCGCTCTGCCATGATCTGCAGGGTTCCGCCGTCTCTTCCCGACAATACCACCCGTACCAGTCTAAACCCAAGGTCCTCGATTACGGGCTCGGCAAGGGCAGCGATTTCGCCCGCAGTGCCAGACTCCTGATAGAGCCGTTTATCGTTTTGTTCCTCGGTCCGGTTGGACATATGTGTTTTGAAACTCTCTTTATTCAGTTCAAGTCAAGCCAGGTCCGCCAAGTAAAGCTCAGTTCGCCCATGCACCCGGATTGGTGGGGCAAATGATCCTCATGAACCCAGCGCCCGAAATCAAATTTCCGTTTTCCCAAACAAAAAAAGCGGACCCCCGAGGGCCCACTCTCTAGATTAGAGATTTACATGAGCAAGCGCATACTAAGCCCTGAGCGCCCAAGTTGCAATATTTATCTGACATCTTTGGTGTTCTTTGATTGCGGGCAGGTCAATCATATCCTGCTGACCAATTAACGTTAACTAACAGGCGCGGCAAGGTAACGCTATCGTTGCTTAATTTAACTATTAAAACCGATGTGAATTGCCGACGGATTCCTGACCTCTTATTATTAATATTGAAATTCAGGCGAATATATTCAGTTTCTTGCGTAATTTTGCGCATTCCGCTCACACGGTGCAAAGGCACCTCATCAAAACAGGACTTTGTAACCGTCAATGCCGTCGATTTTTACCAACTGGGCTGTGGGCGACGAAACTATGCTCGGTGTTGAGACGATGGATCTTGAGCATAGTCTGGCATCGTCAGACCTTTTTACAGATAGCGCACTTTCACGGCTTATCGAGCAAACTGCGCGTGAAGATTATCATATCAGTACCATGGACCCCGCAAGTCATGATCCCAAGTCGCGCCGGGAGGGGGTTATTGACGGGCTTTCGGGACCTCAGGTGCTTGAAGCCATTGGTCAGGGGAATTTGTGGCTGAACCTGCGTGACCCTGGAAAATATCAGACGGAATATAAGGAGCTTCTCGATGCGATATACGATGAGCTTGAAATGCGGGTACCCGGACTAAAAACCTTCAAACGGCAAATGACACTTCTAATTTCCAGCCCGTCAGTGCGGGTTGGGTATCATTGCGATGTTCCGGGGCAAACGCTCTGGCAGATCCGGGGACGCAAGCGGGTTTGGCTTTACCCCAATACGGATCCTTATCTGCCGCAACCATCGCTTGAAAAAATACTGCTTGGTGAGGCCCATGAGGTCAGTCTTCAATATAACCCGCGGTTTGACGACAACGCACAAGTCGTGGACCTTGAGCCGGGGCACATGCTGACATGGCCGCACAATGCTCCGCACCGGGTTGAAAATTATGATTGCCTGAATATTTCGATTACAACCGAGCACTGGACGCCGGAGCTGCGTAATTCATATGCCGTCAATTATGCCAACGGAATTTTACGCAGCCGACTGGGCATGAACAGGCTTTCACAATCGACCAATGGCCTGTCCTTTTATCCCAAGGCCGTTTTGGCTGCTGCGTACAAGCTGGGGGGCATTCAGAAACGTATGCATCATAAATTCGATATCGATTTTCGTGTCGATCCCAGCGCCCCCGGTGGTTTTACCGATATTGCATCCTATGAATTGAGCGATTAGAGCCCATCAGGGTTTGGGAAGTTCAAGTATACAAAACTGACAATGTCGAAGTTAATAATACGGGTGACGAATGCGGGCAAAACCATCATATCTAGCGGAAAACCCTAGCGCTGAACCAGCGCTTGAGGTCCGCTTGCTGTGGGAGGCGAGCGAAATTTTGGCGCTCACCGAGCCGTGGCTGGCGCTTGATCAAAACGCGCCACTCCCGTCATTTTTTCAATCCCATGCCTGGTGCCGTTATGTACTGGACCACATTGCGCAATTTAACAAATCAAGCGAAGTGCGGCCGGTCATTGCCACGGCATGGGCGGATGAACGGCTTATTGCGATCTGGCCGCTTGCGATCCGGCGGGACAAAGGTATTCGCGTTCTGACATCTCTTGGTTCACCATTTGATCAATACTCCGAGATCCTTATGGCCTCTCACATTGATGTGGCAGCGGTCATTGCCGCATTAGTCCAGGCCTTGCGGGCTACAAAGATTGCGGATGGGCTTATTCTTCGCAAGGTCCGACTGACGGCTAGCGCTTACGGCATGGTGGCACTTGGTGCACATATCGTCGATGAAGGGTCACGGGCGCCGCAAGTAACGCTTGATGTCGATGCTCCCTTTGGTGATTTTCTCAAAACCATATCGTCAAAAACACGGAAAAATTTGCGCAATTATACCAATCGCCTCAATCGTATTGGACGGGTTGAGCATCGTGTTCTCAGGGGAGCAGACATTGCGCCGGCAATCGCTCTGACCTATGACGGCCGGCGAGCGTGGCTGGAAACCAAAGGGCTGTCGTCCACTGCATTTCGGGACGATAATTTTGAAAAGTTTGTTACCGGGCTCACGGGACCAGAAGCAATTGAACTTGGTTTGATTGTATTTGCGCTCATGCTTGATGAACGGATGATTGCTTTGCAATGGGGTTTTATTCACCAAGGGCGGTATTACGCCTACCTTTCAACGCGTGATCCTGAGTTTGAAGCCTATAGTACCGGGCGCATTCATCTACAACATGTGCTTGAAGCCTGCCATGAGCGAGGGATTGGCATGGCTGATCTTATGGTGCCGGCAGTTCCTTATAAGATGAACTGGACAGATGTGGCTGATCCGGTGATTGATCTTGTCTGGCCATGGACCACGCGCGGCTACCTACAGCTCAAAGTTTATGAGCAAGGCCTTCGACCTTTGTTAAAACGCGTTGTACTGAATTTGCCGCTTGGGGTGCGGCAAGGTCTCTTCGCGGTACTGAGCGGGGCAAAACGGGCGCATTAAATGGGATCGTGGGCGATCACACGTGGCTTATCTTCTCTCTGCTGAGGTCGAATGAAACGTAAAGTTGATCACGAATTCGCTCAATGCCCCAAATTCAGGCTTGCAAGCTCGCCCTTTCATCCCATATCTTGGCCGTCAGTTTTCGTATCCAGATTATAAAACGAAGTTATTTGATGTCCGATACCCTTATTGCCTCCCCTTATGAGCGTCCAATTAAGTTTGGCGCCTCGCCCGTCTCCAAGACAATTGTACTCGACAAAGGCGATGTCGAAACAAAACGGCGTGAAATTCTCGACTATTTCCATAAAAGTTTCTCCCTCTATGAGAGCATTTTTGAGTGTCTCAATGGTGATGAAGCGTTTTATACGCGCGCCAATTCACTGCGCCATCCGCTGATTTTTTATTATGGGCACACCTCGGTGTTTTTCATCAATAAGCTCAATGTCATGAAGCACATTGATGAGCGGGTCGATCCTCTTATGGAATCCAGCCTCGCCATTGGTGTTGATGAGATGTCGTGGGATGATCTCAATGACGCCAATTATGACTGGCCGACGCCAGGCCAGGTAAAGGCGCACCGTGACAAAACCCGTGAGATTGTTGATCGGTTTATTCGCACCTGTGATTTTACCCTACCCATCAACTGGGATAGTCCGATGTGGATCATCATGATGGGTATTGAGCATGAGCGTATTCACCTTGAAACAAGTGCGGTACTTATGCGCGAGCTGCCGCTTGAAATGATCAAGCCGCATGATATGTGGGGCAAGATCTGCCGGGATAGCGGCAAGGCGCCCATAAATGAGATGCTCCTTGTTGAGGGCGGGCCGATAACAATTGGCAAGCCGAGGAATGACCCGCTTTTTGGATGGGACCTGGAATATGGATCTCAGACAACTGATGTGGCGCCGTTTAAGGCCTCAAAATATCTGGTATCCAACCGGGAGTTTCTGGAATTTGTCGAAGAAGATGGATACCGCACAAGAAAATACTGGTGTAGCGAAGGCTGGAAATGGGTTCAGTACCGTCAATCAGAACATCCTGTCTTTTGGGTAATAGATGACGGTGCCTACCGGTACCGCGCTATGCTTGAGGTCATCGATATGCCCTGGGACTGGCCGGTGGATATTAATTATCATGAGGCCAAGGCCTTTTGTAACTGGAAGTCCGAGGTTCGCGGCAAGCAAATTCGAATGCCTACGGAAGCAGAATGGTATTCATTGCGTGAGCGCGTCGCGACCGATCAACCCGATTGGGACAAGGCGCCGGGCAATATAAATCTCGAAGGCCCGATGTCGGCCTGTCCGGTTAATGTACACGAATTTGAAGGCGGATTTTTTGATGTAATCGGTAATGTCTGGCAGTGGACCGAGACGCCGATTGACGGGTTTGACGGGTATGAAGTTCATCCGGCTTATGATGATTTTTCGACGCCGACCTTTGATGGTCAGCACAATATTTTTAAAGGCGGGTGCTGGATATCGACGGGTAATTACGCGATCAAGGATGCGCGATATGCCTTCCGCCGTCATTTTTTCCAATATTCGGGCTTACGTTATGTTGAGGGTGAAAAATTGCCAGAACCGGAACTGAATTTATATGAGACCGATGATCTTGTTTCGCAATATATCGAGTTTCACTATGGCGACGAATATTTTGGCGTCGAAAATTTCCCCGTGGCGTGCATTCGCGCCATAAACGACCATATTTCTGGCGGGACAACCAAACGTGCGCTTGATCTTGGCTGCGCTACCGGGCGCTCATCATTTGAGCTTGCAAAATTATTTGACCATGTTGACGGAATTGATTTTTCCGCCCGCCTTATCGAGGCACCGACGACGCTGCAAAAAACGGGATCGCAACGTTACGTTATTCAAGATCAGGGCGAGCTTGTTTCCTACCGTGAGATAAAGCTTTCAGATTTTGATGGCTATGAAGCGATCAAGGACCGGATCTCGTTTATGCAAGGGGACGCATGTAACCTCGCTAACAAGTACACAGATTATAATCTGGTTTTTTGTGGCAACCTTATCGACCGGCTTTATGATCCCGCCAAGTTCCTGGAAAACATCAAAGCGCGAATTCAGCCCGGCGGATTGCTGGTTCTGACATCACCATATACATGGCTTGAAGAATTTACGGCGCGCCCAAACTGGCTCGGTGGGTTCAAGGCTGCGACGGGTGAGAATTACACAACGCTTGAGGGTATTGCAGATAATCTTCAACCGGAATTCAAGATGGTGGGAGAGCCTATCGACGTTCCCTTTGTTATCCGTGAGACCAAGCGCAAATACCAACATACTATTGCCGAGATGAGTATCTGGAAGAAGAACGATTAAGCTAATTTAGTTTCGTACAAATATGAAATATTTACTTTTGCGGCCTTCGCGTATGGCCTTTTGTTCATAGCGCGTTGTTGGCCAGTCATCCGGCCTTACTCGCCAGTCATCCGGGCGTTTTGCTATCCAGGTGAACTGGCCGCACGCCTGATAGGCTGCCAGTATATGTCTAGCGTAATCGGCTATATCGGTGGCGATGCGCAGCTCGGCACCGGGTTTTAACACCCGTGCCAGGCGATTGAAATTTTCCACCCCTAAAAAACGCCGTTTGTGATGGCGCTTCTTTGGCCACGGGTCGGGATACAACACAAATGCCCGGTCGAGGCATCCCGGCTCCAGCCAGTCAAGAACATCGCGGGCATCATTGGCGTACAGTTTGATGTTCTGCAGTTCAGCGTCGTCAATGAGCATCAGAGCCTTGCCGACACCGTTGATAAATGGTTCGCAGCCAATAAAGCTGATCTCCGGGTTGTGCTCGGCCTGCCATGCGAGATGTTCGCCGCCACCGAAACCAATTTCAATCCAGCGCGGCCCGGGCATTTTAGCCCATTGCGTATCAGGTGCCTTTGACAGGTCGAGCTCGATTTTGGGCAGCAGCTCGTTTAGCAATTGTTTTTGCCGCTGGCTTAGTGGACGCGCTTTTTGACGCCCATAAAGCAGACTTCGCTTAGGATCTGATTCCCGAATATCAGCGGGGCTCTCATCTTTGTTCATTTCTATGACCCGACCGCACTCGTGGGCGATCTCGGTCACCAGTGATAGGGACTGGTGATACCTTTTTTGGAGCAATCAGCTCAGTTCAGACTTGAGGATTTCAGCGAGGTCGAGCTTCTCCCATGAGAAGCCACCCTCATTGTCCGGCTCGCGACCGAAGTGACCATAAGCTGCGGTGCGCTCATAGATCGGACGGCTCAATTTCAAGGTTTCACGAATGCCGCGTGGGCTGAGGTCGACCACTTCTGACAATATTTTCTCGAGACGTTCCTCTTCGATACTGCCTGTGCCGTGGAGGTCTACATAAAGCGAAAGCGGCTTGGACACGCCGATGGCATAGGCCACCTGAAGTGTGCAGCGATCTGCCAGTCCGGCTGCCACAACGTTTTTGGCAACGTAACGGGCGGCGTAGGCTGCCGAGCGGTCGACCTTGGTTGGGTCTTTTCCTGAAAATGCGCCGCCGCCGTGGGGAGCTGCACCGCCGTAAGTATCGACGATGATTTTTCGCCCCGTAAGGCCTGCGTCGCCATCCGGTCCGCCGATTACAAAGCGGCCTGTGGGATTCACGTAAAACTCTTCTTCCGGGCACATCCATCCTTCTGGCAGCGTATCGACAACAACACCGCGCACAATCTCCCGGAGCTGTTCCTGAGTGGCTTCCTCTGAATGCTGGGTGGAAACAACGACGG
>Ga0209633_10004425_pt1 | contig 12619 bp, 14 predicted proteins | sample Cruoilmetagenom1_FD_187290 | JGI IMG/M metagenome (GOLD analysis project Ga0209633, IMG submission 187290) | Oil polluted marine microbial communities from Coal Oil Point, Santa Barbara, California, USA - Sample 1 (SPAdes) (version 2) | ecosystem: Environmental > Aquatic > Marine > Oil seeps ... | reverse complement strand
TTTCAGCCATTTCTTTAAAGTAAGAAATTGTATTTTCATCAATTCGGATTGTGATTTGTTTTTTTAACCGCTTTGCATAGGGGTTTTTAACTGATTTTGAAAAGTCGTAAGTTTTACGCATGGCTATAACCCTCATATTGTTTTATTTCGTTTTTATCAGCTTTTCTTGCTGAAATAATTCGAATAGTATCTTCATTTATTTCACAGTGACAAACCGTCAGGATTCTAAACTGTACGCTCATGCCCATTAAAATAAACCGTTGTTCACCATCAGAATGCTCTGGGTCTGGAACTAGTCTAGCAAGTTCATCAGAAAATACGGTCTTTGCTTCTTCAAAAGCAACATCATGCTTTTTTTGGTTTGAGATATTTTTATTTTCATCCCATGTAAATTCCAAACTATTCATAGGATCATTATAATTACATTGTAGTTATATTTCAAGGCAACTGTATTGACGGCTTTTATGTTTGTTTTTACGAAAAAAGTACAGCCTAAATGCTTGTGAAATATGCCTTTGCGTCGCAGACAGCTAACGCCTTGCTCAACGGAGGAGTGTTTTTGGCACTCTTTTTTGCGGCTCTTTGCAAAAAAAGTGACAAAAATACGGAGTCCGTTGCAGCAACTTGTTATGCATGGCTTCTTTAATAGGCTGATGTAGCTCATTTTTGTTTGTAATAATAAGATATAATTATGGCTGTCCTTGTTTTAATGTATTGATAGCTTTGTCTACTGTTGCGATACAGTGTAAATCAGTTGTTGCAAATGACGGAATATCTATCTCATTGGGTTGTAATAATAATGGTATCTCAGTACAACCGAGAATAACTCCTTTTGCTCCCTTGTTAGCAAGGTTCTCAATAACACTCAGGTATCCTTTTTTAGTAGTATCGCTGAATTTATTCATTACCAGTTCGTCATAAATTCGATCATGAATATAATTTCTATCAGCGTGATTGGGTATAATAGTTTCGATACCGTATTTAGCTAAGATTTCTGGATAGAACACACCCTCCATTGTTTTCATTACTCCCAGTAATCCAACTTTTTTAATACCTTGATTAGAAATTGATTGAGCAGTTACTTCAGCTATATGTAGAAAAGGAATTTGAATCTTTGGCGCTATTTTGGGTACAAAGCGATGGACGTCATTGCAGGAAATAACAATAAATTCAGCACCAGCTTTTTCTAGGTTTTGGCACGCATTAAGAATTATTTCACATGCCGCACCTTCATCCTTACGTTCAATTACTTCATCTACATAATCTTGACGATTTAAACTTTCTAGCACAATCCTAGCAGAAGAAACTCCTCCTAACTCGCTTTGCATTAGTATGTTTAAGCGCTGGTAATATTCCGCTGTAGATACCCAGCTCAATCCACCTAATAAACCTATTTTTTTCATATTGCTCCGAAAGTTATTGATAATGCGGTGTTTTCATGAAGCCTAAACGCCTTGCTCAGCGAGTAGTTTTTCCGATGAAGCAACTTGTATGGTTACTAGAGTTAAAGAACGGGTAAACTGAGACCCACCTTTAGATCGCAACTAAAGGCCATTATGTAGTAGCTCGGTGTAGCAACGGCTTACTTTTTAAGAGATACCGATAACAAGTGTGAGCGCTACATAACTCATTTGATAATAACTCGAACAGTCATCAGGGTCTCAGAACCCGTATAGCAAGTCAGAATCAATCATATCATGAAAAATACAAAAGAAATAAACGTAGGAATCGATACCAGTAAAACTCAATAGGATATTTATATTCGCCCATTAGGAGAATATTTTAGTGTCGAAAATAACACGCAAGGCATCAAAAAGGCCCTTAAGAAAATCAAAGTACATCAACCTACCAGAATCATTGTAGAAGCCACCAGAGCAAAGGACACCCATAATTTTATTCTTAGAAATCAGCCATTTATCATCGCACCCTCCCCATTTTTTAGGATCAACAGATTGCATGGCACCCCCCCTAGTTTTTAGTATCAGCGGATTTTGTGGCACCCTTGTTTTTGAAAGCTACGAAGCTGAGCAACTGGATAAGGGGTTGGAATTAGCGGATATAATTATGGCTCCTTTGTTTTGCTTTGTCTTTTGTTTATCAGAACTCTTCATAGTCGGTTTATCTTCGAGATATACAAGAAATTTCTTCCCTTGTTTTTTCCAACTAGCTGAGTAGGTGTTTCCTTTCATATCATTTTTATGCTGTCAATTTCACATCGCTTATTAAACTCTCTAATGGTATGGAGAGGTTTGAATGAAGACTACGAATCATACTTAAAGAAAGCCCTCTACGATGATTCAATACCTCTGATACACGACCACGACCACCGATAAAAGGCTCTAAGTCTTTTCGAGTTAAATTCATTTGTTCCATTCTAAACTTGATTGCTTCAATTGGGTCAGGTGGTGATATTTGGTGATGCTTATCTTCATAGTCTTCTACCAAAACTAATAGAATATCTAATTTATCACCTTTTTCCGTTCCTTCTTCAGCCCCCCAAAGTGCCTCAATTTCAGCAAGAGTTTTATCATAAATTTTTTCATTTTTTATGGGTTGAATATCCATCATATACCTCTGCATCTATTGCATCATATTGTTTATGAGTTCCTACAAACTTAATAAAACAAGATTGTCTTTTATAATCAATGGAAACAATCAAACGATATTTGTTCCCTGCGATATTAAATACAATCCGGTTATTTTTGAGAATACTAGGAGAACGGTATTGGGCTTTTATTTCCTGAGGAGTAGACCAAGAAGCCTTTAAAGCCTCAAAGTGCCATGCTTCAAGGGATGCCTGTGCATCAGTATATTTTGGCAAAGACTCCCAAAAATTTCTTAACGTTCTTTTTGCAATGATTCTCATCGCTATTGATTATAGCAAGGTTCCAAATTGGGAGCAATGATTTGGGTTTTTAGCAGTAGAGGATTTCCAACTACAGCTTTAATAAATACGCCACCAATGCATCAATCTCACTTTTTGAAAGTTCCTGACGGTAATGAGCGTACATTGTCCCAGGCAGATATCCGCCAACAACAAAAGCATCCGGGTTAATTATTGAGTTTTTTATATATTCTGCGGCAGATTGGCCTGCAACCAAATGAGGCGCGCGCACTGATAACCCCGCCAGAGATGGACCAACTATTACCTGATCTGGCTTTATGGAATGACATAAAACACAACCTATGACTTTGTTTTTACCCAAGTGTGTTTTATTAAATAATTGTTCACCTTGCTGTTGTGCGTCTTGTTCAGATGAACAAGCGACTATGAAAAAAAGCACTAGTAAATATAAAACTTTCACTCTTTGCTAAATCCGCTAAATATCCATTTGCTGTTTTTCTTATCCCATGCAAAATTATATTTTTTCTTGAATGGCTTATTTTCAGCAACAAGACGGAATCCAAATTCAAATTCTTTAAGAACCATGAAGAGTTTATTTTTATTTTTTATAAACTTTATTTTATTGATAATCGTTGTATCACCACCCTTGATCTGTGAGAGTGCCAATTCATAACGTTTTTTAGGGGTAAAACGACCCTGAGTGTCCAGAGGAACAGAGTACAAACCAGAGCTTCTTGCCGAGCCAAAATACAGTCTTTTTCCTTTGCCAGTATTAAACACACCCAGACCTATCGCATCCGTATTTTTAAGTGTAGAGATAATTTTTTTGGTCTTAACATCTATCTGATAAATTACACCCTTTTCCTGCATTGGTTCAGAACCTGCCAAGCTACTCACATACAATGAATCGGTATCACAATCATAATATAAGCCCATGGCTCCAAACGGGTTTTTGGAATTTGGCGGGTTATCTGTCGGTAATTGCATAAACAACGTCATTTCTGCGGTTTTAGAATCAATAACGTATATCTGGTTTTGTAGTTTAGGTGGGTTTTTAGAGAGGCTCACATAGGGCATTGGCGCAACAAAAATATTACCTTGCCTGTCCCTGTCAAAAGCACCAATATAACCTGTCTTATTCCAGGATTTATGCTTCCAAACCTTGTTCTTTTGAGACATATCTCGAATTTGCAAACCCATAGAACCATCTGCCTGCTTTGAGTCTATTGACGGTGTGCGCATTTTTAGAGGAGCAATAAATTTGGGTACAGCGCGACACTCATTCGTTAAACTCAACTTCAAGCTTGATGGCTTTATACTAGTTGCCTGTTGGTTTTTTTGTGCATTAATGGAATAGAAATAGTACACACCAGCAAGCATTGCGATTAACAGAAGAATTAGAGCTAATTTTATTGATTTATTAATAATCTTTCCTCAGCTGATGCTAAAAAGTAGGGGGGGTGCTTCGACTTAGTTTATCCTGAGCTTGTCGAAGGGCTCAGCAGAACTGCCATATGACTATTTTATCGGTACAAACATGGGTCCCGCGTAACAAGGCCAAACCTTAATCTTAGGAATACCATCTTCTACCCGTGTATCCGCCCAGCAGTATTCAGAACCTTTAGCGCCGTCATTTTTAATCTGCGGCACATACCACATTACCAGATTTTGTTTATCCAGCGACTCTGGTGGCTCCATAAACTGTTCTGGACCTTGTTGATGATTCGTATTGCAACATGAACCGATTGTAACCATATCAGACTTTGCCTCATCTTTATCGGTATGATTGGCTGTAATGTAAGTATAGGCAAAATCACCTTTAGAACCGTCAGACTGCCCAGAGCCATTAAGAAACTGACCCCGATTTGGCTCGATATAAAAGCCTTTTCCTTGTTTATTGTTGATCTTAAACAAATAGCCTTCATCCGTATATTTTGTATTCTCAGCCTGCAGACTCCATTGTTCCTTATCCCAGTTTTTCCAGTTTTGACCATCCCACTGCGAGAACTTTTCTTCACCGCCATTGGCTGTTTCTATATCAATTCTAATTACTGGACGGTAGGTTCCATCAGTGCCACAACCGCGGCCGTAATCTGCAGCAGCTACCCGAAAACGCCCGTCATTATAAAACTCAAAACGTTGTTCATAACGATAGTTACAGGGCGTAGGCCAGGGTGGTTGTCTGAAATCCTGCACGAAAGCAAAGCCACTTTCTGTATTTGAGTCTTTGGTTTTAATTGCTTTGGTTTGCGGGCCGTCATAAGCAATCACCACAGCCGAAGAAAACAGTGGGCAGCCAATCGCGTCGGAGTAACCAAAGTTTTCACGCGATGAATAACTGACGTGCCAATCCAGTAATTTAACGCTTTTCATCACCACATTATCTTTAAATTTCACATCCGTTAACTGTAGTCCATCCGATGACGTAATCTGGTAATCAAATTGCCAGTCGCCTTTTTTATAATGCTGGCTTTTCTCACAAAACTGACTAAAGACATACTCATTTTCCAGTTGCCTTTCAGTGACTTCTATCGGCGGGCCACTGTTGCCAAGTTCTGTCCAGCGAGCCCCAACTAAATCGCCATCAGTTAGATCAACAATTGCCCACAAAGCTTTGTCCCCAACTACAAATGTTGGTGCTACACAAAGATGATGGGATCGCTCACAACGTGAATTTTTAAGCGATGTTTTAATCTCGGACATGGTGGGTTCAACTTTTGCCTCACCCAGTTCTTTTTTAACGAGTTCTGAGTTTTTGGCAATTTCTACCGCTAGCTTAATCAGATTTTTATTCAAGTCAGGCTGCGCATCCGAATACTGACTCATCGACACTACTTTTTTGGCGACGGTATCAACAAATGCCACGCTGGAAAGATTAAAAAAGAAGTTGTACATTTCAACCCGAAAACAGGCATCTGCTTGACACAAAGACAAAGCCTTGCTATTTGCTGTTGACTTGTCTGCCGCTAATATCGGTCTAACCGTCATTATTTCATTTCTAAGTGGCTGCTTGGTTTTCGGGTGCCGAATGTATTGGCTAAATTGTTTATTTTGCAAAGCAATTAACTGAGATTGATAGGCAGCTTCATTCGTAACTGCATCCTGGTCAAGCAGTAATACAGGTGTTGCCAAAGTTAATGCGTTCTTTACTTTATCTCTATAAATCTTAAGCAGCGGGCTTTGTGATTGTTGAGACTTTTCTGCATTGGAAGCCAGTTTCCCAGAATACTGAAACTGATTATTGTTCTGCTCAGGTTTGTCCTGCTGGGTATCTTGCTGCTTGTTTTCACTGTTACAAGAAACTAAAAATAATGTAGCAAATAACATCACTGTTGCTACAAAAAAGCTTAATAAAGATTTATTCACAAGGGGAGTGTCCTATTTAGTATTCTGGTTAATTAGACCAGTATCAGAAATAATGACGCATTCTACTAAAAAAAAACATTTATGTTGCTGTTTTGATCACAATAAGTGTAAAAATCGGAGCAGTTTTCAGCTGATGCCAAAAAGTAGGGGGGGTGCCAACTAAAAAAACTAGCGTTTTTCATGAAGCTCACCTATTACGATTCACTTCATGAAAAATAACGCTAGTAATTAAGGAGATCCTGATTAAGCTATTATTTTGGAATGGATCCTTCTACGCCTTCCACATACCAATTAAGTTTTGCCAAATCAGCATCACCTAAAGTCTCGCCTTCTTTGACGACAATTTCACCTTTCTGGTTTTTGATTGGACCTTGGAATGGATGGAAGCTGCCATCAACAATCGATGCTTTCACTTTATCTGCCATTTCACGAACATCTGCAGGTACTGCGTCACCATATGGTGCCATTTCAACCATGCCGGGTTTGATTCCATCCCAGGTATCCGTTGATTCCCATTTGCCGTCCATGACTGCTTTGACACGATCAATGTAGTATTTATCCCAGTTATCAATGATGGAGGTTAACTGTTTTGTAGGCGCAAATGACTTCATATCAGAGGCTTGACCAAATGCGTAGACGCCTCGTTTTTCAGCAACTTGTAGGGGCGCGGGTGAATCTGTGTGTTGGGTTATAATATCTGCACCTTGATCAATCAGTGCCTTTGCTGCATCACCTTCTTTCCCGGGATCAAACCATGAATTTACCCAAACCACTTTAACTTTTACATCAGGGTTTACTTTTCTTGCGGCTAAAGTTAGTGCATCGATTCCACGAATAACTTCAGGGATAGGGAATGAACCAATATAGCCAATCACATTTGATTTTGTCATCTTGCCAGCGATTGTGCCTAAAATTGCGCGACCTTCATAAAATCGTGCTGAATAGGTACTGACATTTTTAGCGCGTTTATAACCTGTTGCATGCTCAAATTTTATTTTAGGAAATTTTTTGGCAACTTTGAGTGTCGGGTTCATATAGCCAAAAGATGTGGTGAAAATCACATCATTACCTGCTGTTGCTAGCTGGCGTATAACACGCTCTGCATCTGCACCTTCTGGTACACTCTCAACAAAAGTTGTTTTTACTCCAAGCTCTTTTTCAAGCGCTAGACGACTTCGATCATGCTGATAAGACCATCCGTGATCACCGACAGGGCCGACATAAACAAATCCAACTTTGGTTTCTGCAGAGGCTATGCCTGCTGTTGTTAAACACGCCGCTAAAGTCAGCGTTGAAAGAATTTTACGTAACATCTTTTATCTCCTTGGGGGTAATTTCTAATAATTGTTAAGCTTAATATAGCAAACTTTTAATGATATAAAGCAACTACCTGCTGGTGTGAAATGCTTTACCCAGACTGGCAGGTGAATTCAGTTTAATTTTTGATCTGTCTCGTGAGATTATTACTAAGACTACAATGGTCGCTAAATAAGGCAACATCGACATGATTTGTGATGGAACACCAATACCCAGAGCCTGTGCATGCAGTTGTAAAATCGTAATGCCACCAAATAAATAAGCACCCAAGAGTACGCGCCCGACGCGCCAACTGGCAAACACAACTAAAGCAAGCGCAATCCAGCCGCGACCTGCTGTCATGCCTTCAACCCATAATGGTGAATAGGCGAGCGATAAATATGCGCCACCAACTCCTGCCATTGCACCACCAAACAGGATGGCTAAAAAGCGAATTTTAATCACCGAATAACCCATTGCATGTGCTGCATCATGGGAATCTCCTACGGCACGTAGAATCAGTCCAGCGCGTGTTTTATTTAAAAACCACATGATGGCAAAAACCATAAAAATAGATAAATACACTAAAGCATCCTGATTGAAAAATATGTCGCCAATCACAGGAATGGAAGCAAGAAATGGAATGGCTATTTTAGGAATGCCGCTGTAAGCCACACCAATCATGCTTTGTCCAATCAAGGCGCTTAAGCCGATACCAAAAATGGTTAAGGCTAAACCAGTAGGAACCTGGCTGGCGTGAAACTTAAGCACCAGTAGTGCAAAAATAGCAGCTGTCAATGCACCTGCAAACATACTGGCAATAATAGCAACAACAGCGCTATCAGTGTGGTGTACCGTGAAGAAACCAATGATAGCGCCCATAATCATCATACCTTCGATCCCTAGATTGAGGACACCAGATTTTTCAGTAACAAGTTCTCCCAATGCAGCAAACAATAACGGCGTTGCAGCGGTAATGATCGTCAAAATGGCAGCGATTAAGATTTCCATTAAATGGCGACCTCCTGCTTATTGCCAAACTGGACTCGGTAATGAATCAAAACATCACTGGCGAGTAAGAAAAATAATAATAAACCCTGGAAGACACCCGTCACTGCAATGGGTAGTTTTAAATTAATCTGAGCCGTTTCACCGCCCAAATAAGTGAGCGCCAATAATAATGCTGCAAACAACACACCGACAGGATGCAAACGCCCAACATAGGCAACAATGATGGCAGTAAAACCGTAACCTGGAGAAATCGTTGGCAATAATTGGCCAATAGGTCCAGATACCTCAATTGCCCCAGCAAGTCCTGCGATACCTCCGCTTAACAATAGTGTAATCCAAATAATTTTTGAATGGCTAAAGCCTGCGTGCTCTCCTGCCGCCGGCGCATCTCCCGTCACTTTGATTTGATAACCCAGTAGAGTTCGGGATAAAAGAATCCATCCTAAGCCTACGGCAATAATCGCGATGATTGCACCAATGTGTAATCGTGTTCCATCATACAAAATGGGAAGCAAAGCAGAATCACTGAATAAGCGTGACTCGGGAAAGTTGAATCCCTCAGGGTCTTTCAATGGGCCGTGCACCAATAAGTTCAAAAGCAGGGTAGCTACATAGCTCAGCATTAAGCTTGTTAGAATTTCATTGGCATTAAATTTTGTACGTAAAAAGGCAACGATAGATGCCCATAATAAACCACCAATAACACCAGCAATCAAAATAAGCGGAATGATGTAAAGCCCTGTTTTCTCAAAGAAAAATAAAGCGGTTGCGCCGCCGAATATACCACCTAATATTAGTTGGCCTTCTGCTCCAATATTCCAAACACCGGCGCGAAAGCCAAGCGATAGAGCAACGCCAATGAGTATCAACGGGGTTGCTTTTACCGCGAGTTCAGTTAACCCGTAAATGGTTGAAATGGGTTCAATAAAGAAGGCGTGTAAGGCGGCTAGCGGCGATACATCCATGATTAAAAATAGAATAACACTGGAGATCAGGGTAAGAAATATTGCCAATAGTGGCGATAAATAAGTCATCGCTTTAGAAGGCGCCTGCCTTTTCACGAGGCTAGGTAAGAAGCTAGGCTGCATGATTTACCCCTTCCTTATCTACTCCTTCCTCAAGCGATACACCTGCCATTAGCATTCCAACTTTCTCTATGCTCATTTCAGTGCTTGGATAAAATGGTGAAACCACACCACCACAAATTGCACCAATGCGATCAGTGATTTCCATCAGCTCATCCAGGTCTTGTGAAATAACCAAAACAGCGGCACCTTTTGCCGCAAGTTCTCGAATTGATTGGCGAATAGTTTGAGCTGCGCCTGCATCAACGCCCCAAGTTGGTTGAGCAACAATTAAAATGTTTGGATTTTGATTTAACTCGCGCCCAATAATAAATTTTTGTAAATTACCGCCTGATAAGCTACTTGCTAAGACATCAACATTGGGTGTTTTAACGCCATAGTCCTTAATGATTTTTTCCGCAAACTGGGTCGTCTTATGGTAATCAATCAGCCCATTTTTTATTAAACCCAAACGCTGATAGCCCGTTAAAAAAGCATTATCAATTAAACTCATTTCTGGAGTGGCACCATGCCCAAGACGTTTTTCAGGAACACTCGCCATGCCTAAAGCACGCCGTTTATTTGGGTCTAAGTTACCTGCGGGCTTTCCTTCAAGTTTGATGCTTTGTTGTTGGCAGCGTTGTTCGCCGTTTAAGGCGGCTAATAATTCATCTTGGCCATTGCCTGCCACACCTGCAAGCCCAACAACTTCGCCACCACGCACTTGAAGGTTTATGTTTCGTAATGAAATACCTAAAGGGTCAGTTGCAGCTAAGTTTAAATTATTCACATCCAAACGAATCTCTCCCAATGCAACCGCTTCAGGATGCACAATATCCTTGAGTTCTTCGCCCATCATCATCGCAGCCAGAGATTGCGTGCTTTCATCCGCAACCGAAACTGTCCCTACTTTTTTGCCTAAACGCATAATAGTGGCGTTATGACACAAGTCTTTGATTTCATCGAGCTTGTGGCTGATATAAAGAATCGACATGCCTTCTGCTGACAGTCTTTTGAGCGTCACAAATAATTTTTCAACCTCTTGAGGCGTTAATACCGAGGTTGGCTCATCCATTATCAATAATTTTGGTTTTTGCAACAAACAACGAAGTATTTCAATACGTTGGCGCTCACCCACTGACAGGGTGTATACATGTCGATGCGGAAAAACGTGTAAACCATAGTGCTTAGAAACTTCAGTTATTTCTTTGGCTAATTGTTTTAGGTCTTTAGAATGATCCGTACCGAGAGATATATTTTCAACAACGGTTAAAGAATCAAATAGAGAAAAGTGCTGGAAAACCATTGCCACACCAAGCTCTCTGGCAAAAGCAGGGTTTTTTATATGGACTGGATCCCCGTTAAAAAAAATCTCACCCGCATCAGGTTTTAAAATGCCATAAATCATTTTAACCAGTGTAGATTTTCCCGCGCCATTTTCACCAAGTAATGCATGAACCTCGCCGGGTTTTATTTTTAAGTCAATATCATCATTGGCTAAAACCCCGGGGAATGCCTTGCGCATGCCTTTAAGTTCTATCAAATACTCTGGGGTTTGTGACATGTAGTTTCCTTTTCTTTATCTACTAATGTATAGAGTAATATAAAGAAAAAGTCTAGATAACAGGCAAGATAAAATTTGCATATGAGGTAGTGAAAGTATTCTGGGACGAAAGAAAAAATATGGAAAAATTGTTCAGATTTTGTACAAAAAAGAAGCGAATTTAGCGACTGCTTGCAGAGTTTATACTTTAGTGAGCGCGCTATTTGCTGAGTTTTTGCCTCAATGGCACCCCCCCGGGTTTTTAGTATCAGCGGAATAGAAGCCAGCTTTTATCAATATAAATGACCGTTTGTTGATGCTATATTAATGACTTACAACGGTGACCAATGCTTGATTAGGTATGAGCATTTGGCTGTCCAATGATTTATTGTTATCGCTTTATTTATTTTCAAATTGAAGAAGCCTCTCACTTCGCCATATTCTGACTATATGAATGGAACTACTTTCTCGCAAATACACAATACGAAAGGGAGGATGTATTAGTTCTCGAAGATTTGGTTCTTGAAATTCTGGAACCATCCTTCCTATATCAGGATTATCTTGTAAAGTTTCAGTATGCTCGATAATAGAAACAACAAAATCCTCCCCTACTTGGGAAACTCCCTCGCTTAAATAATATCCTTTTATTTCTTCCAAATCCGATAGTGCGGACTCTGAAAAAAATATTTTCATTTAAGAGATACCTAATTTGTTTTTTACTTCACTCAGTTCAAATTGCTTTTCTTCTCGAATATCTAGTAAACCTTGAGCTATAGCTTTTATAAATTCATTTTCTTCTGCAATTTTTTCATACTCTTCAAGCCCTTGTACAACGGCGATGCCTCTACCTCGACTTGTTAAAAGAATGGGACGATGTGTATCTTTCGCTCTATTTACAATTTTACCGGGATTTATCTTTAAGTCAGATAAAGGAACTACATCTTCAGAGAACTTTGGTTGCATGATAAGACTCCAAGAAATATAAAGACCTGTTTATAGCACCTGTTTAAGACAATGGCAATATTTGTTTTATAGCATAGCGCCAAGCATATTGGGCTTTGAGGCGATTTGGCACATGCTTAGATAAAACCCAGTTTTAAACAAAGGTGCCCAACTTAGCAAAGTCCAAAATAATGCATATGGCACCCCCCCGGGTTTTTTGTATCAGCGTATTAGAAGCCACTTTTTATCAATATAAATGATCGTTTGTCGAAGCTATATTAATGACTAACAACGGTGACCAATGCTTGATTAGGGTGAATGGGCGCTTGGTTGTCCAATGTTTGGCATGATATTTACTTAAGGAATCTCTGAATAACCTAGGTGAATTCTGTAAGTCTCTAGGGCATCATATCCTAGGCGCGCTTTGCAGGGAATGAACGCCTGTGGCATGGTGCAACAAGCCTTCACAAAAAGTGCAACAACGGAGATGATGCCCTAGAGACTTACCCTGCGGGGCTTAGCCAAGTTTCCAATTTCTTCGTTATTGGTTTG
>Ga0209633_10004424_pt1 | contig 12623 bp, 9 predicted proteins | sample Cruoilmetagenom1_FD_187290 | JGI IMG/M metagenome (GOLD analysis project Ga0209633, IMG submission 187290) | Oil polluted marine microbial communities from Coal Oil Point, Santa Barbara, California, USA - Sample 1 (SPAdes) (version 2) | ecosystem: Environmental > Aquatic > Marine > Oil seeps ... | reverse complement strand
AAGGTTACCCAAGAGAATTTAGCGCATCGGTAAATATTACATCTTCCACTACAGGTTTATTAATTCCACCAAGTAATGTATTAATTGTTTATGCACTTGCAAGTGGTGGTGCAGCATCAGTAGCAGCTTTATTTATTGCAGGCTATTTGCCAGGTATTTTATTAGGCTTATGTATTATTGGCTATGTCGCTTTTGTAGCTATTAAAAAAGGTTTTGCAAAGGGAGAAAGAACTCCAATTTCGCAGATATGGACACATTTTAGAAAAGCATTTTTTAGTTTATTATTATTAGTGATTGTAGTTGGTGGTATTGTAGCAGGCATATTTACAGCAACCGAAGCTTCAGCAATTGCAGTACTATATGCTGCAATTTTAGCCTTAATTTATGGAGATATTTCTACTAAACATTTTCCAGAGATATTACTTACAAGTGCAAAAACTACTGCTGTAGTTATGTTTTTAATTTGTACCTCTATGGCGATGTCTTGGTTGTTTTCTTTTGAAAGCATTCCGGCTTTAATGAGTGATTTTTTATTAACAAAATTTAGCAATCCGATTGTCATATTTTTAATTATTAATATCATTTTATTAGTTGTTGGCACTTTTATGGATATGACACCTGCAATACTAATATTCACTCCAATATTTTTACCTGTAGTTACAGCTTTAGGAATGCATCCTGTACATTTCGGAATTGTTATGGTACTAAATTTATGCATTGGTTTATGCACACCTCCTGTAGGAACAATTCTTTTTGTAGGAAGTGGTATTGCTAACGTTTCGGTAAGTAAAGTAATAAAACCTTTATTACCCTTTTTAATAATCATGATACTTGTATTATTATTAATTGTATTTATCCCAGAAATATCAATGATTTTACCGAAATTATTTAATTTATAAAAAAACTTAATATGAAAAAAGTAGTGACGTTTGGAGAAATTATGTTAAGGTTAGCTCCACATGGCTTTTTGAGATTTTCACAATCAACCTCTTTTGATGTTATTTATGGCGGTGGAGAATCTAACGTGGCCGTTTCATTAGCCAATTATGGAATACCAGTAGATTTTGTTACGCGTCTGCCAAAAAATGATATTGGTGAATGCGCCATGATGGAAATGCGTAAAAGAGGTGTAAACGTAGATCATATTATTTATGGTGGAGATCGGTTAGGCATCTATTTTCTAGAAACAGGAGCTGTAAATAGAGGTAGTAAAGTCGTTTATGACAGAGCGCATTCTGCAATTGCAGAAATAAAAATTGGAATGATTGATTGGGAAAAAGTTTTTGAAGGCGCACAATGGTTTCATTGGACAGGAATTACGCCAGCAATATCTCAAGGTGCAGCGGATGTTTGTTTAGAAGCAGTAAAAGCAGCAAGTAAATTAGGATTAACTATTTCTACCGATCTAAATTATCGTCAAAAACTTTGGAAATATGGTGTAGAACCAGAAGCAATTATGACAGAGCTTACCTCTTACTGCGATATTATTTTAGGTAATGAGGAAGATGCAGAAAAACACTTTGGTTTAAAACCAGATGGTTTAGATATTACTACTCAAGGACATGAAGTTAAAGGCGAAGCCTTTTTATCTGTATGCCAACAACTCATGAAAAAATTTCCAAAAGCTAAAAAAGTAATAACTACATTACGAGGATCTATTTCAGCTTCTCATAATACTTGGGCTGGTGTTTTATATGATGGTAAAACCTTGTTTGAGTCACCACAATACCAAATTACCGATATTGTAGATAGAGTTGGTGGTGGTGATTCATTTATGGGTGGATTAATCTACGGATTATTAGAATATGAAGGTGATGATCAAAAAGCATTGAATTTTGCAGTAGCTGCCTCGTGTTTAAAACATACAATAAAAGGAGATGCAAACCTTTCAACTATTGAAGAAGTACAAAAATTAATGGGTGGAGACGCTTCTGGTAGAGTTGCCAGATAAATTTAAATATTATAGCATGTTGTTAAAACGCCTTTTTATAATCACTGTTTTTGTAGCACTCACAAGCTGCAATAATAATACAGAACAAGAAGTAGATCCAGTAGCTGCTATGTTTTCAAATACCACAATTGCTGCAGAAAAAACATATAGAAAGATAGATGGTATTAGCTTAAAGCTAGATGTATATGTGCCGTCTAAACGTTTGGGAGAACCGCCTTGGGTAAAACAAACTGAAGACAAAAAACCAACACTGGTCTATTTTCATGGTGGTGGATGGCGTGGAGGCGAAAAAGAAAGTCGGGCTTTAGAAATTTTACCCTATGTAGATAAAGGTTGGGTTGTAGTTACAGCTAATTATAGATTATTAAAACAAACATCGTTGCCTGAAATTATTGGAGATTGTAAAACAGCTTTAAATTGGGTTTACAATAATGCAGACCATTTTAAAATAGATACAACAAAAATTATTGTGTCTGGAAATTCTGCAGGTGGTCATTTAGCATTAATGACTGCTTTATCTAAAGAAGATTCTATTTATAAATGCGATTATCCAATTAAAAAAAGAAATAAAGTAGCAGGTGTAATTAATTGGTATGGCATATCAGATGTATCATTATTTGTTGAAGGTTGGAAGGATAAGCATATCCTATTTGAAGACCTAACACAATTAGAAAGGGTTTACAAAGAAACATCGCCCTTAAATTTTATTGATGATAAAACAATACCCATTTTAACTGTTCATGGAGAAATTGATAGCATTGTCCCTTTTTTGCACGCAAAAATGCTGCACAAAAAACTAAATGATAAAGGTGTTAAAAATAAACTTGTTAAAATAAATAACAGGAAACACGGTAATTTTGATGCTAAAGAAATGACCGATAGCTTTAAATCTATTTGGGAATTTTTAGAAGAAATTGGAATTTAAAATAATAATATGGCAAGATTTTCAAGAATAGAAGTAGCTACAATAATGGAAAGTACAGGTTTAGTTCCTTTATTTTTTCATAATGATGTAGCAATAGGGAAAAAAGTATTAGAAGCTTGTTACAAAGGAGGAGCAAGACTTATGGAGTTTACAAGTCGTGGCGATTATGCTCACGAAGTATTTGGTGAACTTAATAAATACTGCGAAAAAAACTTACCAGATATGATTATGGGAGTTGGTTCTGTAACAGATGCAGCAGCAGCTTCTTTATATATGCAATTAGGTGCAAATTTTGTGGTAACACCTGTTTTAAGAGAAGACATTGCTTTAGTTTGTAATAGACGTAAAGTGTTGTGGTCTCCTGGTTGTGGTACATTAACTGAAATTGCTAAAGCCGAAGAATTAGGTTGCGAAATTGTAAAGCTATTTCCTGGCGATATTTATGGAGCAGATTTTGTGAAAGCAATAAAAGGCCCTTGTCCGTGGACAAAAATAATGCCTACAGGTGGAGTATCAACCGAAAAAGAAAATTTAGAGCAATGGTTTAACGCTGGTGTTACTTGTGTAGGAATGGGTTCTAAATTAATTTCTAAAGACGTATTGGTTTCAAAAAACTATAAAGGACTAGAAGAAAAAGTAAGAGAGACTTTGGCTTTAATTCAACGCATAAAAAACAATGTTTAATGAAATGAATTTTAAAGATCGTAAAAATAATACTGCAAAAAAACTAAATTTATAAACTAACTAACACTAAATATTATGAGCAAAACTTCAAACAAAAAAATCAACATTTATTTTATAACCATTGTAATAACCCTTGGAGGATTATTATTTGGTTATGACACAGGAGTAATTAATGGAACGCAATTCTTTTTTTCAAAATACTTTGAATTAACAGGTGCTTTAAAAGGCTTTATTGTAAGTAGTGCTCTATTAGGTGCATTAGTAGGCGCAGCTGGTTCAGGAATATTAAGTAAGCGCATAGGAAGAAAAGTTTCACTGATTTTTGCTGCAATTCTATTTGCTATTTCAGCTTGGGGTTCTGGGTTGCCAAGTTTTATGGGTGATTCTATTAATTTAATGGTCTTTTTTAGAATACTTGGAGGTATAGCCATTGGTATTGCTTCTATGAATGCACCTATGTATATTGCTGAAATTGCGCCAGCCGAAAAAAGAGGAAATCTCGTAACTTTTTATCAACTAGCTATTGTAATTGGTTTCTTTGTTGTGTTTTTAGCAACGTACTATATTGGTAATAATTTAAGTGAAGCCGAAAATATTTCGTTTGGTTGGAGACAAATGTTTTGGTCAGAATTAATTCCTGCATTCTTATTTTTAGTTCTTTTATTTTTTGTACCAAAAAGTCCAAGATGGTTAATGACTAAAGGGAAAGAAGAAGAAGCCTTAAATATTTTAACCAGAATTCATGGCGAAGAAAAAGCCAACAAAGAAATTGTAGAAATTAGAAGCTCTATTCAAAGTGAAAACGCTAAAACCAAGGTTTCAATTTATGCAAAACCATTACTTGGTATTGTTATTATTGGTACTATTCTTTCTGCCTTACAACAATTTACAGGAATAAATGCTGTATTATATTATGGAGCCGATATTTTTGAACAAGCACTCGGTTTTGGAAAAGACGACATTTTAAAACAACAAATACTTTTAGCTGCTGTTAATCTAGTATTTACTTTTATTGCCATGTTTACTGTTGACAAACTAGGAAGAAAGCCTCTACTTATGATTGGTGGTTTTGGAATGCTCATCGGGTTTTTAATGATGGGTTTCACTTTGTATTTTAGTGATTATTCAAATGTAAATGCTGCAGGATTGCCAGCTTTATCTTCTTCGGAAGGAATAATTAGTTTAATTGGAGTGCTCATTTTTATTGCATCATTTGCCATGTCAATGGGACCAGTAGTTTGGGTAATTTTATCAGAGATATTTCCTAACAAAATTAGAAGTATCGCTATGTCTATTGCTGTTGCAGCACAATGGCTAGCTAATTACTTTGTATCCCAAACCTTCCCAATAATAGTAGAAAGTGATGCTAATAAATTACAATTAGATGGAGGCACATGGAATAATGCTTTACCCTACTTTATCTTTTCTGTATTTATTGTAATTATAATTGTATTTGTTTGGAAATTTATTCCTGAAACTAAAGGTAAAACTCTTGAAGAAATGGAAACGTTGTTTGAAACAGAATAATAATTTCAACTTAAATTAGTTGTAAATGTTGATTAATTCATAAAAACATCAATACCTTAAAACCTGAGTTCGACCTAATGTTTGTTTCCAGTTTGAATGAATTTTTATTCAATTCGTAGTTATAATTTTGAAGGACTAACTAGTTAATTTGAGTAATTATTGCAAGAAACCGACGAAGGAGGTTCACAAACACATTAATAATATATATATTAGTGAGTAATTGGGAAAAATTCATCAAATCTTTTAGAAACCCTAAAAAAATGTAATCTGATTGTATAAAATGATTAAAATATATAGATATTACTTCTAATTTTATACTTCAAATCTCACACTTTCTTAGGGTTCTGGAAATTAAACCTTAGGTCGAACTCTGGTTTAAAGAAATAGACACTTATTTTTTGGAATCTTTTTAGTTCCTATTCTACTATAATTTTTTTAGTTATTTGTCCATTCTTAGAGGTATTGATTTTTATAATATATAAACCTTTAGAAAGACTTGGATTTAACAAAATATTGTTTTCGAACGACTCAATCTTTTTAGTAAAAACTTCTTTCCCTATAGAATCATATATTATAATGGTATTAACTAAAATAGGTTCAGGTAAACTTATATTGATTTGATTATTTTTAACAGGATTTGGATAAACAGAAAAGTCGCTTTTATTAAATTCTTCAACTTCAAGAGAGTTACTAACATAAATTGTTATTGCTTTTTCTGTGCTTAGTCCATCTGGAGTCTCAGCTCTTGTTCTTAACAAATAAGTTCCTTCAGATAAATTAAGTGTGAAATTATATGGTGGCGTATTATCACTTAATGCTGGTGGAAAAAACAGTGCCTGCCAAAGGAGAACTCTAGAAATTCCATCCTCATCGCTAGCACTTATTTCAACTGGTATGTCTGTATCTGCACTAAATGTCTGTCCGTCTGATGGTGTTACAAATGATATATATGTAAAATGATCTGTACTACTTGGGTCGTCAAAAGTAATTTTCACATCCATCCAAGCATCAGCAGCAACTCCTCCACTTGCAATATTTTCTATTGTGATTCCGGCATCATCATCTCTAAAGGTTTCTCCTACCGCTAAAGGAGCATCCATCCATCCTTCATTGTTACCTGTGTTCCCATTTACTCCTGGGTGATTATCAAATAGTACAGTATGTTTATCTTGAGTCTCTGTAAGAATCATAACACCGTTGTGAGTACCTTGTCTTTTGCTTTTATATTCTACAAAATAATATAGATCATGCATAGTACCTTGTGGATGTGCAACTTTACTAACTTTAATACCATATTTTCGCCCTGCTTGTTTGGTACCTCTATCATGTTGGTAAATACGATACGTGCCATTGTCAGCAACATGATTATATTCATCGGTTTTAATCCAATCCATATTGAGTTTATGAGGTAATCCAAAATCATATAATCCTATACCTCCCATAATGGCAAACTTATTTCCGTATTCTTGACTGGTTCCAGGTCCAATAACCTGATTATTGTTTGCAATCCATAAATTGGCATGGTGTAAAACACTGCTTTGAAAATTAGAAGCATGATAAAGTGCATGCCCAATTTCATGGCTCGCTACACCAACACTTGGAGTTACGGCTTTAATTGTAGTGCCACCAGCATTTCCTAAAGCACCTGTCAAAAAAGGTTCACCTACATGTGACCTCATAAACAAATAATCATATTGATTACGGTCATACCCCAAATTCTCCCAAGCAATTTTAAGATCGTTTGCCCAATACAACGAAATATCATCTAAATATTCTTGTCGTGTCAAGTCTAACTCTATAACAGGTGTAATATCCCAACTTAAGGTATATATACCATAAGAATTTTCTAAGAAAAAAGTTTTCACCGATTCCATATTGGTAATAGAAGGGTCTTCTTCTCCGTTAAACTTAAAAGGAACGTACAAAATAGTGCCTGCTTGTTGGATGCTACTGGATTTTGCATTTACATTTTTTTTATATTTCTGATATTCTTTTTCCTGTTTAAGTTCTTGAGGTGATAATGGTATAATACCTGTACCACATTCAAGTAGATTTTGGTTTTGCGCAAACGAATTTGGTGACCAAAGAAGGAAAACAAAAAAACTGGAAAATACTATTTTTGTTTGAAAATTTTTCATGGTTAGTTCTTTATAAAATTGATAAAAGGTTAAAATGTTAGGTATATTTAAACTTAATTTATAAAAGGTAATAACAACAAATATAAAAATTATTTTATATTTCATCGTTTTTTTTTGCTTTTCATCGTTTTTTTTTGCTTTTAAAAAATTTAAATTACATAGGTTGTTTGTGTGAAACTGATAATATTTTATATTCGGTTAATATTTTTAAACAAACCGTTGGTTTTGGTAAGGATGATGTTTTTAAGCAACAGATACTATTTATTAGCAAAAGTGAACTTAGTATTCACCATTATTGTCATGTTTACGAAAGAAAGTCATTATTAATAATTGGTAGCACACTGAATAGCGCATTGTTCTACTTTATTTTTTCTGTGTTTATTGTAATTGTATTTGTTTGGAAATTTATTCCAGAAACTAATGGTAAAACGCTTGAAGAAATGGAAACACTGTTTGAGGCTAAATAGAATGTTGTTTTTGATTTTTGATGCAACTAAATGAACATAAGAGTAATCTTAGAAATAAATTTGTATCGAGAACTAATTTAAAAATAGAATATCTTGATTCTCAACGACTCTACTGTATATGTGTTTAAGTAATAATTATATTTGCTACATTTATTCGAAATAAGTACTAATCTTATAATTACTAAATGAATTTTAAATAATGAAAAAAGGTACTAAAATTGCTCTAGGTATAATTACAACTATTATAATTCTTTATTTTTTAACTACATTAATTTTACCTAGTAAACTTGATAAAAAATTTAACACTGTAACACAAAAACCGCCATACGCTGTATCTGATGAAGCACAAAAAATTTATAATTCATTAGACTTTATTGCAGACATGCATTGCGATGCGTTACTATGGGATCGTAATCTAAATAAAAAACACGATTACGGTACAGTCGATATTCCTCGAATGTTAGAAGCAGGTATGAGTTTACAAGCCTTTACAATAGTAACCAAAGCACCACAAAGTTTAAATTTTGATAATAATACTGGTGAAACAGATCAGATTACTCTACCCTATATTTTACAAGGACGACCTATTTCTTCATGGTTTAACCTTAATAAAAGAGCACTTGCGCAATGCAATGCTCTGCATAGTTTTGAGGAAAAATCAAATGGGAAATTTCGTGTTATAAAGTCCATATCAGATTTAAAAAAATATAATATAGATAAGCAAAAAGACAAAAATATTACAGCAGGATTTATTGGTATTGAAGGCATGCACGCTTTGAATGGTGAATTAGAAAATATTGATAAATTATATGATGCTGGTGTACGCATGATGGCTCCAGTTCACTTTTTTGATAATGAACTTGGTGGTTCTGCTCATGGTGTATCAAAAGAAGGACTAACAGACTTTGGAATTGAAGTTATTAAGAAAATGGAGCAAAAAAGAATGATAATTGATATTGCCCATAGTTCACCAAAAATGGTTGATGATATTTTTAATATTACAACAAGTCCAATAGTTACTTCGCATACTGGAGTTAAAGGCACTTGCGAAACTGTACGTAATCTATCAGACAAGCATCTAAAAAAAATAGCAGAATCTAAAGGTCTTGTTGGAATTGCTATGTTCGAACCTGCTACATGTGATAACACTCCAGCATCTACAGCCAAAGCCATTAAATATTGTATCGATTTAATTGGTGCAGATTATGTTGCTTTAGGTTCCGATTTTGATGGTGCAACAGAAATCCATACAGATGTAACTGGTCTTCCTCTTTATGTTGAAGAAATGCTTAAACTATCTATTTCTGAAGAAGATATTAAAAAAGTAATGGGTGGAAATATGAAGCGTTTTTTATTAAATAACTTACCACAAAACTAATTTAAAGCCAACGATCTATTGTAAAAAATACAGGCGGAAAGATATATTTCTACAGTATCAAAACCAAATAAGAGACTTCATAATATTATTATTGTTTTTAGAATAGGTAGTTGATTTTCATTTTTCTGTAGTTTTAGTTAATGATTATCACGGAGTAAAATCCTCCCATAATTCTTTAGTAAGATGTGGTTTCGGAACAAATAAAAATAACTCAGGATTCTCTTCATATTGTTTATAGATTGAAACCTTTTGCTGAATTCCAAATTCTTTATAGCTGTTTGGGTTTTTTATAATTAAGTCTGTCTTTTCATAATTATCATTATGTATCCAAGTAAATTCTACATTATTATAAATCAACGGAAACCAAGCCAACCCTTTATGTGCTCTAACTTTTTCGTATTCGAAGCCATATTCTAAATCGCACCAAGCTCCAAAAGTTAAAGGTATTTTAGGATCTGCACTTATAGTTGCATGTGCCCAAGATGGCGGAACTATTACAATATCGCCTGGTTCTGCTATAACAGCATAGCATTTACCAGGATTATCATCTGCATATTCTTGCATATAAATAATAGCTTTACCTGACCAAATTTGATACACTTCTGGCGTGGACCAATTTTGTCCATATGCAGATTTTTTATGAATATGACCCTGACTTCTTATAGGTTCATTTCCTAATTTACCTGAAGCATAAGTTACAACTCCAAATAGTAAATGTTGTTTTTTTAATTGCTCTTTATGTATTTTCTTACAAACATCCATTGCAATTGAATAAACAGTTTCTGGTCCATCACAATTAAAATCCATCAAACTTTTTCGAATATCATCTAGTTTTCTGTTTTCAACTATAGGACCAAAACAATCATCTCCATATTCAAAATTTAGTGGGTTTGTTTTTGGTGTAATATTTAATCCTGAATCAAATGTTTCCATAATTAAGTTCTTACAAATGCTTTTAGTGTTCCTAACTTTTTTCCAATACTGTTTCCAAAAGGGCGAATAGTATATTCACCAACAGTAGCAGGAATGATAAATGTTTCTATATAGTTTACAACAAAGGGTTCAAAGGTTTTATTAGGACTTTCAACTAGGACTTGTTCGCCTTCAACCAAACTAATGATATTTACACCTCCATTGGTATTATGTGCAACAGATTTTGTAAACCAATGTCTTCTTGTTTCTATAAATTCAGTTTCGTGCAACCCTGTTCTTTCTTCAATCCAACCATCACCTTCGTCAATTTTTTCAACACGGTTAATTAAATTTTCTTTGGTCCAATTTGTAGTCCTCGTCCAATCAATTACTTTTTCGCCATGTTCAATATTTATAGGTCTTGGTTTTCCGTCCATTCCTATTCTTCCCCAATCCCATAATTTAAAAGTGAATATATATGGTGTTGCACTAATTTCTAATACCATGCTTCCTTTACCAGAACAATGAATTGTACCTGCTGGAATTAAAATATGATCATGTTTTTTTACTGGCCAGGATTCAATATGTTTGTTAGCATTAAATGGAACATCGCCTTGTTCGGCAATTTTAAGATCATCAATTAAATCACTCGGAATTGTATCTTCTTTGGTGCCTAAATACACAACAGCATCGTCTTCTACATCGAGCATATAATAACTTTCATCTTGGGTATAATTCAACCCAAAATGTTCTTGTGCGTATTCAGTTAAAGGATGTACTTGCAAGCTTAAATTACCACCATCCATAGTGTCTAACAAATCATAACGAATTGGAAATTCATCTCCAAAACGACTATAAACAGCATCTCCTAATAGTTCTTTTGGTTGATAAAAAACTAGGTTGATAGAAGGTGTTTCGAACATAACATCGTCAAACTGTAACAGTAAACTATTTTCTTCTGGCACACAGTTAAAGCACCACGCATAGTTTTCTTTTGTTCTGTCTAAATCACATATTTCTTTCATCCATTGTCCGCCCCAAAGTCCAGGATCAAAGAATGGAACTACAGAAAAAGGCTGAGAATTTGTTAGTGATAAACCGTTTAAAAAGGTATTGCCAGAAATCATTTTAGGTTGTAATTTTTTGTTGGTATCTATTACATAATCGAGTTGATTTATAAGCTTTTTCTTGTGCTTGTCACATACACGCCAATCTACAAAGAACCCTTGTTTGTAGAGTAGACTGTATTCGTCAAATCTGTTTTTTACGCCTAAATTATCAACTTCTTGTTTACGCATTCTGAGTTGAATTTCCCAACGAGCCATATCTAAATAAATTAGAATGTCCCAATCTTTTCTCACCAATGAAGCACCAATACCAGATACTAGTACAAGACCTTCTTCGGTATTTTCAATTTTTGAATTGAGTGTTTTAACTTTTTCATCATCAAGATATTGATCTAAAGTTAATCGTGATAAATAGCCGAAAATTCTATCGTTGGTGACATCTGGAAAAACCATTTTTTTAATTTCTTCTTCTGGCAAAAATGCATCACTTGAATTGATGTTACATGATGGACTCAATCTTGAAATTAATTCTGTTGTAATTTCGTTTTCATCTACACCATGATAGAATTCAACAACAATCACTTTTTTTGAGTTGCTTATTTTGCTTAAATCATTTGTAATCTGATTGCAAATGGTATCCCAACCTGAAAGGCATTTATATGCTGAGGGCATTTTTATTGATGGAAATTTATTAAATTTTGTGTTCATTTAATTTATACTGTTTTTCACTAAATAATATGCGCCTAACAAAGCTGATCTATTTGGTATTCTTGATTGTTTTATCTGTACTTCTCCCCAAGGTGTCCAAGCGTGTTTTTTTACTTTATTTTTTATAAAAGGAATAATAATATCTGCACTTTTCATTATGCCGCCACCTAAAATAACGAGTTCAGGGTCGTAAGCATGTATCTGATTTATAATTCCTGCAGCCCAAACTTCGAGGCAATGGTCTCTAACTGTTTTGCTTAATTCACCACCTTCTGTCGCATATTTGAATAAGGACTCAAAATCCAATTGATTTCCTTGTATTAAACTATCTGCATAACGTGGATCTGATTTTAAAAGGTCGGCTAATTTCCAAGTAGAAGCTTCTGCTTCTACACATCCTAAATTGCCGCATGTGCATTCAAATCCGTTAACGTTAACAATAAAATGTCCTCCGAGATTTCCTGCCTGAAAATGTTTCCCTTTTAAAAGCTTTCCTTCTAAAAGTGTAGCGCTTCCAACACCAGTGCCAAAAGTTACCATAACAATATTGTCTATTCCTTTTCCTGCGCCATATTGCCATTCTCCTAACAATGCTACTCTAGCATCATTTTCTAAAAATAGTGGTGCATTAAAAGCGTCTTTTCCCCATTTTACAAAACCGAAATTTACAGCATCATCATATTTTTTGTTGGTTGATAATACTTTCATTGCAACCGAATCTACCAAACCAGGAAAACCAACACCAATGCCTTCTATATCATTTTGAGAAAAATAATGCTCAATTAATAAATCGTTGATGGTTTGTTCAATGGCAATTATTGTTTTTTGAAAATTCTCTTTAGGGTGAGATTTGATTTTCGTTTTAA
>Ga0209633_10004423_pt1 | contig 12624 bp, 7 predicted proteins | sample Cruoilmetagenom1_FD_187290 | JGI IMG/M metagenome (GOLD analysis project Ga0209633, IMG submission 187290) | Oil polluted marine microbial communities from Coal Oil Point, Santa Barbara, California, USA - Sample 1 (SPAdes) (version 2) | ecosystem: Environmental > Aquatic > Marine > Oil seeps ... | reverse complement strand
AAATGAAGTTGGTTTATTTGACGAAGAAAAATTTAAAGAATATGTTGCCACTTTGCAAGACGCAGCAACAGAAGATGAACAAGGGAAAGCTGCATGGTTAGGATGGCTTAACTATGAAAAAAACATCAAGTCAAACTTACAAATCAATACATATAACAACTTAATTACAGCAGGTTTAGGGGTTACTATTAAAGATGGTGAACATTACTATTTTGATAATAATACCAAGCTTGATTTAGAATATGTATATATACCTTTTAGTTTCATTGCTGACAGTCTGGTAACAGTTACTGATGATGAAATTAAAAATTATGTAAAAAATCGACCGGAAGATTATAAAACTGAAGCGACACGTGATATTAGTTTTGTAAAATTTGACATCAAAGCTACTGCCGAAGATGAGCAAGTTATAAAAACAAAATTAGCCGCACTAATTAATGATAGGGAAGAATATAGTTCAGCCGCTAAAACCAATATTAAAATGATTGGTTTTGCCAATACTGATAATGTTGAAGAATTTTTCAATGAAAATAATTCTGACATTCCATTAGACGCTAAATTTTATACTAAATCTCAACTAAATAAAGTTATAGCCGATACAATTTTTAAGTTAAAGACCGGAGACGTTTACGGTCCTTATAAAGATGGTGAATTTTTCAAACTTTCAAAATTAGTGAACGTTAAACAACTGCCAGATTCAGTAAAAGCAAGACATATATTACTACCATTTTTAGGATCATTGAGAGCAGACCCTTCTATTACACAAACAGAAGATGAGGTTAAAAAAACAGCCGATAGTCTTCTGACTGTTATAAAAAATGATAGGTCAAAATTCTCAGATCTTGCTAAAGATTTATCTTCTGACAAAGGAAGTGGTGCAAAAGGAGGTGATTTAGATTGGTTTAATTATAATAGAATGGTACCTGAATTTAGAGACTTTACCTTTGAGAATAAGGTGGGTGATATTGATATTGTAAAATCACAATTCGGATATCATATAATTCATATCCAAGATCAAAAAAATATTCAAAAAATGGTAAGTCTCGCAACTTTCTCGAGAAAAATAGAAGCTTCCGAAGAAACTGAAAATGATATATTTCAAAAAGCTGAAACATTTGCCTCAGAATTGTCAAGCGGTAAAAATGCAGACGACCTTGCTAAAGAAAAAAATCTTTTAATTCAACCTGTTTTAGGTTTAAAGGCTATGGATGAAAAAGTATCATCTTTAGGTAATCAAAGACAAATTGTAACTTGGGCTTTTGAAAAAGGAACTAAAGAAAATGATATCAAACGTTTTGACATTGAAAAAGGTTATGGCATAGTTACGCTTACCGCAAAACGTAAAAAAGGGTTAACTATTGGTTCTTCAAAATTTAAAATTAGAAATATTCTTTTGAATCAAAAGAAAGTTAAAGAGATAAAAGAAAAAATAAAAGGAGATAATCTTGAGGATATAGCAAAAGTATTTGGTAAAACAATAAATTCTTCTAAAGCCGTTTCATTGGGTAGCCCCGTTCTTCCTGGAGCAGGAAGGTCAACAAACTTGATATCGGTTTTAACCACATTAGATGAGAATAAATTATACAAAGGTATCGAGACTGAAAATGGTGTTTTCATAGTTAAAATTCTTAAAAAAGAAATGCCAAATACTTTAGAAAATTATAAAAGTTTAACTGGTATAATATCAAATAGAAATAAATCTAAAGGTGCAGCGGCTTATGAAGCCATCAAAAAAATAGCAGATATTGAAGATAATAGAGCTTCAATGTATTAATTTTTATTTTAATTGAATGTTAAAAAAATAAGCGTAATAAGTTAAATTAACTTAAGATTTTATATATTTGCCATTAGTATTTGTGCATTTTATGCATGAATTTAACATTTAAAAACAGAAACTATAAATTAAAATTATTTAAAATGAAACATTTAAGAAAAGTTTTATTCGTTTTAGTCCTTTTTGCTGGTTTTAGCATGAGTGCTCAAGACGAAAACAATCCTTGGTCAGTTGATTTCGGTGTAAATGCAGTTGATTTTTACCCAACAAATCAAGCTGGACTAGGAAATTGGTTTGATGAATTCGCTAATTTTGGCGATCATTACAATATTATTCCGTCTATCTCTAGAGTAAGAGTTGGTCGTTATATTGGCGATGGTTTTTCTTTAGGACTTGCGGCTTCAATAAATAAAATAGAAAATTTCGGAGATTCTCCTGTAAATGATTTATCTTATTTAGCTGGAGATTTAGACATCCGTTATGATTTAAATAATGTATTTTTCAAAAAGTCTAAATGGTTTGACCCTTACGTATCTGTAGGTGGTGGATATACTTTTATTGATGATATTGGTGGTGGTTCTTTCAATGGTGGTGCCGGTTTCAATATATGGTTTAGCGACTTTTTTGGTATTAATTATCAATCAGTTTATAAACATGCATTTGATGATGATATTAATAAGCCTCAACCTCATTTTCAACATGCTTTAGGTTTAGCAATTAAATTTGGTGGTAAAGATACAGATAAAGATGGTGTCTATGATAGAGATGATGAGTGTCCAGAAGTATTTGGTCTTGAAGCTTTCAATGGCTGTCCTGATACTGATGGTGATGGTATAAAAGATAGTGATGATGCTTGCCCGGAAGTTGCTGGTTTAGCTGCATTAAATGGTTGTCCAGATGCTGACGCTGATGGTGTTGCTGATAAAGATGACCAATGTCCAAATGTTGCTGGTCCTGCTGCAAATAACGGCTGTCCAGATGCTGATGGTGATGGCGTATATGATAAGGATGATGCTTGTGTAGATGTTGCTGGTCCTGCTGAAAATAAAGGATGTCCTTGGCCTGATACTGATGGTGACGGTGTATTCGATAAAGATGACAATTGTGTTAATGAAGTAGGTCCTGCTTCTAACCAGGGTTGTCCTGAAAAAGTAATCACTGAAGAAGCAAAAATCAAATTAGATAATTTTGCTAAAGCTATTTACTTTAATAGTGGTAAATCTTCTTTCAGATTAGGTGTATCAGATAATTTAGATCTAATTGCTGATATTATGAAAGAATTTAAAGATTCAGATTTTAAAATTGAAGGTCATACTGACAGTCAAGGTTCTGCTTCGTTAAATCAAGGTTTATCTGATTCAAGAGCAAAAGCAGTTTTAGATTATTTAGTATCTAAAGGTATTGATGCATCAAGACTTACTTCTAAAGGATTTGGTGAAGATACTCCTATAGCTTCTAACAAAACTAGATCTGGAAGAGCTAAAAACAGAAGAGTTGAGATCAACTTAGCTGACTAATAAAACAAATTTTTATTTTAAAGGCCGTACTTATTCAAGTACGGCTTTTTTATTTGTGCTAACAATTGTAAATTCGTTCAATGCAAACATTTTTAAATAGCGTTGTTCAAGACATAATATCAAAAGAAACATCCCTCACAAATTACACCTTTATATTACCAAGTAAACGAGCAGGAATTTTTCTGAAAGATGAATTTAAATCAACCTTAAAAAGTGCAGTAATACTTCCTGAAATTATTAGTATTGAAGAATTTATAGAAGAACTTTCAGCTATTAATACAATTGACACTACTACCCTTCTATTTGAATTTTATCTTATATATAAACAAAATACAAATCCATCAGAGATAGATAGCTTCGATCAATTTTCAACATGGGCATTTATTTTACTCCAAGATTTTAATGAAATAGATAGGCATCTAATTGATCCAACTTATATTTTTAGTTATTTAACAGATATAAAAAGACTTGATGAGTTACTTAAAGGTGAACAAAAAACTACATTGATAAAAAACCGACTTCTCTTTTTTGAAAAACTGGAAACTTATTATACAGAATTCTATAATCACTTACTCGAAAAAAGAATAGGGTACCAAGGTTTGCAATATAGGGAAGCAGTAGACAACATTCATTTTTACATTAATAATACTACCGCAGATAAAAAGATTGTATTTGTTGGCTTCAATGCACTTAATAAAGCTGAAGAGAAAATATTTCAAGAATTACTTAATAACGGCATAGCAACTATATATTGGGATATAGATTCAAATTACTACAATTCAAATCATAGTGCTGCATCATTCATTAAGAAGTATCATAAAAATTGGAATTACTATAAAAAAAATACATTCAATTGGCAGACTAACCATTTTTCCAATAATAAAAACATAAAGATAATTGGAGCTCCTAAAAATATTTCACAAATCAAATATGCAGGTGAAATATTAACTAATATGAAAGACACAACTAATAATTTCAGGAATACCGCTTTCGTATTAGCCGATGAAAATTTGTTAGCTCCAACATTAAATTCGTTACCCAAAGAGGTAGAAAACGTAAATATAACCATGGGCTATGAACTAAAAAGCATCCCGATGGCAAATTTATTTGAAATTCTGTTCAGATTGCATTTCAATAAAAAATTGAATTCGTTTTATTATAAGACTGTATTATCTCTTTTAAATCATAATCAAATCAAGAACCTTTTTAAGGATACTGATTTACTTGAAAAACTAAGATCTAAAATATTAGCGTATAACATTACTCATATATCAAAATCTGATTTGTCAAAATTATCAGAAGAAAATCTAAAAGAATTCGAGCTAATTTCCTTTTTGTTTGACAATTGGGATGACAATGTGAATCTAGCTATTGACAATTGCATTGTTCTTATTTCCTTGCTTCAAGAAAAAACAAGAATTAATCAACTTGAAAAAGAATACACATATAGGTTTTACACTATTTTTCAGCAGTTACTAAATTTAAATACAACATATGGATACATTACCAATATTAAAACCTTAAATCTGTTTTATAAACAACTTTTACAAAATGAGAAACTTTCGTTTAAAGGTGAACCGTTAACCGGATTACAGATTATGGGAATGTTAGAAACCAGAGTACTAGATTTTAAAAATTTAATTATTACGTCTGTCAATGAAGGTATATTACCATTAAGTAAATCTGATAATTCTTTTATCCCTTTTGACATTAAGAAAGAAGTAGGCCTGCCAACATATCAAGAAAAAGACGCCATTTTTTCATATCATTTTTTTAGACTATTACAACGTGCAGAAAATATATATTTAATCTATAATACAGAATCTGATACTTACGGATCAGGTGAACAAAGTAGATTCTTAACACAATTAGAAATTCTCAAAGAAAATGAAATTGATAAATTTGTAGTAAGCCCGAAGGTTTCAAAAACAAGGAATGAACTAAAACTATTGCCTAAAAATGAAATACTAGTTAACAACTTAAAACAGTTAGCAGAAAAAGGATTTTCACCTACTTCTCTAACAACCTATATTTTAAACCCATTTGAATTTTATAAGCAAAAAATATTAAAAATAAGGGAAATTGAGGAAGTTGAAGAAACAGTTGCTGCTAATACACTCGGCACCATAATTCATAAAACATTAGAAGCATTGTATATCCCTTATAAAGGGGTTTATTTAACTGAAGATGCACTTAAAATGATGAAAACTAAGGTTTCTGATGAAGTAAAGAAATGGTTTGTTAAAGAATATGGTACTAAATTCAACTCAGGTAAAAATTTGCTCATTTATAAAGTAGCGCATCAATTTGTAGATAATTTTTTGACTCAAGAATTGTTATCAATCCGACAAGGTAAACAAATTAAAATACTAGCTTTAGAACATGATTTAGAAACTGATATAAGCATTGAAGGGCTAGATTTTCCAATTAGATTAATTGGTCAGGCTGATAGGATTGATGAAATTGACGGTGTCACAAGAATAATTGACTACAAAACAGGTAAAGTTATTCAGTCGCAACTTAATATTAAAGATTGGGATATATTGACATCAGATTATAAATACAGTAAAAGTTTTCAAGTGTTATTTTATGCCCTTTTGTATTCAAATACGAATGATTTTGATTTAGATATTTCTCCGCTTGAAAGTGGAATTATATCTTTTAAGAATATGCAATCAGGATTCTTAAAGGTCAATAATTCAACTATTTCAAAAGACGATCTATATCATTTTACGAATCAATTAAAACAATTGATATTAGAAATTTTTAATGCAGACAAATTGATTATAGAAAAAGAAGTGAGTTTTACTTAAATTATGGAAATAACTAAAAATATTATTCTACAAGGGAAGCATCAAAAACCAATACTTACAGATGTGTTCTATACAAAAACCAATAAACCAAAAACCATAGTTATTTTTGCACATGGTTATAAAGGTTATAAAGATTGGGGCAGCTGGAATTTGGTGGCTGAAGAGTTTGCTAAAAACAATCTGTTTTTCATAAAATTTAATTTTTCTCATAATGGGGGTACAATTGAACAGCCAATAGATTTTCCAGATCTAGAAGCTTTCGGAAATAATAACTATACCAAAGAATTAGATGACTTAGCTTCAGTTATTGATTGGATTTTAAGTGAAGATTCTTTCAAAAATGAAATTGACAGAACAAATATTGTATTAATCGGTCATTCTCGAGGTGGCGGAATCGTAACTATAAAAGCAAGCGAAGATAATCGTATCAGCAAAGTGATTACCTGGGCTTCCGTAAGTAGTTTTGGTAACAGATCATCTACAATAAGTGATTTAGAGCAATGGAAGAAGGATGGTGTTAAGTATGTTTTAAACGGAAGGACTAAACAACAAATGCCACATTATTATCAGTTTTATGAGGATTATAAAGCCAATGAAATTAGACTAAATATTAAATTAGCCACTAAAAAAATTCACATTCCACATTTAATAATTCACGGAGATAATGATACTTCGATCATGTTTGAAGAAGCCAAAAATTTACATTCTTGGAATCCAGAGAGTAAATTAGTCTTTATTCATGGTGCAAATCATACTTTTGGATCGATGCATCCTTGGTCAAAATCCTTGCTTCCTACTGATTTACAGAAAGTTGTGAGTACTTCAATCGTTTTCGTAAATAAAAATATTAGCTGATATAAATCATACTTGTGTAATACTTGTTACAATAGTTTTGTACATGTAAAACAACAAGAATTTGATTTATTTAATGCTCTTAATATTAACGATTACCATTGCTTTTTTTATCTGGGGAAAGTTTACGCCAGATATCGTTGCCTTATTATCAATGTTAAGTTTATTCTTATTTGGCATCCTAGATCTAAAAGAAACATTGAGTGGTTTTAGCAATCCAACTGTTATCATGATTGCCGCTCTTTTTATAATTGGCGAAGGACTTTCTCAAACTGGTTGGACAGCATTAGCTGGTCAAAAATTTATTAATTGGGCAGGTAAAAGTGTTCCTAAATTACTTGTAATTGTCACATTGGGTTCTGGTGTTTTATCTGGTTTTGTAAGTAACACAGGTACTGTAGCAACCCTGATGCCAGTAACAATATCTTCAGCTTGGAGCATTGGTACATTACCTTCAAAAATTCTGATGCCGGTTGCTTTTGGATCAAATACCGGAGGCCTATTAACTTTAACTGGCACCCCTCCTAACATAATTGTTAGCAATGCCCTAATTGAGTCTGGCTTTGAAGGGTTTTCATTTTTTGAATTTGGATTAATTGGATTGCCTCTTTTATTAATTGCTGTACTTTATTTTAGATATTTTGGGTATAAATTATTGCCTAATTACAAAACAAATAACAAACCTGTTGATATAGAATCTACTTTACATAAATGGATAGAAAATTATAAAGTTGACGATGGATATTACCGCTTACGTGTTAGGTCTATATCTCCTCTCTTGAATACAAAAATTGAAAATTGGCAATTTGAGCAAAATTTTAATATCTCCATTATTCGCTTAAAAAGAAGACATCCTAGTGTTTTAAAAAAGATAAAACCATTTATAGAATTCCCTACACCAAGTACCGAATTTTTGTATCATGATATTCTTACTGTAAAAGGAGAAACAGAAGATATTAATAAATTAATGATCACTTTTAGATTAGGTTTACTTCCATTAGAACCTATAAGAGATGAATTAAAACATAACCTTATCAATCAGGAAGTTGGAATGACAGAGGTTTTAGTTACGCCAAAATCATTTTTAGTAGGAAGAAAAATTAGAAGGGGTAATTATTTTAAAAGATTTGGTATTCAATTATTAGCAGTTTCTCGAAATACAAAACCTATACTTGATACAATAATTACTGTTAAGGCTGGTGATGCTTTTTTACTTCGTGGTTCTTGGGAAAACATTGAATTATTAAAAGAACAACACGAGAACGTTGTAATTTGCGGAAGCCCGGAAGGGATGGCTAAAACTGTAGATAACCTTACTCCGAAATCATATATAGCTTTAGGAGCATTACTATTAATGATCGTTTTATTAGTATTTAAAATTGTTCCTGGAGCTATTGCCGCATTAATTTCTGGAGGAATAGTATTAATAACTAGATGTGTTCCTATTTCAAAAGCATATAAGGGAATTAGTTGGACTAGCGTAGTTATGATCGCTGCAATGATTCCGATGGGCATTGCTTTACAAAAAACAGGTACTGCCGCGATTATAGCGAATGGATTAGTAAATTATTTAGGTTCTATTCATCCTATATTATTATTAGGAGGCATATTTTTATTAACCACAACATTTAGTCAGGTTATTAATAACTCTGCTACAGCAGTTTTAATGGCTCCTATCGCCTTATTGGCAGCTAACTCACTCAATATATCACCAGAACCTTTTATGATTGCTGTTGCAATTAGTGCTTCAACAGCCTTTTTAACTCCGGTGGGTACAACAACAAATGCAATGGTATTGACGGCAGGTGGATATAAATTTATGGATTATTTTAAGGTCGGTGCACCTTTATTACTATTATTTTTTATTATAACCCTTTTATTAGTACCAATTATATGGCCTTTTTAAAAATATTTAATAACTTTAAACTGAAGTAATATGGATAATTTAACAACAACAATTAAGCACATGGATTTAGAAAAATACGGATTGAAAGACGTCATTGCAAATTGGAATTTATCACCAGAAACACTGCAAAAAATTACAGTAGAAAAAGGAATGGGAAAAGAATCTCCTAATGGAACCCTTTCTGTTAATACAGGAAAATTTACTGGAAGATCTCCTCAAGATCGTTTTCTGGTAAAAGATAATTATACTTCAGATAAAGTTTGGTGGGGAAAAGTTAATAAACCTATTGATCCTTTACAGTTTGATGTATTACACAACGAGATTATTAAATATCTTTCAGGTAAAGAAATTTATGTTAGAGATGGCTCTGTTTGTGCTGACCCTGAATATAGAATGAATGTTAGGACTATCACTGAATTACCATGGTCTAGTATGTTTGTTTATAATATGTTCTTACGACTAGATGCTGCAGCGTTAGAAAATTTCGAAGAAGACTGGTTGGTTCTTTGCGCTCCCGGATATGTTTGTCCAAATCCTAGTGCACATGGTATTCGCCAAGGTAACTTTTCTATCTTAAATTTCACTAAGAAAATTGCCTTAGTAGGCGGTTCTGCATATACAGGTGAAATTAAAAAAGGTATTTTCTCTGCCTTAAATATGATTTTACCTACAGATAAAAATGTATTACCAATGCACTGTTCTGCAAATGTAGGAGAAGACGGTGATACCGCTATATTCTTCGGTTTATCAGGTACAGGAAAAACTACTTTATCAGCAGATCCGAATCGAAAATTAATTGGTGATGACGAACATGGATGGACTGCAGAAAATAACATCTTTAATTTTGAAGGTGGCTGTTATGCTAAAGTGATTGATCTAACTGAGGACAAAGAACCGGATATTTTTAGAGCAATTAAACCTGGTGCTTTATTAGAAAATGTAGTTTTTAAAGAAAATGGAGAAGTTGATTATATGGATGGTTCTATCACTCAAAATACGAGGGTTAGTTACCCAATTTATCATATTGATAATATTCAAGAACCTTCTTTTGCTAATAACCCAAAAAATATCTTCTTTTTAACTTGTGATGCTTTTGGTGTTTTACCTCCTGTTTCAAAATTAACACCAGGTCAAGCAGCCTATCACTTTATTTCTGGTTATACTGCTAAAGTTGCTGGAACTGAAGCCGGAATTACTGAACCTGTTCCTTCATTCTCGGCTTGTTTCGGAGCACCTTTCATGCCATTACACCCAACAGTATATGCTGAAATGTTGAGCAAAAAAATGCAAGAAGCGAATGTTAATGTTTGGTTGATAAATACCGGATGGAGTGGTGGTCCTTACGGAGTTGGTTCTCGTATAAAATTAAAATATACAAGAGCAATGATTACCGCTATCCTTAAAAGTGAACTAGATAAAGTTGATTTTGAACAACATCCTATCTTTGGTTTATTTATGCCTAAATATTGTCCTAATGTACCAACAGAAATGTTAGACCCTATGAATACATGGTTACAAAAAGGAGGTTATATCAGTAAAGCCATTGCACTAGCACATTCTTTCCATCTTAACTTTGAGAAGTTTGGAAGTCAAGCATCTGAAGAAATTATGAATGGCGGACCTTTAATTGATGAACATCATCATTTAGAAGAACATATAAATTAATATTTTCCAAAATAAGGGGCTTTTTTTTAAAAGCCCCTTTTATAAAACATTCCTTCAAAAAAGAGATAGCCAAATTCATAGGTAATTAAAACTCTATATTTTGGTTAATCAAGAAACCTTTTAGTATAACATTTAATATTACTTGTTTTTTTAACTTAATGGATAAGTCTTACTTCTTATTCGTATAGGTTTCATGAGCTTTATTTTTTAGAAATAACTATAAAAAAATGAAAAATAGTATCCTTTTATATATCCTCTTTTGCGTAGTTTATATCTCAAATGCACAAGAAACTGGTGAGGACAAATTAGGTGCCTGGTATATGTATTCAGGTATTCATAGACTTTCAAATAAACTAAGTATAAATTCTGTGGTGCAGGTTCGTGAATATGAAACTATTAATAATCTAAACACACTGTTATTACTGACCGGACTAAGTTACAATATAAATTCAAATATTGTAACTACAATGGGTTATGGTTATCTCAACATTAACAGTAGTTATGAAAATTTACCTGATGAAAATAAGATTAATGAACATCGCATATTTGAACAAGTCAGTTTAAAAAATACGCTTTGGAAATTACGCTTTGAACATCGCTACAGATTTGAGCAACGTTTTTTGGATTACACAAATAGAAAAGATACACAATATAGAACTCGTTATCGTTTACAAGTAACAATGCCATTAAACGATACATTCTTTATTAATGTTTATGATGAAATATTTTTAAATCTTCAAAATGACATATTTAGCCAGAATAGAATGTATACTGCACTTGGTATGAAAATAAACAAAAGTAGTAAAGTTCAATTTGGCTATTTAAAAAATAATTTCAATAGTATTGCTTTTGATCGTTTACAGATAGGAATATCAATAAATACTGACTTTAGAAACAATAAAGAAAATAACTATATCGATAAAACTTCAACAAGTCTAACTCTAAATGATCAAAGTAAGGTATTGACTAGCGATTAGATTTTTGAGCAACAGAAAAATCATCTGACAATTTTATTCTAAAATTTATCAAATGAAACGTCCTGTTTATTTCAAATCAGGTCTTGAAGGTCTTACCTCGATCTTACTTGGTAATGTACGAGGGTGCATTGTTAACAGATCAATTACAAGTTTACCAATATCTTCCGGTTGAATTTTCCAAGCATCCTTTTCATTAGGAATGTGATCATTAAAGTAGGTCGCAACCGAACCCGGCATGATCGTCGAAACTTTTATACCATGCGGACGTAAGTCTAGCATTGCTGCTTGAGTGAATCCCACTAAACCAAATTTGGACGCATTATACCCAGCTCCTTTTGCAAAGAAATTGGTACCGGCCAAACTAGCCAATGTAATATAATACCCTTTTGATTTTTTCAAGGCTTCAACAGAAGCTTTTAAGGTATAAAAAGCTCCGGTAAGGTTTGTATCAATCATAGAATTCCAATCTGTCTCAGAAAGTTCATCAATAGGTCCAAATTTACCAACTCCAGCATTGGCAAGAACAACATCTAATTGCCCCCATTTAGAAAGTATCTTTGCAACAGCATCCTTTTCATCCTTTAGGTTTGCTACATTTGATTCTAATGCCAAAACTTGGTCTTTATGACCTAATGCTGCTGCTGCTTTATCTGCGGTTTTTAGATTTCGGCCACTTATCGCAACACGCATTCCAGCTTCTAATAAACTTTTAGCTACTCCATAACCAATTCCTTTGGTACCTCCGGTAATATAGACTACTTTATTTTTAAGTGTTTCCATCTTTAAATTTTTATTAAAGGTAAGATAGTTTGTGATAATTTGAAATAGATAGAATAATCATTCCTTATTATTAACAAAAAAACCACGCGAAGGTGCAGATTTCCTGCTTGATGTGGAGAAGATGGGGTTAACTTCGTTGCTCCTAATGGTATCCGCTACTGCAAATAGATAATATTACCAAGCTGCGCTTGGCTATTTTTTTATTTCATCCGGGCTCAAAAGCGAGCTTTTGGCCCTCCTGAAATAAAAAAATCCGCACTCTTGTGCGGATTCTCTGCTTGATGTGGAGAAGATGGGAGTCGAACCCACGACCTCTTGACTGCCAGTCAAGCGCTCTAGC
>Ga0209633_10004422_pt1 | contig 12624 bp, 5 predicted proteins | sample Cruoilmetagenom1_FD_187290 | JGI IMG/M metagenome (GOLD analysis project Ga0209633, IMG submission 187290) | Oil polluted marine microbial communities from Coal Oil Point, Santa Barbara, California, USA - Sample 1 (SPAdes) (version 2) | ecosystem: Environmental > Aquatic > Marine > Oil seeps ... | reverse complement strand
ATTTTTCTATACCAGTTACTAATGATATTTTGATTACTGCTAAATGGACTGATAAAGAGATAGTAACAGTTTCTTTTGATACTAGTACAGGAAGTGAAGTATCAAGTGTTGAATTATTTTCTGGTGAAGTTTTAGAAACACCTGAAAATCCTGTTGATGACACACATGATTTTGTTTATTGGTATAGTAATGATGAAAATGTAGAATTTGATTTTGATCAAGAAATAACAACTAACATTACACTTACAGCTAAATGGGATGAAAAAGCAATATTTAGCATTATTTTTAACTCAAATGGTGGTAGTGAAGTTGAACAACAGCTTGTTATGGATGGATACAAAGTAAAATCTCCAGATGATCCTGATTTATTTGGGTATTCATTTATTAGATGGTATGAAGTTGATGACTCTGTTGAGTATGATTTTAATACTCCAGTTATTAGTGAAGTTGTTTTAAATGCTTTCTGGCTTATTAAACCTATTTATAGTGTTAGCTTTGATTCAACTGGTGGTACTGGGATTAGTAGTCAAGATGTAATGCAGGGAGATAGAATAGCTGAAATAGATGAACCTGTAAAAGATGGAGAAACATTTATTTTCTGGTATTTAACTGATGAATCTGTAATGTTTGATATGAATAGTACAATTGTTGGGGATGTTGAATTAACAGCAAGATGGGGAACTTCTGATGAAAAACTATTGAGAGACGATATTGATGCGTATGCAGCTTCTATAGCTGAATCTAAAAGCTTATTACCAACTCCACTTCGTGGTAGCGTAAACACATCAACTATTAGTTATTGGTCTGAAAGTGAATTCATTTCCGACGGTGGAGTTGTTTTACCATTACCTGAAGATGTTCCTGAAGGAACTACAGGAACATGGAAAGTTCAATTTACGAAATCAAGTTTAAGCTATACAATTTATTTTGACATTCCGCTATATCATATAGAAGATGTTGTAATAGCTGAAAGTAGAGTGGTACCTTTTGAAAATTTAACAACTGAATATGATGTTGAAGATAAAGATGTTACTTTATATTTTGAAGAAAATGGTAGTGTACCTTATATTAAGTTAGATGATTTCTTTAGTTTACTACAAGGATTTATAGATCCTGAAACTAATATGACATATACAAAAGATAGTGATTCATTAGAAGTATTTTATCAATATTATGATGAAGATGAAGATATTACGTATGATTTAATTTTATATGTTGATGCAACTGAAAATACTATTAGAACAAATGATCCAGGATTCTACTGGGCTTATGTATATTCAACAGAAACAAATTATGGTAGACACATTGAATATGTGCAAGATCATCCAGATGAATCATACATAGAGGGTGAAGAAGTAGTTTACGACTTAGACGATTTCAATATGGACATTGTAATGTATGAAGACGAAGTTATGCTTCCTTATTACATGGCAAATCAGTTATTTGCAGGAAGTGCATATTACAATGTTTATTACAACTATGATGGATTATATGGTATTTATTCATTACCAAGTGATAGTAGTAAAGAAATGAGAACAATTCAAAGAAGTGAAATGAGTAATAGTGATATTCCAGTTGATTTATTACTTCATACATTTGATATGTTAGCTTTTGATTTAGATAATCTTTACGGATTAAAAGATATTATGGGAGTTGACACTTATTATGATTTATTGTTTGAAATGAAAGATGAACTATTAGTAACTAATCCTGAAGATTTTGAGTTTGCGATTAGAGATTTATTGCTTAAAGGTATAGATGAACCACATACATCTTACGGATATCACTCATACTTTAATAGTGCTCTTTTTGATGGTCCTCCAACAAATTCATTAAGTGTTTATGGTCCACGATTTACTCAGTGGTATTATGATGGTCTTGTTGATTCTGATAATGCAATTGGAGATAAATGGGGAGAAGCTGCTACAGGTTGGAACGTTAGTATTAGACCTGATTACTGGTTTGTTGACGAAGATGTTGTAATGTTATCTTTAAACGGATTTGAAACAAGTGATATAGAAGAAAGTAGTATACATGATGTTTCAATTGTGGAAAGTATGATGGATTTAGATGATGTATCTAATTTGTTCCCAACGATTGAACAAGGAAATAAATTCTTCTATTATAACAATACTGATGAAAACAATACAATTCTTGATGTTTTGGTAAAAGGTGTTGACGCAAATTATGTAGACACTTATAAAGCTTCACTGGTTTCTTTAGGGTACGAACTCGTATTAGAGGAAACAAATGATGATTTAAAAGAAGATGGATATTATACAATCACTACTATAGATGGAGAAGATGAATTTAGTTATATGGTTGTAGTACATTATGATGATGAGTACTCATTATTCCATGTTGGAATTACAACAGATGTACCATCAGATTATACGAATAATTGGGCAGTTCTTAATGAAGTAGAAACACTAATTTTTGCGGATAGCGCAGTTTATATGGAATTTATGTTGCAAGAAATAGAAGAAGAAAATCCAGACATTACCGATATTATTTTAGATTTATCATGGAATACCGGAGGTAATGTGGGTGCACTTTACAGAGTTATAGGATTTATTACCGACAGTCCTTTTGAAGTAACAGGAATGGACGGAGAAACAGGTGGAGCATCAACATCATTTGTTTCAATTGGAGATATACCTGATTATTCTCATTTAAATTGGCATTTACTTACAACCCCAACATCATTTAGTGCAGCTAACTCGTTAACTAATATCTTCAAAGCAAATGATTTAGGTGATGTTATTGGTGTTACTACTGGAGGAGGAGCTTGTTCAATCACTCCAATCTTATTACCAAATGGTACTGCATTTACAATGAGTAGTAACAATATTAGTGCATACAGAACTGGATCTGGAACTGACGAAGACCCATATATGTATCACAATGTTGAATTTGGTATTACACCAGATTATGAAATAAGTATTGATGATATTTTTAATACAGTTGTATTATTAGATATAATTAATGGCTCAAATTAATGTAAATAATTATTAGAAAGAAAAATTTGTAAAAAAAAAATAATGAAACGCTTTCACCAAATAAAAAAGAATGAATGATTGATTTATAGGTTATAAATTGATATAATAAACATAGAATTAAGAATAATAATATAAAGGAGAGAAATTTATGAAAAAAGTTACATTGTTATTAATGGCTTTATTATTAGTATTTACACTTAGTGCATGTTCTGATGATACTGCTATGCTAGACCTAACTGATTCTGTAAATAATTTACAAACTCAGTTAAATGCAAGTGATGTAGGCATTGAAGATTTAGAAGATATTAATGCTGCTTTACAATCAGAAGTTGATGATTTAACTGCTGAAATCGAAGCTGCTAAATCTGCAAATGATGCATTAGAGGTTGAATTAACTGACCTTCAAGCTGATTTAGATGATGCACAGTTAATATTAACTGGTGCAATCGATGTATTATCAGCTCAATTAGCAAGCAACAATGCTTCTATGCTTGAACAATTAGCTGCTGTTGCAGCTGAATTTGATTTAGCATTAGATGATATTTCAGCTGATTTCCAAGCTGATTTAGATGCTGCAAATGATCAAATTAACGAACTTCTTGAACAATTAGCTGTATTTGAATTACCAATTATCTATGGTATTGAAGAATATAATTTAGGTGTTTATGAAGATTTAAGTCCTGTATTAAAAGGATTTGATATTCAAGATGGTGATGTTTCAACAGATGTTGTAGCTACTACACAAATCTCTTGGGATTATCCTGGTGAATACACTGCTACATATGAAGTTGAAGATAGTGATGGTCATGTTGGACAACTTACTGTAGCTGTTACAGTTAGTATTGATGATTATGAAATGGCTAACTATTTAAGTGGTGTTGATTTATCTAAATTAGATGTTGAAAATAAAGGTAGATTATTCGCTGCTCTTGAAGATTATATGTTAGACAATGTTTATGGTGGAGTTCCACTATATACTGGTGCTGCACGTGTAATGTATGCTGACCGTGTTAACTTATTCTCACCAGAATTTAATGGTGTATTAGGATTCGGTACTGCATTCTCACAATTTACTGGTGATGATTCAACAGTATTCATGTATGACGATGTTTATGGTGAAGCTGGAGAATTTACTTGGCGTGCATCATATACAACAGACCCTGTTTCATTAAATCCTTGGTTAGCTGATGATGGTGCATCTTCAGACTTTAATGATTTAATGATAGGTAGTTTCTATACATTCTACTTTGATGCTTCAAAAACTGGTTTCGAAGTTAATGCTGATTTAGCTTCTGGAGATCCAATTGCTATTGATCCTACTGTAATTAATGGTAAAACTTATGCTACAACTTGGCAAATTCCTTTAAAAGAAGATCTTAAGTGGGCATTCCATCCAGATACAGACGTTTCAAACTTACCTGCTGGATATGATGATTTAACTGCTGAAGATTACTTATGGACTTACAAATATGCATTAGATAACACTTGGTTCAGAGCTATTTCTGGTGGTGGAGATTTCATTACTGAAGGTATTAAAAATGCTGCTGAATATGTAAGTGGAGATGCAACATGGGACGAAGTAGGACTTAAAATAGTTGATGGTAACCTTCAATTTGAATATACTTCTTCAAAATCTATGTTTGATATTAAATATACTTCTTGGAGTGCAATTAATGAAGAATTATTCACTGAACTTGGTCCTGATGGATACGGATTAAGCCCTGAAACAGTTGCTTCTACAGGAATCTATTACTTTGATAAATGGACAAGTGGACAATTATTAACTTATGTTAAAAATGATTTACATCCAAATGCTGATATGTATCATTATACAGCTCAACAATTTAGATATATTGAAACTGATGAACAAAGATTTGAAGAATTCTTAGCTGGTAGATTAGATAGTTCTTCTATCCCTTCTGCAAGAATTGATGAATTTATTTCTGATCCTAGAGTTAAAGTTTCTCCAGCAAATACTACATGGAGATTACAAATTAACTCATTCGGTACTGAAGCAAATAGAGATGCTTATATAGCACAATATCCAGAATTTGGATTAGCTGATGACTTTGTTCCAGAACCAATATTACAATATGTAGAAATGAGAAAAGCTTTATTCTTTGGATTTGATAGATATGAAGCTGCTGTAAATGTAGTTAAAACTTATTTACCAGCATATACTTATTTTGCTAGTACATACTTCTTAGACGCTGATAGCGGAACTTCAGTACGTGGTACTGTTGAAGGTGCAGCTACTTTAGATAAATTCGGTGGAGGAACTTATGGTTATGTTCCAGATGCTGCTGTAGCATACTTCAAATCAGCTGTAGAAAAAGGTATTGCTGATGGATTCTATGAAAAAGGTACTGCTGATAATTATACTACAATTGAACTATCATTTACTTATGCATCAAGTGGTAACACAGGTGCACAAAATATGGTTGCTGAACTTGTACAACAATATGAAACATTATTAGTTGATGACGTTAACTTTGTTAATATTGATATCGTTGTTGCTGATGTTGCATTCCCTGATAACTATTATAGTTTCATGATGACTGCAAATACCGACTTAGGAATTGGTGGAATTAGTGGTTCATTAATGGATGCTCCTTCATTCTTAGACGTATTTAATGATAATAATGTTGGTGGATTTACATTAAACTGGGGTATTGATACTCATAGTGTTAACATTCCTGTTGTTTATAATAATTTAGAAGGTGACACAGTTAGTGAATTATGGTCTTATAATGCATTAGTTGCTGCATTAAACGGTAAAGAATACATTGCTGACGGTGTTCAACAAACAGTATTCGATAGTATTGATGGTTTAGTTAATGCTTATGTAGATATGGCTGGTGGAGTTGTAGCTAGTTCTACAGATGGTGCTGACTTAGCTCAATACATCTTAGGTTCTACTGTTGCAGATTATGGAGTTGCTCACGGATACGACGCTGCTTACGCATATATCGTTGTTACTGAAGAGGGTGCAAGTATGTTATTCGTAATTTCAGAAATGGATGGCGGATTCGAATTAGTTGCTCAACATTCATTATTCACAACTGCTGATGCTGCAATTATTGATCATTCAGGATATCCTGATTACTTCTTAAGTGCTACAGGTCCTATGACTGATGCAGATGTTGTTGCAAATGAATACTTAACTGGTTTAGGTACTGGATATACTACAGTTGCTGAATGGGCTGCTGATGCTGGTGCTCCTGTTGAATATACAGAACTTTGGGACGTTGCTTGGGACGGATGGTCTGACGCATATGTTGTATTACATATCGGAGATTACTACGTTGGATGGTTATGGTTATAAGATTTAGTATATAATAATTAAAGAGAGTTGAATAAACTCTCTTTTTTTTTATAAAAATTCTAAATTTATAAGATGATTATATTAATTAAAATAAGTAGTTTTCCTCTTATGAAAATGTTTACAAAGAAGAAAAATCACAATAAATGTTTGAATTTATGATATAAGAAATCTTTTATGACTATTTTAATTTTATTTGTCGTATTTATATTGTATTATATAGTCACTTATAGTATAATTTAAATACTAGAAATTATTATAAATTTAAGTGAGGATGAGGTTATGAGAAATTATATTATTCAAAGGGTAATATGGATATTCGTAATTCTGTTTTCATCACTAACTATTACGTTTGTGTTATTGAAAACAGCGCCAGAATATCCACCTGCGAAAACGGAAGACAAGGATGTTTGGCTCGAACAACAAGTTGCCGACGGATACTATGAACGGGACTATTATTCTGTAGATGATGCAGAACAAATGGAAGAAGTAGCTCGATTAAGAATTGAATATGTAGAGCGAATAAATAAAACTGTATTTATTGTTAATCCAATTCAGGATTCTTCAGTAATTAAAGTTTTTTATCGTGTACCGATTGCAGAACAATATTTTAGTTGGCTTCAAAATGTTTTGTTTCATTGGGATTGGGGAACTTCAACAAGAATAAAAGCTAATGTTCCTGCCTTTAGCATTATAGCTGAAAGAATTCCTTTAACACTATCACTAAATGTTTTTATTTTGATATTTTATATTCCTCTAGGTTTCTTTTTTGGAATATTAGCGGCTTTAAAGAAAGATTCAACAATTGATAATCTAATGCAGATTTTCATTATGTTTTTCTTATCTCTGCCAAGTTTAGTTTTTATATTGTTATTGATAATTTTGTTTAGTTATCAAATGGATAACTTTTTGCCTTCTTTATTCCCTCTGATTGAACTTCAATCTAATTGGGAAATTGCACAAGGATATATAATTCCTGTTGTAGCATCTGGATTACCTGCGGTTGCAGGGTTCACAAGAATGCTTAGAGCAGAATTGTCTGAAGTTTTAACAAGTGAATTTGTTTTACTTGCAAAAACAAAAGGATTAAGTCATAAACAAGCGGTCTTAAGACATGCAATCCGTAACTCTTTAGTTCCAATGATTCCTATTATTATTGGGTCATTTGCTGCTTTAATGAGTGGATCTTTTATAATGGAAAGAGTTTATGCTATTCCTGGTGTTGGATTAGTTACACTTAGAGCCCTTACTCAGAGTGCATATGATTATAATGTAATAATGAGTTCAAGTGCATTTTATGGTATTATTGCTTTAATTACAGTATTAATAGTCGATTTGTCGTATGGATTTATAGATCCTCAAATCAGAATGGGGTCGAAAAGATAATGAAAAAATATCCTAAAGAGTATTTTCAATTAATTCAAGAAGATGACAAAAAAATATTTGATAAAGAGTTAAAAACTAAGCAATTATCATATTTTCAAGATGCAATGTTAAGATTCGGGAAAAATAAATATAATGTAATAGCTTCATTTATTTTATTACTTTTAATTATTTTATCTGTAGTCGTACCAATTTTAACGCCTACAGCTTTATACACTGAAGTAAATTCAACTTTAAGATTATTGCCTCCACGAGTACCAATTGTTGAAAATCTTGGTATACTAGATGGTTCAAAATATTATAAAAACGTTTCCGTAGATATCAGTACTATTTCTGAAGAAACAGGATTGGGATATCCAACCGAAAATTTCAATGTAGAATTTATAGACATGTCAACACTAACAAATGATGTTCAAGTTGGGACATTGTCTGATCCATCTTTTATTGGTGGGACAAATGAAATATATGTAGCAAACAATATGATTTCATATTCAATTTTAACTAAAGAATATGTATCTATAGGTGCTGGACAAAATCTATTTGTTGATGTTAATTCAATAAGTGGAGGGACTTTGGAAGTCTACTTAGTAAAACCTAATGCTACTATAAATGAAGTAAAAGTAGATATTGAAACAGAAGAAACATATGAACTTACTGTAATTGCTCAAGAAGTAGGAGACTTAGATGTCTCATGGGGCGATACTAGATTTATGGATTTCATTGGTACTGTTGATGAAACTGGTGTTATTGAAGTTCCTATTGAAAGATCTGGCTATGGATTATTAGCTTTTAGATATGTACTAGATGAAGTTGCAACTACAGCTAGTAGTCATATCTCACTAAATGCAATTTATACTACATCTGGAGATGTAGATGGAGATAGAATAAAAGATTATCAAGGATATACTTTAAGTAATTTTGCACAAGCTTCACTTGATCATGAAACAGAAAATGGAAGTTTCTCAAGATTAAATGCTGAAAGAGTAGTTGCAAGTTTTGTATATGACAAATATTCGGCGTTATTTGATGATAAAACTGCCCGTATTGGGGGAGTAGAATATGAAAAAATCCTGTCTGAAAATGAGGGAATGGAAGAATCTATAGTTGTTAGTTCAACAGATGATAGAGCTTGGAGTTTTGGAGCTGATTATCCAATAACAAAAGTGGTTGGATATGAAGAATCATCTCAAATGGTTGATGGGGTTGAAACTGTATTTAGAACCTATAATGTCTTACTAGATGGTAAATATGCATTAGGTTTTGATGATATACCTTACTTCCTATTTGGTACAGATGTTGCAGGGAAAGATTTATTCAGTTTAATTTGGTTAGGTCTTAGAACATCATTACTATTAGGATTTTTAGCTGCTTTAACAAATATATTCTTTGGAATAATCTGGGGAGCAGTTTCTGGATATTATGGTGGACAAGTAGATATTCTAATGGAGAGATTTACAGATATTTGGGGAAGTTTCCCACAAATTACAATGATTGCAATCATAACCTTAATAATTGGACCTGGCTTCCTGGCATTATATATCTTCATGGTATATGACGGATGGATAGGAGCATCTAAAATTACAAGAATGCAATTTTATAGATATAAAGGTAGAGAATATGTTTTAGCTGCTAGAACTTTAGGTGCATCAGATGCTAGAATTATTTTTAAACACATCTTGCCTAATGCTTTAGGTACAATTGTTACTAGAGTTGTATTAAGTATTCCTGCAGTTATATTCTTAGAAGTTAACTTATCATACCTAGGATTCGGTATTGGTAATGGGCAATCATTAAAAATAGGACCAATTGAGTTAACAGGTACATCAATTGGAGTTATCCTAAATGATGGACAAACACAAATTTTAGCAGGAAACTTATGGTTGATAATATACCCAACAATCATAGTTTCAATATTAATGATTACCTTCAATATGTTCGGTAATGCATTACGAGATGCTTTAAATCCACAGTTAAGAGGTAATGAATAATGAAAAAAGAAAAAGTATTAGAAGTAAAAGATTTATCAGTATCATTCAGAACTCCTAACGGATTGGTAAGAGCTGTACGTGAAGTTTCGTTTGACTTATACAAAGGTGAAACTCTTGCAATTGTTGGTGAAAGTGGAAGTGGTAAATCAGTAACTAATAGAGCTATTATGGGTATATTAGCTGGTAATGCAATAGTTGACAGTGGAGAAATTAATTATGAAAATCAAGATTTAACAAAATTGTCAGAAGCAAACTTTCATAAAATTCGTGGGAATAAAATTGGAATGATTTTCCAAGATCCATTGTCAAGTTTAAATCCTACAATGAAAATAGGTAAACAAATTACTGAAGCAATGTTAGTAAATGGTAATAGAATTAAAAATAGAGAATTATCAATATATCATAACGAATATCATAATTATTTGAATGTTATTGAACAAATTAAAATTCTTAAAAAAGAAATTGATGGATTCTCATATGAAGTAAGTGTTGACGATGATTTATCAAAAGATGAGAAAAAAGCTAAAATAAAAGAAATTAAAAGTGATCATATTATTAGAATTAAAGAATTAAAATCTAAAACATCTGAACTTAAGAAAATATATTTAGAGAAAAAGAAAGAAGCAAAAGAGATTGTTAAAAAAGAAGTTGAAGAAATTAACGTTGAAAAGAAAAATACTTTACATCAAATTTCTGACGAAATTTCTCTTCTTAAAAAATCTCTATCTGGTGCTGCAAATCGTGATGATGTTAAAAAAGAAATCGAAGCAAAAGAACTTTTATTAGAAGAAAAAAGAGAAGAATATAGAAGAAAATTCAAAGTAACAAAAAGAGAAGCATTTGAAGCAGCCACTGATATTATGGAAGAAGTAGGTATTGCTGAATCTAAAAAACGATTTAATCAATATCCATTCCAATTCTCAGGTGGTATGCGTCAAAGAATTGTAATTGCAACTGCTCTGACAGCTAATCCAGAATTATTAATTTGTGATGAGCCTACTACAGCTTTAGATGTTACTATTCAAGGACAAATATTAAACTTGATTAAAGAGTTAAAAAAAGAACGTGATTTATCAGTAATTTTCATTACTCATGATTTAGGAGTTGTTGCGAATATTGCTGACAGAGTTGCAGTTATGTATGCTGGTAAAATTGTTGAGTATGGAACGTCTGAAGAGATTTTCTATAATCCACAACATCCTTATACATGGGCATTACTTTCAAGTGTACCTGATTTAGATACTACAGAAAGATTGTTATCTATTCCTGGTACCCCACCTGATATGTTATTCCCTCCAAAAGGAGATGCATTTGCTGATAGAAATAAATATGCTCTTGAAATTGATTTGCATGAGAAACCACCTTATTTTAAAGTTAGTGATTCTCATTATGCAGCTACATGGCTTTTACATCCGGATGCTCCAAAGGTAGAAATGCCAAAAATTATTCGTGATAGAGTTGCAAAATACAAACAACAAGATAAAGCTGGGCAGGTGAGTAAATAATGGTTGAAAATAGAGAAGAGATTTTAAGAGTTGAACATTTAAAACATTATTTCACTTCTGGTAGAGGTAAAAATAAAATTGTTGTAAAAGCTGTTGATGATATCTCATTTAGTATTTTTAAAGGTGAAGTATTTTCATTAGTTGGTGAATCTGGTTGTGGGAAAACAACTACTGGTAGAGCAATTATTAAATTGTATAATGCAACAGGTGGTAATGTTTATTTCCATGATAAAAAAATTATTACAGATGTTAAAAAAGCAAAAGAATTATATAAAAAAGAAGAGATTTCGTTAGAAGAATACAAAGAAATTAAAAAAGATGTTAAATTTGAAAAAATAATTACTTCAGAAATGAGAGAATTAGCTGAGTCTATTAACGACGAACATCCATTAGTAATTGAGAAAATTAAAGAATACAATACTTTAATTAAAGAATCTAACGAGAAAATCGAAGAATATAGTTCAAATTTAAAAGAAGTAATTGCTGAATTAGCATATGATAAGAAAAATAAAGAATTAAAATCTAAATTAGAACAAATAAAAGTTGATTTAAAAGCTTCTAAAGTTGCAATAAAACTTAATACAGTTAGAATTAAAAATGAAACAAAACGTCAAAAAAGAGCTGCATTAAGAGCAAACAAGGATATTATGGGTGGTATGCAAATGATCTTCCAGGATCCTATTGCTTCTTTAAATCCTCGTATGACAGTAAGAGAAATCATTGCTGAAGGGTTAAGAATTAATGGAGAAAAAGATGAATTATTAATTGACGCTAAAGTAAAATCTGCATTAACAATAGTTGGTTTAGTACCTGAACATGCGGCAAGATATCCACATGAGTTTTCAGGTGGGCAAAGACAACGTATTGGTATTGCTAGAGCTTTAATATCTAACCCATCATTTATCATCGCTGATGAACCAATAAGTGCACTAGATGTATCAATTAGAGCTCAAGTTATTAATTTACTTAATGATTTACGAGAAAACTTTGGAGTTACAATATTGTTTATTGCTCATGATTTATCTGTTGTTAAATATTTTAGTGATCGTGTTGCTGTTATGTATTATGGTAAAATAGTTGAAATGGGTGAAAAAGATTTAATATTTGATAATCCTTTACATCCATATACATTGTCTTTACTTGATTCAATACCTCTTCCAGATCCATTGTATGAGAAAAAAAGAGGAGCTATTAAGAGATATTATCCATCTGAATCACATGATTACTCAGTAGAGGGACCAACATTACAAGAAGTTGAACCTGGGCACTTTGTATTATGTAATACTGATGAGCTTGAAAAGCATAAAAAAACAATTGGAGCAAATAAGAAGTAATGAAATATTCTAGAATTGCTATTTTTGTGATTGTTTTGCTGCTTTTGTCTCTAGCCTTTCATTACATTCTTTATACAAGAGATTATGGGCAAG
>Ga0209633_10004421_pt1 | contig 12626 bp, 12 predicted proteins | sample Cruoilmetagenom1_FD_187290 | JGI IMG/M metagenome (GOLD analysis project Ga0209633, IMG submission 187290) | Oil polluted marine microbial communities from Coal Oil Point, Santa Barbara, California, USA - Sample 1 (SPAdes) (version 2) | ecosystem: Environmental > Aquatic > Marine > Oil seeps ... | reverse complement strand
CTCCCCCAACATATCTCAAGCCTCGCGCAGGGCGCCGGTAGCTCAGCTGGATAGAGCACCAGACTACGAATCTGGGGGTCGGGGGTTCGAATCCTCCCCGGCGCGCCATTAAATCAATGGGTTATCTTTTTTGACAGATCATGCACTTTCATTTGGCAACGATATAGCAACAACATACGTGCGAATTGGTCGCTTCTGCAAGGCGGGTGTTCTTGACTCCCATTGATATCCAACGGACGTGTTGCCCGAGCTAACAAGCCGTGTGGCAGAATCGTGATGAAGTCTGCTGATCGTACATAGCGGACGTTCTCACCTGTGCTGATTTATGCCCGCTAATGGCCGTAAAACAGACGTTCTACGCTATGGTTCAGCCGATGGTCATTTGTGAGCACGCGACCCAGTCTTTTCAAGCTCGGCCTCTTTTCGCGTTATCGTCTCCTGTAGCTTTGCATTTAAGGCAGCGCCTTCAGCCCCGTGGTGAATTTCTCGGTGGCAGTTGGGACATACGGCGCCCATAAACCGGGGGTCGTCTGGGCCACCGTCGCTTAGCCGTCGAATGTGATGCGGTTCTAGATACGGTTCACCGCGGTTGTTTTTGAATGGAGCGACCTCGCCGCACGCCTCACAAAATCCACCGGCTCGCACCAACACATAGTCACGTACCACGGCGCTGCGCTGGTAACAGGTCTGCCGTGCCTCAGTTCGGGATTGTGGTGAAGAATGATCCACGGCGGCGGAAAGGGCACTCTTTCGAAGCACGCTTATGTCTTCGGGTGCACTATTGCTTTCAGCACCGCTTTGCTGACGCACCATGTCGAGGTTGGACAGACCTTCTGAGGGTATAAGATTGAAAACAATTGCCTGTCGCAATACGCCATCGGTATCTGGCGCCATTTCCATTTCATAGCCAGCGTAGAAAAACTCACCGAGAAACCGGACCTCACCCCTCCCAAGTGTTTGGAACAAGAAAAGGTCTTTTCCATCGAACGAATGGTCCCGTATCGCATTGTTGCCGGCGCGCCACTCCATATCGCCGCGCTGGCCTTCCCCGAAATAGCGATAAACACCTTCGGGCGTCCAACCATCTTGGTATCCATGAGCGGTGCCGGACTCACCCGTAAACGCGATCACCACGGGATAGTTCGCAGGAGTTGAAATGCCCCCCTGTTGTTGTCCTTTGAATCGGCCATGAATATCGCGGCGGCGGTTATAAACCTGCCCTACCTCAAAGCCACCGAATGCCATTGTGCTGCCCAGACCGTTAGAAGCTGAAATTCATCTCCTCACAGCAGCGTATACGTCACACTGCTAGCCAACCATGCAAAAACTTTTTTTGGGACGTTTATGGGCGTTGTCTTATCCCCGCGCCCGCGGCTCAATCTAAAATGGGGCATAGGGGGGACCCCTCCGGTTACCCCTGAAAGCGAAATCCGATGCTCCTTCAAATGTCTGCTATTGGGGGTAAAGCGGACTCAAATGGTTGAGCATCGCTAAGTCCGCAAATGACCCGAAGCGGACGTTCATCCCCCGGCGGAGCTGGAGGTAACTGCCCCTCGCTTTGCTGCTCGCTCGGTCAGAAGTCGTGGCCGAAGGTCTAACCCTTTTGCCATCAATTGGACGGAACCGCCGAGTTCGAGGGAAAGCCGGTTTGCTTCGTCATTCAGCATCGCGATCAAGCCAGCAAAGTCCAAGGTCTTTTTGGTGTCGGGATGACGCCACGTTCTGTCCGACGCAATGGTGATCAATAGACAACCCGAGCGGCAATCTTCTGCTTCCATGTATTTTTTCAGGAGTTGGTCTTTTAGCGTCGCGCGCAAATCAGCAGCCGATCGATCCTTTTCGCCGATTTTTAGTTCGATGGTCGCCTGCTGCGCGGACGCCGCCGCACGCATGCGAATATCAGTCTCCTTCTCGTCGGCCGTCGCGGCCTCTTGGTCGACGGTATAGATATGATTGCGGTGGTTATGAAGTTCACGGGTTATTTCGCGCCGCATGAGGCGTTCGTCTCTGATCGTCGCCCACGTCTCGCGAGGTGATGTGTCTTGCAGAAGCATGTCATCAATATCGTCCAACCGGTCGCGCATGACCGCGAACATAGCGTTGCGCGTAGAGGGTGGGGCCTCACCGTACTTGTCCAAGGCGACAAATTCGCTGTCGCTGAGTGCGGTGCCGTCCACTTCCTCAGCCGCGCGCTCTCGGGCAATGGCAATAACGCGGTCCTTGAAGTTTGCGAACAGCAGGTCTTGCGCCATTTCAAGTTTGGCGGCCCAGCCCTCGCCCCCTGAAGTTGCAAGCAGCGCGCTCAGAATCGTATCGCGGGCCCGTTCGGCATGGTACCGATCGTCAGGTGAACAGGAACCTTCGTGTTTTGCGTCGTCGGCGGGGCGAACGTACTGGTATGCTAGGCGCACCAGGCGCAGCAGCAGATCCGGAGTGAATTCGGCACGGCGTAGATCAACGGTCGTGCCGCGACGGTCGTGTTCGAACAACGTGGAAAACCAGTCAACCCCGTCTCCACGCTCGCTTGGCTGAGTGGCCTTAAGACCGGTTTCCAACGCGCCGACACCGGCTTCCGGATTGAGTTGTATCAATACCGGCATCCACACCTTGGCAAATGGCGATTGAAGACCCTTGGACAGTTCCTCGGCGGCGATCTCCTCCAACGCTTTGCGTATATCTTGGTCGTCGGATTGCATCAGGACATCGACAGCCTGACTCAGCCGGCCTTTTACCAAGGCGTCATTACCGGGCCGCCCGCCGCGCAATTCATCCAGCCACGCTTTGATGCGGGGAATGAAAAATACTGCGACGCGTGGCAAGGCATGGCGAACGTTCTGTAATTGAGTCGCTGAGCTGCTATCCTCCCCGATTTCGCGCAGCGAAAGACTTAGCTCTTCGCCTAGCACGGCATCGACCGCCTTGGGGTGAGCCGCAACGAGGGCATCTAGCCAGGACGGAAAGCCGTTCAGTTCGATTGGTGCGTAACGCGCCGCAAGTCGCGCTTCTTCGTCGGTGAGGTTCTCAGCCCAAAGTGGATCCTCCGCCTCGGCGTAGATCGCTGCGAGGCCAAGTTGCCATTTGACCAAGAAGGTATTCTTGCTGTCCGCAGCCCTCTCGCTACGTAATGTTGGTTTGTCCTTCCGCCACATGCGCTGGAGGGTCTGTCGGAGCCGATCCGCAACGTCACGACCGAATTGCTGTTCGATGAACCGCCGGTTCCATCCCGACGCACGGCTTTCGCTGCCTGACCGCTCCATAGCCTGCCAGAGATTCCAAGCTGTATTGTCCGCTCTATTTTCAGCAAAAGCGGCGTCAGGACTATTTGCGATCTCGTGCCAGAAGCTAACCCAACTCGTGTGCGCCTTCTTATCTTTATCCTCAGCCTCCAGCTTTTTCCTCGCCCTTTCTTCTTTCATGCAACGGGACTCCTCGTTGTCCTGTGCGCCCTTCATCCGGTCCTCGATGATCGTAAGCAGCGGCGGACAATCAGCCACAACTTGCTTCAAATCTTCGTGCACCTTCATGACTTCGTCATCGGGTTGAAGCACTTCGATCATCGCGGCATAGAGCATCATTTCCCGCTCGGAGATTGAGTTGCCCTTATCGGCCAAGCGCCGCATGACCCATACGCGATCCTTTTCCGCATTCAGGCGAACGCCTCCGTGGTGGCTTAGGTGAAAAACCCGGTGCCATGCGTCGCTGATCGGGTGCAGTGCCTGCAAGAAAGCGTCATCCGCCCAAAACGCCCCCTCGCGCTGCTCGCTCGAAGCATCCGCCAAAAAGCCTCGCAGTTCCTTGGCCGGTTGTTCGAGCGAGTACTCGTTCTGAGCAAAACGCAGCGCCAACACGCTCGACTTGAACAGTTCCGGCGTAGCGATGCCCTCACGAAATTGGCGTATGCAGGTCGCGATCAAAGAGGATAAGAGGTCAGGTCGTTTGCTTTGAGTGTGCGGCCATATTTCGTCCTGCCATTCAATGTCGTCGACCACCAAATCCGTTAGACCAACCCGAAGCTCGTCGAGAGCGGCTGGCGTGAGTTCCCTCTCCTCAATCAGCCGTGGCAATTTCCACCCCAGGTCACCGATGGTGCTCTCAGGTTCCTTCACGCGTTCCAGGATGGTGCACAACTGGCCTACGGTGAGGTGTTTCGGAAACAAGCGGACAGCGGCCGCCCGTGCAATGTCGGCAGGCCAAAGCACGGCATCCGTTTCTATAGATGCGGAGATGGGTACTAGCCGACTGTCGCTGAGCCCGACAAGTGCGTCCAGCGCGTTCATTCGCTCGCGATAGAAGGCTTGAACGTCGATAGCGACATCATGTGCGATGTCAGCGCATCCCGTCAGCTTGCCGGCACCAATAAGCTCAAAGATAAGCTCACGCACCTCGGAGTTCTCAATACCGCCATCCCACATCGATTTAACGGCCGAACTCAATTCCGCCGAGGCGAAGCGGTGGACCTGGATCGCTGGGACATGCAGCCCGCGCCAACCGCCCTTGCCGTAGCGGTCCACATAAACCTTCAAAACGTCAGCGCGCTGAGGTGGCGACAGCGATTGCGGATCGCCGCAATTGAGCAGGACTTCCGGCTCCCGATCCTTCACCTCTGTGAAGATTCCCTCTCGCCAGGTCGATAGCCACGCTGCGATGGGGCGCATCGAAGGGCGCACCACTCTGTCTCCTTGCACCGTTTCTGCAAATAGAAGACGCTTAATCGCCTTGATAGGCACACCACGGTCAAGAAGTGCACATAGGCGCTTCGCGGCCAAATACTCGATGACGGACCGATGATGAAAGCGCACCCTTCCGTAATTCGCGAAGCCGTATAAAGCCCGCTCCAGGAGCGTGTCACGCTCCGGCTGCGACCAATCTGTAAGGATCTTGCTCGCATCGAGCGCGGTTTCGGATGACTGATTTCTGTCAGACTCCGCGCTATAACGTATGGTCAATTTTCGCGTCAGCATCGCCGCCAGAGCAAGCCGAGATGCGCCTTCCAACGCACGCTCCACGGATAGCGGCGCTTTCTCCACGCGATCGGTTGGCGGCTTGAGCTTGTTGGTAACATGTGTTGCAACCTGCTCGCCGTGACTTCGGATGCGCCGGTGATCTTTCCAATCCGAGCAAATCTCGATCAAGTCTTGGGGACGCTGGGCGTATTCTTCCGCATCTCGCTGCTCGATATCGGCAAGTAACGCGGCAGGATCGGTGACGCCTTGCCCGACGGCGAACTCTCTGATCTGGTCCCGCGACAGAGGCTTCAAGCCGACATTGCGCCAGAGCTTCGGCTCTGCGGTGTTTTCCTTCTGCCGAGGGTTTCGGCGCGTGGCAACATCGGCAAACTCTTCCGCTGTCGCGGCGGCATTAGTCGTAGGCGGTATTGGCAGGTGTTTTTCAATTAGTTGTTGATCAATCGGGATCGGCCGCGTGGTGATGACGACACGCGCGCGTACAAGATGCCCGGCAATCGCTCTGCTGAGGCGTTTGAGCGCTTGCTCGAATGATTTTTGGCTGATCTTCAACTCGTCGATGGAATCGAGAAAGAATGTCGCGGTTTCGGATTGAGCGACAAGCCATGCATCGAACCGCGCTTGTTCTTCCGCATCAAGCATGTCGCGGACGTCCACATCCGCGAGCGTCGTCAGTTCGAGAACGAACGCCGGCTCGCCGTTGGTCCAAAGCCGATCTCGGCAGGCGCGACATTCGAACGTTTTGCCGACCCCAGTCTCGGACACAATCAAGATGCGGCGATACTCTAACAGATCATCCCAACGTGCGCCCTGCGACATACGCCAATGGGTTAGCTGCGAGCCGCTCTCAATATCGGCGGCCTCTTTGTCGGATAGGTCGCGAAATGTTCGAGAAATATCGGAGGGAGGACCGCCTGTCATGGAACTTTCGGGGTTCAGGAGCGATATTACAATTCTCATCGTACTCGCAATTAGTACCGGAACCGACGATGCGGGCGCAAGCCTACCGATATATAGTCAAAGCGCCGGCGCCTCGAAAACAAGAACGGAACAAGAATAAGGCCAATTTCATCTACTGGTAGCCTAGCTGCGTCGACGAAATACTTCCCTTAAATCACTCAAATCTGATGCAAACTCATTCAATTGATGTTCGTAAATCAATGTCGGCGGTTGGCACATAGCAGACATCAAAAACCTACACGGCAATGTCCGATCTAGGAGGCAAATCAGAAATTTGAGCGAATGAAGGCAGTTTGGGGGTGCAGAGCGGACGTAGCTCCGAGCTGGAAATTATGACTGCTCCTGACCCAAAGCGGACAAATGAAGCATATGGTTGGCCGCGCTCTTTAGCCGAATGATATTGCGCTTGTAATAGAATCCCATTCACGCCCTCCTTCGTCATATAGGTGACCTTCACCTGTTGGTTCGTTGTCAACGCGACATCGAACAAACTGCATACTGTATATGTCGTTTGTCCAGGTGAGCCCGTGTTTTTGTTCGGGGCGCGAGCTCAGTAGCGCTGCGTTCGCAGAGGCGGGTCTTAGGTTGAAGTCCACCTGCAACGTCCCGGTAGCGCGTACCGGCGACGTGAATCTCTAAGGGCGCATCGGTAACGGCAGGCACGCCACTAGCCTTCGGGCTGCGGCATGTCTGCATTCGCAAAGGAAAAGGAAATTGAAAGCGCGGCATTCATCCTTGCCCTAGCCAGAGAAACTACCAATTGATCCATAGCAGTTTCATGGCATTCAACCAGTCGATATATCCCTGTGACGACCATGACGTAGTGGAATTGTCCCTAATTAATGGGTGTATGCCGTTCGCACACATGTAGGCCGATGGATTATTGCCATCAATCCAAGCAAATGTATTTTCGACTGTCGCGACCAAACTGCCGCCAAATAAATCGTCCGGAACGTTGGTCAATAGCCCTTCTAAAAAATACGACGGCGCCGCGCCTACATTGATATAGCCTTCTTCGACCATCCTCTTGCGCATGTTCTTGTACACACGGACGGTCGGCTTTAACCTCTCGTCAGTAGACTGATGCTTTGCAACCATCAAATCGATATGCTGCTTGGGGTAATTCACAGTTCCTGTGCCGTCAGTAGATTTGAAATACACCCCTTCTACAAATGACTGTTCGCCAGGATTAGTGCTCAGAAAACGTGTGTAGTTCTTGTGCGGCGCGACAAGAAGGATGTCTACGCTTCGCCGATTGCCTGATGCCTCAAGGCTAAGCGCTTTTTTCCCTGATGTGTCCAATTCGCCTGGAAACTGGATATTGAGCCAAGCGATGACCTCACTTCTGAAGTCGCCAAGTATGTATGCTGCAGTGTCAGGGTATGCTTCCTCAAATTTGGCCTTTTGCGCCTCCGGTAATCTATCGACATTGAAATGGAAGAGCGACCTTGTGCGTAGGACGATGTCTACATCACTATCGGCATATATATTTGTATTGTTTCGATACGAACCCTGCAAAAAAGAATCTACGCGTCGACCCGCGTAAGGCGAGCGTTCATGCTCAAGGATGCCCTTAATTGACTGATATGTTTGGCTCGACTGCCGGACGGACCCAAGACGTGTCCATATTTCGAGCTGATTCTCAGGAATTCCCACCCATGGCTCCAATCAAGAAGGAAACATTCGTTATCGTTTGTTTTTGTTCTTAATCAATTGAATCTTCCCTCGGGTATTTCTGTCAGTCCAATAGTGGCCTTTCATCTCATCCACTGGCGGTCCGTTTATACTGTAGCGGAATGCGCCATAGTGAATTTCACTTTGGCTTCCACGCAAATCTAAGTCTGGATCGCTTTGATATACACCAGTTACCTCGTACACATCGTCGCTATGTCTAATTATGCTATGTGCGATCAGAAAAGAAGTTTGGGAATCTGTTTTAGTGCGTATTGAGAGTGTATCAAATGTTTGACGAATTATGGCTGTTCCCTTGATCGGCTCGTCTCGCGATTCCTTATCGAAGTTTGAATCAATCTCAATCTCCCAACTGCCTCTCAAATCCGGGACCTTGGCAAAGATCGAAAGGGGCCACCACCCCCACAACACTCTTCGAAAAAATGCAACGATGAGTGATAGTATCGTTACGACGATGCCGAACGGCATTACAAAACTCCAGCTAAGCTCGAAGCCCATCCACCAAACTATGCTGCCCCAAATTATTGCGGCCAACACGATTACAGTTGACAACGACATGCGTGAGAACATTGCGGTCCCAATTCTTGAAGATCACGGCTCGGTGTATTCTATGATAGCGGATATACACGCTGCCGGATTGCCGCACTATCCTGTGATCTTGGTATTTTCAACCGGGACAGAAATACCGAGTTCTTGTGTCGCGATGCCAAGAGATCCTGTCCCTGAGACCCAGTTCCCGTTCGATAGAGATTTGGCTTCTCGCCTAGAAGAAGCGTACGCCATAAACCACAGTATCCACGATGGCGCTATTCTGTTTCAGCGCCAAAGGCCAAGCCAACCCTACCTTTGCCTTGGCTGGTCATTCCGACTTGCAGCTCGGGGCATATCTTCGAACGCAATACCTAATCGTGGATCAGCATTTAATAGTGCGCTGGCAATCTCAACATCCGACGGTATCGATTGTGTTGGTTTGATTTTCGAGAGTTCATTTGAATTTTTTGTCGATGGACAGCATCATGAGCCAACTATTGCGGCACCCAGTGCGCCTTGACCGAATTCAGCAATTGCTCCAGCCAATAGCGAGGTTGTGCACGTCCGCTGGACTTTTCAAAAAGAGCTCATCTCTCTGGCCGCAGGAGTTGCCGAGCTTGAAGCAGAAGGCCAATGCGATGAAAATTTCACACGAAAGCAGTAATGGAACAGAATCCCAAGCTAGGCAGGTCAGGTAACTTGCCGCTTTTTGCCCAGTGATGAGGGCTATGTCATAAGGTCTGCAAATGGCACTTAGCAGACATCATAGACCTGGACAGAGGATGTCCGATTCTGGATGCAAGGCGGACATACAGCCATGGAACTTGCTACGCTGCACACTGAACACATTCGGCACCGAAGTATGTTTTCTAAATGCATTACGCTACTAAAAAATCCATCCGCAATGCCATCTCAAAACATTCGCTGTCGCGCGTTGAACATCTTTTCGAACTGCTAAACGCTAAGTTCGTCGAGCCCAATCAATGGCGAATGCCGACGGGCACAATCATCGACGGACGCCTAGAGGACTTTGCCCGGAGTGTTGATTGCGTGAAACAGCTCGAAGCTTGGGTTGCAGCTGAGGAAACGCGGAAGCGAGGATACAGCGAGTTCTTCCTCCATGTTTCATCCATTCCACCATATTGGTATGCGGAGGTTCAGCACGTCCAAGGCGAAGTTATCGCCTGTTCGAAATGTAAAACATCAAACGAGGCCTTGGCGAGGATAGAAGCGCTCATTGAGTATGTGAAGTCCACGGGAATGGCCTAAATCTGACTGGCGGGCAGGAACCATCAGCCTGGAGGTCCACACTGGCACTTCGTCATCAAATTGTCGGATCGTTTGACCTCTCTCGCATGTGCAGCCAGCGCATCTCCGGTTCAACTTTGTCTCAATCGTCTTCAAGAATGAGCCGCGTTGTCCGCACCGTTTTGGTCGACGTCTGGCGGCCCGTCCTCGGCGGGCTCTTTTTCAGGTTGCGGTTCCGCACCCTGTGTCTTTTCTGCATCAGGGTTTTGTTCTGAACCCTGTTGCTCTTTTGCATCAGGTTCGGAATTCCGAACCTCTGTCGCCTCGCCCTCGATCTCGTGCGGACCGTTCTCAGGTGCGGAATTCTGAACCTCGTTACTAGCTGTCTCAGGTGGCTTTTGTGCCATCTCGGTCTTACCTGCATCAGGTTGCTTTTCTGCAACCTAACCCTCGATCTCAGGCTGGTGAGATCCGTACTATTTCGCTGAACAATGTCATTGATGCTCACCACGAACTTGTCCATCCGCGTGGTCGCTTCGGACAAGCGCGCAGACCAATTCAACTCGATTGAAAGTGAACTTGGTGAGAGAGGGAGAGGGCATAGCTTCGCCCAAGACGGTCGAAGCTTAGTGAACTCGGAGCCGAGCGGAGCCGGTTCGATAGATGGATTAGAATAACCTCTTTAGGGGAGGCCGGGGTTGGGCGGTCGGCCTTTACATTCTGCTTGCTGCCAACGCGAGTGCTGTCGTCAAAGCCAATCCATCGACAGAGACGACCTCTGTGAGTTCGTGCAGACGAGAGCTCACTCCTGAATGACTATGGGTAGCAGACATCCTTGAACGTACCGGTGCCCTCCGGCAATCAATTGGAACTCCGCAACAGGCCTGGTTAGCCTCGCGGACCAATGCGCATGAGGCGCTGGCTATGTGTGAAACTATGGGAGCCGCTGATCGGATGTACTTCGACGCACCTGCGACGCCAGCCACTCATTTATGTCGGCGCCGCGGTAGAAAATGGCGTTTCCAAGTTTGATAAAGTGTGGTGTATCGCCAGACCTTCGCCACCGGCGGGTGGTTGGCAATGACCTTCCGATCCGCTCTGCAAATTCGCGTTCCGTGACTAAAGTTTCAGGGTCGAATATGCGCATGCAAACTGGCTCCCATAAATTTCAATGGGGCCGTTTCAGCACGACTGATCGGGAATGTCAGTGGCAGCACTGATTTTTTCGTGCCACCGAAATCCTCGAAATTTAACTGGCTTGACCGTCGCTTGGTTCTTCGGGGAATAAACGTTTCAGGCTTCGTATTATGGTCGATCGGTCGCACCCGATCTCTTGCGCGGCGGCATCGAATGCCTCATTCTTGCTTTTGCAAATTGGCAATTGCGCTACAACAGCCAGTCCACGCCGAATATCATTCGAAAGCGTTTCGCGTTCGCGGCTCGTCAGTCCAGAATGCGCTGCGCGAGACTTTTTCCCTGATAGCTTATCTGAAAATGCTTGATCGCAAGCGAGGAGAATTAGATTAACGAGCGTTTCCCGAGGGACGCTGACGGTTCCATCTGAAAATGTTTGACGTTCTTCAAGTGCATCTAACGCAATTAGGAAATCTCTCAGATCGTCTTCACGTGAGAGTTTCCTACTTGCTCCCTGAATGGCTTTAATCAGGGGTAGCACCCCATATCGTCCTACGGCCTTTTCCAAAATATCCGTCATGCTGCACCGAGCTAATGCTCTTGTCGTATGCGTTGTCGTGTTGCGTCGTTGACCGGCCAAATCCGATCCTCGACTATCGTCTTAGACGAACCACTTCGCCCCCTGCCTTGCCTTCAAGAGCGTCGGCTATTTGGCCTGCAATCTTGTCTCCGGCTTTGCGAATGGGATCATTGGAAAAATGTGCATATTTTTGAGTGGTGCTGGGTTGTGAATGGTGCAAAAGCGCTCCCAATATTGGCAAGCTCATGTTGCTCGCCGCACCTACACTTGCAAAGGAATGCCGCATGTCATGGATTCGGAGGTCTTGAATATTTGCCCGAGTTAGTACGCGCTGCCATAGGCTTTTTATGTTGACCAGATGGCTGCCGGGTTTCTTGCCGACAATCACAAACGGATTATCTGAAATCTGAGGAAGGTTCTTTAGTATGTCCAGGGCTGGAGGGGAGAGCGGTACAGTTTTCGCGCCAGTCTTAGAGTCGCTGAGTCTGATTTCGGCAGTATCAATGCTTACTTCCGACCATTTCAGTCGAAGAATCTCATTTTTTCGCATCCCAGTAAGGAGCAGCAGCTTAATTGCGGCGACAGCAAATGGGTTCGGTTCGCGGCGAAGCGCTTCTCCGAGTTTTGCCATCTCTGCATCGCTCATAAACCGTGTTCGCTGTTTCTCCGTATACTTTGCAATGTGACGGCATGGGTTCGTTCCATCGCGTCGATAACCGTGCAGCTCACACCAATTGAAAAATTTTGAGAGTAAAGCAAGAACCCGGTTTGCCTGGTAGCGCTTGTTGTGCAGCTTCTGATGATGACGGGCAATCTCGGATCGTTCAATTTCAGTTATGTCGCGTTTGCCAAACGCTGGCAGCACATACTTCTTATTGAGGTCTTCGTAATACGTAGCCGTTGATGGCTTTAAACGAGAGACATGCGAGACAAAAAACTCGCGCATTGCATTTTCCAAGGTAACTTTTGTCTTCTTTCTCGCCTTTGCCGGGTCACTGCCAGATGCAACTTCACCAAGGAGACGCTTTGCATCCTTGCGGGCGTGCTCGGCCGTGATCTGGCCGTAGCGGCCCAATGACATCCAACGCTGTGGCCCCTGGCGGCCACCAAGCTGATACTTAATGACGAATGTCTTGCGGCCGGTAGGAGCAACCTTTAGCGCATAGCCTTTTAGATCACTGTCCCAAAGGTAATAGACGCGGTCCCGTGGATCGGCGGCATTAATTGTGCGCTTCGTGATTCTTGAAATAGTAAGTGCTCCAATCCGCTGATTTAAAACTAGCAACGACATAGCAACGACGCTGCGTGATATTAAGTGTAATATCGATGATCGCGGATGTACAGGAAAATGGCTATAAACGGGTATTTTTGAACGATCTTGGATTTGGATGAGCACGCGTAAATAGCTACGTCTTCAAACTACGAATCTGGGGGTCGGGGGTTCGAATCCTCCCCGGCGCGCCAATCTTTTCAATGGCTTAAGAAATTTCTATCAACTGTGAAAGTTCGATGGCGTC
>Ga0209633_10004420_pt1 | contig 12630 bp, 8 predicted proteins | sample Cruoilmetagenom1_FD_187290 | JGI IMG/M metagenome (GOLD analysis project Ga0209633, IMG submission 187290) | Oil polluted marine microbial communities from Coal Oil Point, Santa Barbara, California, USA - Sample 1 (SPAdes) (version 2) | ecosystem: Environmental > Aquatic > Marine > Oil seeps ... | reverse complement strand
TTAGTTTAATAAGTTTGATAATTAAATTCTAAAAAATGAACACTTCTAAAGATTATTTTGACAGACTTGCTGAGTTTTCTTCGGAGATAAGAAAGCTTACACTAAAAAGGCTTGAAGAAATTCCAGATGGATTTCTAAATTGGCAATTGAATAATACGGCTATGAGCTTCGTGGATATTATGCAACATCTTATTAATGTTGATGAGATTTTCTTTAGTATTGCAACAACCAACAAAAGAAAGTTCAAATGGACATTAGGTTTAGAAGAACCTCATCTGAAAGTTGATAAACAAGCTTATAAAGAAATGGCTCAAAAATTAAACGAGTTTAAAATAAGACGCCATTCACTTATTCAGTCATTTGATTATGCTATGATGAATGAACAAGTGATTGATGAAAATGGGGAAAAAATGACTTTTTGGTGGTTTCTAATGTAAAAAGTACTGGAACATGAGATTTACCATAGAGGACAAATAGCGGCTTACCTAAAGGTTTTAAAAGGAGAATCCTCTTAAATTTAATGAAGCTATCAATCATAACTTAAATTTATTTTCATACACTTAAGAATTTTTTATCATTCCTGTTTTATGTCTTGATTTCTTTTTACTGAATTCATAATGATTTTAATAAATTTATCCAATGTCTAAATCCTTGTCTAATTCGGTTAATAAGTAAAAATAAATTTTAAATAACTAATAATCAGATATATGTAAACAAAGTTCTAATCCCTCTTTGATTCAAACTTATTATCGTCCGGTGGACGACGAACTCAAACCGACAAAGAGCACTTCTTTTTAGACAACTTTGCTAATTCTTCACTCTTAAGTTTATCTTTCAAATTTTGAATATCAACACTAACCTTTTTTTCTACTACTCTCGCATAAATCTGTGTTGTTGATAGTTTAGCATGCCCTAATAATTTAGATACAGTTTCAATAGGAACACCGTTAGACAGTGTTACTGTTGTAGCAAATGTATGTCTGGCTGAATGAAATGTCAATTTTTTTGGTATGTTTAATTCTAATTGACTTAATTCTTTAAGAAATAAAAAATTATCTAGCATAAGTCATTTTTAATTGAAGAACTCGATATGGGAATAATAAGAATTGAGGAAACAGATAGTTATTTTAAAATATTGGAATTATTTTTTTATTGTTTCATAATAAGTTATGTAAACCCTTTTGTAATTAAATTCTAGAAATTTATCATAAAACTTCTTAAATTGCCCTTACCTTAGTACCATAGTATAATTTGCCCATTCTATTAATGAAACAGTTTCACTATAAAGCCATCATTTATATCTTCATTTTTTTAGCTGGGGGTTTATATGCCCAAGAACTTCCCCCAATAGAGAAATTCACCCCTGAAGACTATGGAGGAGATAATCAGAATTGGATGATTTCTCAAGCTCCTAATAAATTCATATATGTTGCTAATAACGAAGGGCTTTTAGAATTTAATGGTTCAAAGTGGAAAATGTATCGTTCGCCTAATAAAACCATTATAAGAGCAGTTAAGGTCGTTAATGATAGAATTTATACGGGTTGTTATATGGAATTTGGCTACTGGGAAAAAGATACATTTGGAAAATTACAATACAGTTCCTTAATTCCTAAGCTGAGGGAAAAAATGGTTGAAGATGAGCATATTTGGAATATTATTACTTATGAAGAATGGATACTTTTTCAATCTTTCAATAGAATATATTTCTACAATACAAAAAGTAATGATTTTACCATTATCAAGTCTGATAACACAATTTCAAAAGTCTTTAATATTGATAACATCATTTATTATCATGTTACGAATGAAGGAATATATAAGATTGAAGGAGGGGAATCAAAATTATTTGCAAACGTTCTCAAATTTAAGGAAGACAGAATTGTGAACATTTTTCCAATAGAAGAAGGACTACTTATCCAGACCCGAAGAACGGGTTTTTACGTATATAAAAATAATACGATATCCGTTTGGAATATACCGGCGGCCAAAACTTTAGGAAAAATGAATGTTTTTAATAGCATTCAACTTAATGACAAGAGTTTCGTTTTAGGTACAATTTCAAATGGTATTATTTATTTAAGTGAAGATGGTAGAATAGAATATCAGATTAATCAGAATAACGGACTAAGTAATAATACCGCTTTGTCTTTGTTTGAAGATAAAGATGAAAATATTTGGGTAGGTTTAGATAATGGAATTAACTGTATCAATATTAAATCGCCTGTTCGAATTTTCGATGACGATAAAGGAGCACTTGGGACTGTTTATGCTTCAATTATCTTTAATAATTTTCTCTATTTAGGTACTAATCAGGGGTTATTTTATAAAAAAATTGGCAGTGATGATGAATCATTTAAATTTATTAATGGTACAGCAGGCCAGGTATGGAGTTTATTTGCGCATGGCAATGAGTTGTTTTGTGGTCATCATAATGGAACATACATCCTTGATAAAGGCGAAGCAACATTGGTAGTTGATAATCCTGGAACATGGAATTTTAGATCAATTCCTGGTATGAAAAACACACTATTACAAGGAAATTATAATGGTTTAAACGTAATCTTTAAAGATAGTAATAATTGGAAGTTAAAAAACAAGGTTGAAGAGTTTGATAATTCTGCTCGATATTTTGAGATAATGAATAATAATGAAGTATGGGTTAGTCATGGTTATAAAGGTGTTTTTAAATTCACAATCGACGAGAATTTTACTACCATTAAGAATGTACTTAAGGATTCCACGGTTGAAATAGGGAAAAATTCAAGTTTAGTGAAATATAAGAATCGCATTTTATATGCATGTGAGGAAGGAATTTTTGGTTATGATACTATAAAAAAGGGTTTTATAAAGGACACAATATTGAGTCCAATAGTTAAAGATGATGCATATTTGTCTGGGAAACAAGTTGTCGATGAAACTCAAAAATTATGGACTTTTTCTAAGGATAATATCAGCTATGTTTCTGTCAATAATTTAACTAATCAATTTAAGATCAATAAGATTGCAATTCCTGCTCATTTAAGAAAAGTCGTGAAAGGTTATGAAAATATTTCACATCTTCAAAATAACGATTACCTTATAGGAACTGATAATGGTTATATAACATTGGATCTTTCTCGGATTACTGCAAGTAACGAGTATACAATAATATTAAATTCAGTTGCATTAAATAGTCTTGAAACGGCAAATGAAGATATTGATATTCATAATTCAGGAGAGTTTAAATATATTCAGAATTCAATTATTTTTAATTATAGTGTTCCCGAATATGATAAATACCAAGTGGTTGAATATCAGTACAAGCTCAATGGACAATATGATGAGTGGAGTGATTGGACAAATAAATCAGAATTAACTTTTGATAACCTTCCTTTTGGAGATTATAATTTTGAAGTACGTGCTAAAGTTGGCAATAAATTGACCAATAACGTAGCAAGTTATAATTTTAAAATTATGAGACCTTGGTATTTATCAAGCTTAGCCTTAATACTATATATACTTTCTATAGTTGGTATTATTTTAGTCATCGTTAAGATTTCAAAGAAATATTATAAAAGGCAACATGAGCACAAACATTTGGAAAGCGAACAATTGATCACTAGTATAAAGAATGAAAAACTAAATCAAGCCATAGAAAATAAAAATAGAGAGTTGGCCATCTCAACAATGAGCATTATTAAGAAAAATGAAGTATTAAGTAGTATAAAAAAAGAATTGAAAAATAATGGTCATGAATTGGAAAATGCATCAGTCATAAGGCTAATTGATAGTAATATAAACAATGAAAAGGATTGGGAATTTTTTGAACAAGCCTTTAATAATGTTGATAAAGAATTTTTAGATAAAGTCAAAAAAGCCCATTCAAATTTAACTCCAAATGACTTGCGCTTATGTGCATATTTACGTTTGAATTTATCTTCAAAAGAGATAGCTCCTTTACTTAATATTACGACTAAAAGTGTTGAAACAAGGCGATACCGTTTAAGAAAAAAGATGAATTTAAATCATGATGACAGCTTAGTTAACCACATCTTAGAAATATAACACCACGACACAATCTCTTTGCACCACGACATTGCCACTACAAGAAGTATTTAAACTGCTAAAATCTAAGGTTTTGACATTTTATTTATGGAACCTGGCATCCACTGTTTACAAGGCTTTAAACGGCAAATTTAAAAAAATTCCTTTAGATGTCGTTTTTTGTCGAGGTGTTTTTTAAGAATCTTACAATTTTCAAGCGTAAATTTAAAAAATGCTTTTTTTGAGTTAATCCTCAAATGTAAGTAGAATAAAAAATTTTAACAAAACTCAAACATTTATGAAATCAAGATTAATCCCCAAAAAAGTAAGAATGCTATTCTCACTTTTTTTATTCTGCAGTTTTTACATTGCCACAGCGCAATCTCAAAAAACAGTGACAGGTACCGTGCTTTCATCTGAGGACAACACCCCATTACCGGGAGCTTCAGTTGTAGAAAAAGGTACTACTAATGGTACATCAACAGATTTTGATGGTAAGTTCTCATTAAATGTAGCTTCTGACGCCACAACATTGGTGGTTTCTTTTATAGGCTATGTAAACCAAGAAGTTACGATTACTAACGATGCACTAACAATAACACTTATTGTTGATGCAAATGCCTTACAAGAAATTGTTGTGGTTGGGTATGGTACCCAAAGGAAGAGCAACCTCGTTAGTTCGGTAACCAGTGTTGAGTTGGCGGAAGCAACTGCCATACCAACAACGAATGTCGCCGAAATGTTAAGAGGTAGAGCTGCTGGTGTTCAGATTAATTTAGATGATGCCCGACCTGGGGGAAGTTCAGATATTTTAATTCGTGGTAAGGTTTCCTTAGTGGGAAATGATCCGTTAATTATTGTAGATGGAGTACCTTATGACAATATTAATGACGTAACTTCAGATGATGTAGCCTCAATTGAAGTACTTAAAGATGCATCCGCAACGGCAATTTATGGAGCCAGAGCGGCAAATGGAGTTATCTTAATCACGACTAAAAGAGGTAAAGAAGGTAAAATATCTGTAGATTACCACGGTTATACTACTACGCAACGCTTAACAAAGAACTTTGACTTGTTTAGTGGTACAGAGTTTGCAGATCTTAGAAGGGAAGCAAATAGAGATAGAGATACCGGAGAATTCCTTGATGATGATGTTATTTTTAGTGACTTTGAATTACAGGCGATTGCGAGTGGAAACTTCGTAAATTGGGAGGATCTTATTTTGGAAAATGCAACATTACAAAGTCATACAGTAAGTGTCTCGGGTGGGACTGAATCAACTAAAATATATACAAGTGCTAATTATTTTAATCAAGATGGTTTAATACCCAGTTCTGGTTTTGAAAGAGGAACATTTAAGTTAAATATTGATCAAAAGATTAATGAAAAATTAAGTATTCAAGCGAACATTAATTATCAGACAAGCACCCAAGATAATGAAAGTAACTCTATAGGTTTTATTAGTATATCTCCATTAGCAATACCATTTAATGAAGATGGTAGTTTGATTAGAAAACCTTTGGGAGAGAATCACTTCCAGATAAATCCATTATGGAATATACGAGAGTCAATAAACGAAACAAAAACAAATCTTACTGATGTTAACGTTAAGGGTACTTATAAATTAATGCCCAACCTTTCATATACATTAAATGCTTTTTCAAGAAATAGAAATGCTGAACAGGGTATTTATCGAACTAGTTTGCATTCAAATGGCGATGAAGGTATAGATGGCTTCGCTACGTTAGCTACCAAACTTTTTAGAGAGTATTTGGTAGAAAATATTGTAAACTACAACCCAAAACTAAATGAAGCTAATAATTTGGATTTTACTTTTGTTCATGCCGTGAGTGAAAGAAGAACTAACGAAACTAAAATTGATAAATCAGGCTTTGCGAACGATAATCTTGGATTCAACGGTACTGCAACAGTTTTATTGAACCCAAAGAGGGATATAGTGCGCAGAAGGTTGGTTTCTTTTTTAGGTCGTGCAAGGTATAGCTATTTGGACAAATATTTATTTGAATTTTCGGCTAGGGCAGATGCATCTTCTGTTTTTGCTGAAGATAACAAATGGGGTTATTTTCCTGCTGGGGCTTTTGCCTGGAAAATGCATGAAGAACCATTTTTGAAGGATAGCGAGAGTATTAATGAAATGAAATTTAGAATTAGTTATGGATCTACTGGTAACGAAGGGATAGACCCTCAGGAATCCTTGGGTGTCTCGGACGATTTACCTTATGTTTTTGGAGGTGTAACTTCTGGTGGATTCGCAGCTTCTACAAGATTGCCGAACCCCAATCTACAATGGGAAACCACAACTACATTTAATGTTGGTTTAGATTTTGGCCTGTTTAATAATCTCTTTACAGGTACCCTTGAATATTATAAAGCTAGTACTAAGGATTTTCTATTGGATCGTTTTGTACCGGGTATTACAGGTTTCTCAGTAACGCGGTTCAATATCGGAGAGGTAGAAAACAAAGGGTTTGAGGCTACTCTGAACACAAATATTATTAAAAAAGAAGAGCTACAGTGGTCTGTTGGCTTGTCGTATTCAACTAATGATAATAAAGTAGTTAAATTGACAGGAGAAGTAGATGAATTTGGTGTACCTCTTGAGTTACCTTATACTGGCCCTAACTTTCAACCTCTGCGATTAGCAGTAGGTGAACCTATAAACAATATTTGGTTACCACAGTTTGACGGTATATGGCAAGAAGGTGAAGATATCCCAGATCCCTTACGCCCTGGTGATGTGAGAGTGGTTGATCAAGATGGTGATGGTGAGATTACTGAAGAAGATAATATTTTTACAAGTTTGGATCCAGATTGGTTTGGTTCTATAACTACTACTTTTAGCTATAAAGGTTTTGATTTGTTTGTTGATTTTTATATTGTAGAAGGCGTAAAAAAACGCAATCCTTTCTTGTCGAATGGAGAGTTCTTTAAAGGGTCGATTAATGGTATAAATATACCTTATTATACACCTGAGAATCCTTCTACTGTGTATCCAAGGCCTAGAGCGGATACGGCTTCTCAATTGTTTCCTTTTTCAATAAGAGATGCTTCTTACTCTAGACTTAGAACATTGACCTTAGGGTATAATATACCAAAAGATTTTATCAGTAAAATAGGATTGAAGAATGCTAAAATATATGGTACCGCAACAAATTTATTTACGGTAACAGATTATTTATCATATAGTCCGGAAAATAATCCAGATGCTTTCCCTGATGCAAAAGGATTTACATTTGGAGTTAAATTAGGATTTTAATAAAAAAATAATAAAAAAATGAAAAAAATATTTAATTATAAGAAGAGTATATGGTTAGTATGCACTTTATTTATTTTCGTTTCTTGTGAAGAATTTTTACAAGAGGAACTTTTATCTGATACTTCAGTTGATTTCCTATATAATACCCCTGAAGGCTTAGAATCTGCGGTGGTAGGTTTGTATTCGATAAACAGAAATCTTTATGAACAAACTTGGTGGAATGGTGCAATACCATTAATACTACAATCGAAATCTGATTTGGCATTTAATAGAGCGGGAGAATTATCACTCTTCGGTAGATTGAGATGGGGAGTGCTTTTAAATGATACCGGGACTAATGGTGCCTATAATTGGTATTGGTCCCATTATTATAAAATGATAGATAGAGCTAATGCCATAATACAAGGTGCCGAAAATGTACAAGGAATTGATGATGCTCAAAAAAATAGAATAATTGCAGAAGCAAAATGTATAAGAGCAAATTCATATTTTACCTTATACAGGTTATATAATAATATCTTTATTACCACAGAACCTACTACTCCTGAAAACGCTTTTGACAAACCGGAAGATAAATCTTCTGAAGAAGAAATATTTACCCTGTTAAAAAGTGATCTTGATTTTGCTATAGCAAATTTAGAAATGACGACAGTAGAGTTTGGAAGATGGACGCAGGCTTCTGCGCGTCACTTAAGAGCTAAAGTTGCAGTGTGGCAACAAGACTGGGCAGAAGCAGCTACACAGACAGACGCTGTTATCAATAGCGGAAGTTATAGCCTCGAACCGAATACCAAAGATGTTTTTAAAGGAGGTTTAAGCCGATCTGAAACACTTTTTGCTATTCAATATGAGAGAGATGTCATTGGAGGAGGAGGCCGTAATTTCATGAACTGGAGTAGTGTCGCAAATTATGCACTAAGCCCAGGTGTTGTAAAATCTCTTGACAATGGAGGTAGCGGAGCAGGCTTTGTGATGCTAAACAGTTATGTACGAAACTTACTAAAGGAAGATCCTAATGATGATAGAGATGATTCTTCTTATTATATTAGTTATTACAAATTTAATGACCCTGCAACCTTACCTGCTGGTAAACAAGTTGGAGATACCGTTGATCTATATGACCAATTTAGCCCTGATCAAAGTGAATTTAACAATTATTACAGGCGAATGAATCCTGGTGTCCTTAAATTTCTTGATGAAGAAGCAGAAGCTACCGATAGAAACCATATAAAAAATATTATGATCTATCGTTTGGCAGAAACTTATTTAATTGGTGCCGAAGCCCATATGATGAATGGTAACACTGGTACAGCATTAGAATACCTAAATGCTGTCAGAGAAAGGGCAAATGCTGCTCCTAAAACAGAAATAGACCAACAATTAATTTTGGATGAAAGAGCTAGAGAATTGGCATTTGAAGGACAACGTTGGTTTACACTTAAAAGAATGGGGGTACTTACTGAATATCTTAGAGATCATATGGGTAATGATAATTTTAATCAGACCTATAGTAGTGGTGATCCCCGAACAATAATTCAAGAGCATATGGAAAACTGGCCAATTCCAGAATCTCAAATTAATTTATTGGGACCTAACTATCCTCAGAATGTTGGTTATTAATATGTTCTGTAGTGAGAATTAAAACAAGCTTTTTTGTTTTCATTTTATTTATAGCATTTAATTCTTTAGCTCAAGAATATGATCACCAATGGAAAGATGAAATAAATGCCTTTGATATTTTGAATGGAGATTCCCCCTCACAGGGGGGGATTCTCTTTACAGGAAGCTCTTCAATTAAGTTTTGGAAAGATCCTGCAAAGGATTTTAATAATTCAAATATTTTAAACAGAGGCTTTGGAGGCTCTCAAATTATCGATTTGATTGAAAATTTTAATCAGGTTATTTTACAATATCACCCTAAGAAAATAGTAATCTATTCAGGAGATAATGACGTACAAAATGGGAAATCTGCTGAAATAGTTTTTGGTGATTTTTGTACCTTATATGGTATGATAAAAGCTAAGTTGCCTAATAGTAAGGTATATTATATTGCGATTAAACCAAGTCTTAACAGATGGTCTAAAGTTCTGGAAATGAAAAAAATCAATACTATGATCAATGAATATTTGAATACAAAATCGAATGGAACTTTTGTTGATATATTTTCGCCAATGTTTTGTGAAGACTGTAAACCCTGTAAAAAATGGTTTGTTAAAGATGGTTTACATCTTTCTTATGAGGGATATCAATTATGGACAAAAATTTTGGCTCCTTATTTAATAGAAAAATAAACAGTTTTTTTAATCATATAAACTTTTAATTATGTTCAAGTCTTTTTTGATAAAGGTGTTTTTTTTCTTACCATTAATTGGCTTATCACAGGATTTATTAATAAATACTTCCAATAGAAATGTAACCACTTTGAATGGGACATGGCATTATATTGTTGACCCCTACGAGACAGGCTATTATAACTATAGATATCAACCGTATGACAAGTTTGATAAAAATAATAATTCTGCTTTTTATAATAATTATCATACAGATAATAAAATGGCATTGGTAGAATACGACTTTGATAAGTCTCCTACCTTAACTGTTCCTGGTGACTGGAATTCTCAAAAGGAAAAACTATTTTACTACGAAGGAACCGTCTGGTATAAAAGATCCTTTGACTATTCATTATCGGAAAAAATCAATCGTTTATTCCTATATTTTGGAGCTATTAATTATAAAGCAGAAGTATACCTTAATGGTACTAAACTTGGTACACATGAAGGAGGTTTTACACCATTTAACTTTGAAGTAACTTCAGTTATAAAATCTGAAGATAATTATTTAGTCGTTAAAGTTGATAATAAACGTTTTAAAGAAGCCATTCCTACTATAAATACAGATTGGTGGAATTACGGCGGAATTACAAGAGATGTTAAACTCATCGAAGAACCAACTACTTTTATTCAAGACTATAGTATCCAACTGAAAAAAGGAACCAAAAATACAATTGTAGGGTCTGTAAATTTAAATAATGCTAAGGGTAATGAAAAAATAACAATATCTATTCCTGAATTAAAAATAAATTCATCTTTTTCTATTGATAGTAAAGGGGCTATTCAATTTGAGTTCAAATCGAAAAGAATTAAATATTGGTCTCCCTCATCTCCCAAGTTATATGATGTATATGTCGAAACAGCTGATCAGATTTTAAAAGATGAAATTGGTTTTAGAACTATTGAAACTTTAGGTCCGAACATTTTATTAAATGGAAAGTCTATATTTTTAAGAGGCATTTGTATACATGAAGAGAACGCCATGCGCGGTGCAAGAGCATACAATGAAGATGATGCGCTAATGGCATTGAATTCTGCAAAAGAATTAGGTTGTAACTATGTACGTTTAGCACATTATCCTCATAATGAGCACATTGTAAAATTAGCTGATAAAATGGGATTGATGGTTTGGGAAGAAATCCCGGTATATTGGACAGTAGACTTTACAAATCAAAATTCATTGAACAATGCAAAAAATCAATTATCAGAAGCAATAGCGAGGGATAAAAATAGAGCATCCATCATTATTTGGTCAATGGCTAATGAAACACCTCCTTCTGATCCTAGAAATACATTTTTAAAAGAATTAATAATACATACAAAAAGTATGGATACCACACGACTCATTAGTGCTGCCTTAGAAAAGCATTATAAAGACGGTGTCAATATTGTTGATGATGAAATTGGCGAGTATATGGATATTGTTGCTTTCAATCAATATACGGGTTGGTATGGAGGTTCTCTCGAAGAGGCTCCGGATGCTAAATGGGAAATAAAATATAATAAGCCTGTAGTAATTTCAGAATTTGGAGGTGGCGCTTTACAAGGTTTACATGGTACTGTAAAAGAACGTTGGACAGAAGAATACCAAGAATATCTGTATCAGCAGAACTTAAAAATGATAGAAAAAATTCCAAATATCAGAGGAACGAGCCCATGGATATTAAACGATTTCAGATCTCCAAAAAGGGTGCTTCCAATCATTCAAGATGGCTGGAACAGAAAAGGATTGATTTCTAATCACGGTATTAAAAAGAAAGCTTTTTTCACGGTAAAAGAGTTTTATAAAAAAATAAAACAACAATATAAATAATGCATATAAAGACTTTTATTTTAGTTAGTTTAGTTAGTTTAATTAGTTTATTACTGCTGTTTTCTTGTTCAAAAGATAAGAAAGCAGCGGTTTTATTGAAAAATTACAAATTGGTATGGGCAGATGAATTTGAAACTACTGGAAAACCTGATTCTACAAAATGGGGATATGAATATGGGTTTATCAGAAATAATGAAAAGCAATATTATACAGATAGTTTAAAGAATGTTAGAATTGAAAATGGTCATTTGATAATTGAAGCGCATAATGAAAAAATTGCTAATAAGGATTATAAAAGTGATGATTTCAAAGAAAGAAGATGGTTACACTACATACCAAAAATTGATTCTGCACAATATACTTCTGCTAGTATAACGACTAAGGGATTAGCCGAATGGACTTATGGTAAAATAGAGGTCAGGGCAAAATTACCCAGAGGAGTTGGTCAATGGCCAGCAATTTGGATGTTGGGTACAAATAAAGAGGAAGTTGGTTGGCCAAAGTGTGGTGAAATAGACATTATGGAGCATGTTGGTTTTAATAAGGATACTATTTTCGGCTCTGTACACTCTGAAACATACAACCATATCAAGCGAACGCAAAAAACGCAGGGAATTTTTATCGATGAACCTTATGACAAATTTCATGTGTATTCGATTGAATGGACACCTGAAAAAATAGACTTTTTATTAGACAAAGTGGTTTATCTTCATATTGCAAATGAACATAAAACTAATGATGAATGGCCATTTGACCAAGATTTTAGTTTAAAATTAAATAATGCTATTGGAGGAATGTGGGGTGCACAAAAAGGAATTGATGATTCAGTATTTCCTCAACAAATGACCGTGGATTATGTAAGGGTTTATCAATTAAAATAATACTAAAATGGTAAAAAAAACATCAATTCTTATTGTTATACTTATTTCTTTAGTTTCTTGTATCAAAACCGATGAGAACGGATCGAAGAATGAAGAAATTGTTATTCAAAAGGAGTATGAATTAATTTGGGCTGATGAATTTGATGGCAATGACATAAATAAGGATAATTGGTCTTTTGTTATTTGGGATACTGGAAAAGTTAATAATGAGTGGCAAAAATATATAGAGCATACAGATAACTATAAGGTAGAAAATGGAATACTGTCAATAACTGCAACGAAAACAGGAGAAAATGAAAAAGG
>Ga0209633_10004419_pt1 | contig 12635 bp, 11 predicted proteins | sample Cruoilmetagenom1_FD_187290 | JGI IMG/M metagenome (GOLD analysis project Ga0209633, IMG submission 187290) | Oil polluted marine microbial communities from Coal Oil Point, Santa Barbara, California, USA - Sample 1 (SPAdes) (version 2) | ecosystem: Environmental > Aquatic > Marine > Oil seeps ... | reverse complement strand
GGACATGGCTGTCTGCAAGCAGATCATGACCGTGGAACAAGCGCAGGCCTTTGCACTGCAACGATATACTTCAGCCCGGGAAGCTACAGCGTTTATTGGTCGGTTAATGAGCCAGTATGGATTCCTCCCCTCCTGTGTTGGTGAGTCAGAAACCCTGGTCATTGGTGATACTGAAGAGATCTGGATCATAGAGATTTTCAGCGTAGGATCGGGTTGGGATCCCGAGAGTGGTGAACCAGGTGCCATCTGGGTAGCACAACGGGTACCTGAAGATCATGCCCTGGTAGTTGCCAACTGGAGCATCATCAAGGAGGTGGATGAAAATGACCCTGAAAACTTTATCTTTTCTACGAATTACAAGCTCTTTGCCATTGAAAAGGGATGGTTCAATCCTGAAGGGAGCATGCCTTTTATTCTTCAGGAAGTCTACGCCCCCATGTTTCGTGAATATGCTGCCAACCGTATGTGGCTCTTTTACAGCACCTATGCACCCTCATATGCAGATTGGCCGAAACGTAAGCTGGAGGACGGACATATGATGGGATACAACCAGTATATCCAATATGTGGAACCTCTTTCGATTTATCCAACTTCTGTCAAAGCTGAAAGGAAGATCTCCATCCAGGATGTAATGGCTTTCCAGCGTTCCACCTTTGAAGGTACCATCTACGATAAGACCGAAGATTATGACTGGTATGTTCCCGATGGCAAGGGAGGAATTAAGAAAAGTCCCCTGGCAACCCCCTTCCCCAGCAAGGATATGCGGGAACTACTGGATATAAATAACCGCAGGAATGTGGCACGGCCCCAGGGTTTTTATGGAATGATCGCACAGCTAAGAGGCTGGCTCCCAGATCCTATAGGTGGCATTTACTGGGTCTTCCTGGATAACGCCTATACCAGTCCCTATGTCCCAATCTACGCCGGTACCCAGGAAACAGCCGATTGTTACAAAAACTTCGATCCCACCACCTATAGCAATAAATCAGCCTGCTGGGCCATCGATTTCGTGGATAATATGCTCTACCTGAAATGGCAGGATATGGTGCAGGATGTCTGGAATGTACGTGATCCCTATGAGGAACAGCTCTTTTCCGAGCGAGATCATGTGGACCAGGAGGCACTTGTACTGTACAATAAGAATCCTGACAAGGCGCTTGAATACCTAACCGCCTACTCAAAGGGTAAAATGGAGACAGTACTGGAGATGTACAACGGTCTGCACGACGATCTAATTGTCAAATACAGTAATAGCAGATAGTTTCGAGTTCGGATGCTGAGTTAGGTATTAGCTTCCAGTGAGTTGTAACAAATTCCGGAGATAATCGTCTTCTCAATGGACAAACTGATAAAAATAATTCTTTGTCATAACTGTGGGACTTCCATTGAGAGGGATCTCTCCTACCGTAGCTGCAGCAACTGTTTTGCCTGCACCGGTTGTGAAATCTACATCTGTCCGGAATGCGCCACCGAACTGATTGTGAAGCCAAAAAAAGTAACACCTTGACCCTTAAGAATGTATTCCAGATCATTAGACGCGATTCTTTAAGTCTGATAACCAACATGACCGGCCTTTCACTGGGGCTGGCCGCCTCTATCCTGCTCACAGCTTTTATCCTATTTGAACTGAGCTATGACAGGCATTTTACCCATGTGGACAGGATCTGCCGGCTTAACTCCATCTGGATCGAAGGAAGCGAAAAAGAGATCATGCCCATCAACCTGAGGCAAGCTTATACAGAACTCCCTGAACAGGTACCGGGCATTGAGGCGACTGTTCAGATATACAGGGGATTTCGGAGGGAGCTTACGCTAAACGAGAACAGGTACCAGGGATTAAAGCTGCTCTATGCCGATCCCGAATTTTTCAGGGTATTCGACCTGGAGCTGCTGGAGGGAAATCCCGAACATGCACTCAGGGAAACCAACGGGGTGATTTTGACTGAAAAGATAGCCCACCGGATCTTTGGAACAACCCAGGTCACGGGGAATACCCTGGAGATGGAGGGAAAAACCTATACCGTAACCGCTGTGGTGGGAGATGTGCCGCCCAATACCCATTTCCAGTTAGATATCTTGATGCCCATGGCGGCGGTTGACCAATTGCTTTATCTAGAAGGATTGGAATTCTTTACCTATTACCTGATGGAGGAGCAGGCTGATCATGAGATGCTTAGAAAGACAATATGCCGTGAGAATACAAAACTGCTTCAGCAGAGGTTTGGCAATTTTGGAGAATCCTCTTTCTCCTCAGGCACTGAAATGCTTGGTAGCTTGCACCTGCACACCGTTGTATCGTGGGATCTGACTCCTCCCGGAAGTATGAAGAATATCCTTATCATGCTGCTGATTGTGGTCACCGTGATGTTTCTGGCACTTTCCAATTTTATTAATCTCTATATCCTGAACGGGGCCAAGCGCTCCAAAGAGATCGGTATACGAAAGGTCAATGGTGCCAGTCGCCGAATGATGATCAGACAGTTCTATTCCGAAACAACCATAGTGGTTACCATTGCATTCGTGGCGGGAACCGGGCTGACGCTACTGCTCATCCCGGAGTTTGGAAGGGTGATGCAGCGCGAATCTTATATGGAGATCACCCATTCACCCTGGCTATATCTGGTGCTTGCAGCGGTCTATATGACCACCATCCTGCTCTCCGGGTTTTACCCCGCTTTGTTGCTGAGCCGCTCTGCCCCGATCCCCTTGATTCGTGGCATGGTCAACCCTGCCGGGGACAAAAGACTGCTCCTCCGGGTTGTAAGCATCATGCAAATTGCCATCGCCATCTTCCTTCTGACCAATCTGCTGGGCATCAATACCCAGATCCGCCACCTGAAAAATCTCTCCCCCGGTTATAAGCCGGAGAATATCCTGCTGGTTTCCAACCTGAACGACCAGTTGGTGAAGGATTATCCCGCTCTCAAGGACAAACTACTGGGAATCAGGGATGTGGAAAATGTGGCTGCCTCGCTTCACACCATCGGTGCCGGATTTAGTGGCCAGGGGATCAGGATGTTCGGTGAACAGCCCGAAAAAAGCAAGAGCATCTCCGAGTACCGGGTACAACCTGGATTGTGCGAGCTTTACCAGTTTACCCTGGTACAGGGCAGGTTTCTTGATCCCGATCGATTATCCGACCGGAAAGGGGCAATCCTGAACGAAGCGGCTGTCTCCATGCTGGGAAGTACTCCGGAAGAGATTGTTGGTCAGTCGCTTGTCATGCATGAAGATCCACTGGAGGTAGTGGGCGTATTAAAAGACTTCCTTTACGAGTCAGCCGCCCGACAGGTAGAGCCCATGGTTATCACGGCCTACCAGGATTGGATCAGGGTCATCGCCATCCGGTTCGGTTCTGATGCCGATCCCGGTGAGATCATCCAGACCGTGGATAAGACCATTCAATCGTTTGACGAAGATTATATCCTGGTGCACCGCTTTTCCATGGATATCTATTATGGCTATTATGTAGGCGAAGAATGGCTTCAGAAAATCATGGGGGCTGGCTCCCTGCTGTCCATGTTAATAGTACTGCTAGGAATCTGGGCACTGGTTTCACATCACATTCTGAGCCGTACCAAAGAGATCGGTATACGGAAGGTGATGGGTGGATCTACCCGGGAGATGCTGCTACTAATCTACACCTCCACACTGAAATGGAGCCTGGTCGCTGCACTGGTTGCAGTACCACTTGCATGGCTCTACCTGGATAGCTGGCTTACCGATTACGCAAGTCGTATCCCCATATACTGGTGGCTGTTCGTCCTCTCCATCCTGGTAGTAGTCGTGTTTCAGAGTCTGATCACCCTTGGTCAGACCTGGAATACAGCCCGGAGGAATCCGGTGGAAGCCCTGAGATACGAGTAGCAGAATTAAAGCTATCTTTGGCGCTCAAATTAGCTCCTTACAGTGCAAGAATACCTGGGTGAAATAGCAGCCCTGCTTACGGCTGCCTGCTGGACCGTTACGGCCATGGCCTTTGAATCGGCAGGGAAGCGCGTGGGTGCGCTCTCGCTGAATTTGATCCGACTGGTGATCGGCCTGATTTTCCTGGCCATCTACAATGCCATCTTCAATGATGGATTCCTGCCTTCTGCAAGCGAGTACCAGTGGTTTTGGCTAGCCCTTTCCGGGGTGGTCGGTTTCGTGCTGGGCGACCTCTTCCTGTTTCGGGCATTTATCCTGATAGGCGCACGCATCTCTATGTTAATTATGGCACTGGTCCCTCCCATCACCGCGCTGATCGGCTGGATTACACTGGGTGAAGTCCTCTCAGGAATGGAGTTCCTGGGCATGGGAATCACCCTTCTGGGGATTATACTGGTCATCTCTACTAAACTGGATTTTAAAAAGGGAGGTTTAGGAAAAACGCTCAAGGCGGGGCCACTGGTGCTGGGAAGCCTCTTAGCTCTGGGTGGTGCCGTTGGTCAGGCTACCGGACTGGTACTGAGTAAGAAAGGGATGCAGGATATGAATGCATTTGAGGCCACACAGATCCGGATAATGGCCGGTGTGGTGGGATTTACCCTGGTAATCACCCTATTTAAACGCTGGGGACACCTGCTGGGAGCACTTAAAGATCTGAGAGCCATGAAATTTATGACCCTTGGCTCCTTCACCGGTCCATTTCTGGGAGTCAGCTTTTCATTGCTGGCGGTTCAACATACCGATACCGGGATTGCTGCCACCCTGATGGCTCTCACCCCGGTAATGATCATTCCACCGGCCATTCTCCTGAACAAGGAGCGCATCAAGATCATTGAGATTATCGGAGCCCTGGTCTCCATAGGCGGAGTGGCTCTCTTTTTTCTTTAAAAATCTAAAGGTGATCGGGATACTTATCCTTCTGATGCATACGCTGTCTGCGTTCTGTATACATATGAAGCAGGTTGCTAATTAAAATCACCATGGAAGCCAAACCCGCGAGGGCCAGTACATAAACCAGGAGTGCCCCGTAGGGAACCAGGAAATAGAATACAATGATGATCAGAGTGACCCAGACCCCTGCACACCAGGGACAGGTAACCATGGAATGTATAGTGCCGATTACGTAGAAGTCCTCCCTTTTTTTCAACGCATCCCTAAAATACTTCAATATCTTTTCAAATACCAGGATCCGGGTCATCCGATAGGAAGCAAGAATCACCAGCAAAGCCTCTTTCATAGTGAGATCCCGGATATCAATCCCGGCTCTCTTCAGGAAATGTCCCACCAGCAAAACAGCTCCAAAAAAAACAAATGCCGACCAAAAGTTCCAGGCCTGGTGTTTTCGCTCATTCAACATAACTTCCAACAATTTGATGACGGAGCAATATACAAAACTATTTTTTTAGTGGAATTTTTGACATGGCCCGCTCGGTCATCGCGGTAATGGTAAGTGCCGGGTTCACTCCCGGGTTGGCCGAGATGGCACTTCCATCACATACATAAAGATTCTCATATCCAAATACTTTGTGATCTTTATCAATCACTCCCTCGTCGGCATTCTTACCAATCACGCATCCCCCCAGAATATGTGCGGTAAGCGCGGTGCCTAGCACTGCCTCGGTGGTCATCACAAAAGGCGTTCCCTTAACCTCCTCTGCAGTGGCATCAGCCAATTGTTTGGCCAGGGGTATGGCTGCTGAGGGAGCGGGACCATTAGAAAGTGTGCTGCGCAAATTGAAAAGTCCCCGTTTGAAGCGAAGTGTGGAATCCAGGTGCTGCATAAAAAGCAAGATTACAGACTCCTTAGCAAAGTCGCGGCTGACATAGATCCTCAGCCAGGACCTGGGTTTGCTCAACAGTCTCCAGAAAAGTTTCAGGATTCGTCCTGCCACTGTCCTCCCATGGGTCATGGGAACCCCCATCAATTTCCACAGGCCAGATCCGCTACCATAGCGCACCGCTTCGATGTGGCTATCCTCATCAGCTGGAAAGATGGACCCAATGGATACGCCTTTGGAGAAATCTTTATCTTTCTGCGTTGAATGCACCAGGGACAGGCTTTCATTGTTGGTCCGGATTTCTGCTCCCAGCTGTTTACTGATTCGAGGCAAATGTCTTTTCTTCAAGTTCATAAGGAGTCTGAGGGTTCCCAGCACTCCACCTGCAAAAATCACTGCTCCGGCAGAAATCCTGGTTCTTCTCTTGATCAAACCGCTGGAATCCTTCATGGTGACCATGTAATATTCCCCGGAAGACTTATTCTCAGCAGCTTCCACGCGAATCACTTTTTTCTCAGGCCAGAGCTCTGCGCCACCCTTCTCAGCCAGGTAGAGATAGTTCTTGTCCAGCGTGTTTTTGGCGTTATATCGACATCCGGTCATGCATGCCCCGCAGTAGTTGCACCCTGACCGCCGGGGTCCCGCACCTTCAAAATACGGATCCGCAACCTCTTCTTCCGGTTCTCCAAAATACACAGCCACCTGGGTGGGCTCAAACTCACTTTCCTTGCCAAAACGCTTTGCCACCGCCTTCAATGCCAAATCAGAATCATATAATCCTGGATTCTCGGTGGCCCCAAGCATCCGTTCCGCTTCTTTATAATGAGCTTCCAGTTCCGCCTTCCAGTTGGCTATCCCCTTCCAGCTGCCCGATTGAAAGAATAACTCCCTGGGACGTGGCAGGGTGTTGCAATAGGTCAGAGATCCACCACCTACTCCCACACCCGTGAGTATGCCCACATGCCGCATGATCGTGATTTTGAATATGCCCCGGAAGCTCAGAATTGGTAACCAGAGCCACTTACGTATTTTCCAGTTGGTTTTTGGGAATTGTTCGGGTTTCCAGCGTTTACCCTTTTCGAGTACAAGAACCCGGTACCCTTTCTCTGTCAGTCGTAGCGCAGAAACAGATCCTCCGAATCCTGATCCGATAATAATATAATCGTAGTCGCATTGCATACCCCAAGTTATGATTTTATCCATGAAACCGGTTTACATAATGTATATTTGACTTATGTTTTCAAAGGAGGAGGCAAAAAAACTCAGAGAAGAGTTCTGGGGGCAATTCAAGCGCATGTCATCCGGAAGGAGAGCCAGAAAGAAATTGCCTGGAAACTGGATGCTCGATCAAACCGGGATTAAAGCTCTTAACCTGCGCTTTCATGTGGACCGTAAGGTAGTTCAGGTGGGAATCGATCTGGAAACCAGGAATATGGATAAAAGAATTGAACTTTATGAGAAGCTGGAATCGCTAAAAAAATTGCTTGAGAAGGCCATGGACGCACCTTTGGTATGGGAATTGGAGTATATCCGGGAGAACGGAAAATCGGTAAGCCGGATTTACCTTCAAATGGAGGGAGTTGATATCTATAACAGGGAAACCTGGAGTGAGGCTCACAAATTCATGTATACCAATATGATGAAGCTGGAGGCATTTTTCCAGGAGTACAGAGACTTTTTAAAGTATGGCTAGACCCTTGCTCATCTTATACATTGCTTTACTGATATTCCCGGGAAAAGGAATAGCACAGGAATCTGGTGCAACTATTCAGAGAAAGGCCGCCTTTGCCGGTACCTTCTACCCTGAGCAGAAGGCTGAACTTGAATCCCGCCTTGAAGATCTATTTAATGATGCAGCCCGGACAAGTCCCCACGGAAATCCGGAAAGTCAGGATATTAAAGTGCAAAGCATTATTGTTCCGCACGCCGGCTATGACTATTCGGGAACTGTGGCAGCTGCGGGATTCTTAACTATCCCAAAAAATGCATCCTACAAAAATATCTTTATAATCACCACCAGCCACCGGCAACAATTTAATGGAATCTCGGTATGCCAGGCGGGCTCCTATTCTACCCCCCTTGGAAAGGTGCTGGTTAACCGTCAGATTGCAGCTACATTGATTAAGGATGACTCGAATATTCTGTACAGACCTGAGGCTCATGAACGGGAACAGGGCATTGAAGTCCAGCTTCCCTTTATTCAGTACCATTTCAATAATGTAGCTCCTGTGATACCCATCGTTATGGGATCCTCCTCCCTTGAGAGTGCCAGAGATCTGGCAACAGCTCTCCTGCCCTGGTTTACCCCGGAAAATCTATTTGTTATCAGTGCTGACTTCTCGCGCTATCCTGCCTATGCGGATGCAAAGCGTATCGATCAAACCACTGCTGATGCACTTATTAGTGGAAACCCGGAACGCTTTTATTCCACATTACGTGAACTTAGTCAGAAGGAAGGTAAGAGTCTTTCAACACCCAGTGGTGACTGGAGTTCCCTTATGACCCTGCTTTATATGTCAAATAATAGCATGGACTTGAATTTCAAACCTTTACTATATCGAAATTCGGGCGATTCGCCTCTCGGTGATCGTCGCAGGGTAGTTGGATATTGGGCCATAGCTGCTTATCAAAAAGCTCTGGAAGAGAAATCCATCAAACTGAATGAGGAGGAAAAAACCTTACTGCTGACCATTTCACGCTCAACTCTTGAATCCTATATACAAAACGATAGTATTCCTGAGCTCCCTAAAGCTAATCTTACTGCCACCCTGAAACAACCTGCATCTGTCCTGGTGAGCCTGCAATTAGGGAACAGGCTGAGGGGGCGCATAGAATACATCACCCCGGCCATCCCACTCAGTGCCATGGTCCAGGAAATGACCATTGCCTCGGCCACTCTGGACCAGCGCTTTGCCCCGGTAGAAGCTACTGAACTGGAATATATTACAATCGAAATATCTGTTCTCTCAGCATTGCAAAAGATCTCATCCATGGATGAAATCGATACTCAAAAGCATGGGATCTACCTGGTCAAGGATGAACATAGGGGCCTCTATCTCCCGGGTAAGGCTCAGGAGGAGAATTGGAGCACTGAAGAATTATTAAGCCATTGTTCCAAAGAGAAGGCAGGTCTGGGTTGGCAAGATTGGAAAACTGCCGATCTCTATATCTTCGAGGCCATTAGTTTTAGCGAAGCAAAATTGAACCCTTCTTCATCCCCAGTGTTATAAGAGAACAGGGAGGATTATCGATGAAGGGATTATTAATTATCTGCAGTATGCTGGCTGTTTTTTCAACTCTGGAGGGACAGGCAACTGAGGAATCAATCACAGGAAAAAAAACCGTGGAGTACAATAAACTAACTGATTTTGAGGGATTTGTCATCCTTGAAAAAGGCACAGAAAGAGCGTGGACTGGTGAATACGTTGATCACAAGGAGACCGGTGTATATGTCTGTAAACGATGTAATGCACCACTTTACAAGTCGGAGGATAAGTTCGACAGCCATTGTGGCTGGCCCAGTTTTGACGATGAAATTGAAGGTGCCGTTATCAGGAATACTGATGCCGACGGACGGCGGACAGAAATCATCTGCTCCAACTGTGAAGGTCACCTTGGGCATGTGTTCCTGGGGGAAAGGTTTACCGAAAAAAACACCAGACATTGTGTGAATTCCGTATCGCTACAATTTATCCCTGCTAAATAAGCGGGTTGTAGGGTAGCTCAATTTTTACTATATTGAGCTCACCAACTCTAACTAAACTAACATGGGAAAAGGCGATAAAAAAACCCGTAGAGGGAAACTCTTCAGTGGCAGTTACGGAGTTCTCAGACCCCGTAAAAGAAGCCGTGCATTCAGTGTAGTAAGCACCACCAAAAAGGCAGTTTCCGAACCTGAGAAGCCAAAAGCAAGCCCAAAGCCCAAAGCTGAACCCAAAGTAGAGCCGATAGCAGAAGAGGTCAAGCCAGTTGTTGATGAGGTGGAACCCGTTGTAGAAGAGTCCAAACCTGAAGTCAAAGAGGCAAAACCAGAAGCAAAAGAGGCAAAACCAGAAAAGCCAGCGGCTAAGAAACCAGCCACAAAAAAGCCGGCGGCTAAGAAACCCGCTGTAAAAAAGGAAGCAGCAGCAAAAAAGGAAGCTCCAGCTAAAAAGGATGCCCCGGCTAAAAAAGAAGCAGCCAAGAAAGAGCCGCCAAAAGAGGAGGCATAGTACTGGGAGCAGGAGAGTGAGCAATGTTTGCCATACTTGATATTGAGACCACAGGAGGAAGTCCAAAAACAGAAAAAATAACGGAGATTGCCGTCTACTTTCACGACGGTGAAAAGGTTGTTGATGAATGGAGTACTCTGCTCAATCCCGAAAAAACCATCCCCTATTTTATTACTGGTCTTACCGGAATCACCAATGAAATGGTTGCTACCGCACCCAGATTTTATGAGATTGCCAAAGAACTTGTCGAACGTACCGAAAACCATACCATCGTTGGGCACAATGTAAAGTTTGATTACTCCTTTATCAAGAGTGAGTTCAAAAATCTCGGATTCGAATTCGATCGCCCTACCCTTTGCACCATTAAATTAAGCAGGAAGATTATTCCCGGACATAAATCATACAGTCTGGGCAAGCTCTGCAATGATCTGGGTATTGAGATCACTGACAGACACCGGGCCGCCGGAGATGCTCTGGCTACCGTAAAACTGTTTGAGCTATTGCGCGACCAGCAGAATGGGGAATTTGATGCAGCCCTGCTTCATGAACCCACAGGAAGATATAAGAATCTGAACGAGCATCTTACCGTTGAAGATATCCAGAAGCTGCCAGAAGAGTGTGGAACCTACTATTTCTTCGATGACCGGCAGCAACTTCTCTATATTGGAAAAAGCAAGGACATCCGACACAGGGTCCTTTCCCACCTGGGCAATACGACTACCAAGCGGGCCATGGAGATGAAGCAGCGCATTCACACTATCTCCTATGAACTTACTGGAAGTGAGTTGATTGCCCTGCTGAAAGAATCAAAGGAGATAAAAGAACAGAAACCCCGCTACAACAGGGCACAGAGGAGGACAAGCGCTTATTGGGGGCTCTACCCGGGGAAAGATGATTACGGCTACATCACTTTTTCTTTGAAAAAGATTTCTGAAACAGCTGAAGACCCTGTCACCTGCTATAACAGCAAGAAGGAGGCTCGTGAAGTCTTAACAAAAATGGTTGGGAAACACTGGCTATGTCAGAAACTGACCGGACTCTACCAGACCGAGGGTGCCTGTTTTCACCACTCTATCCGTCAGTGCAATGGTGCATGCGTTCAGGGAGAAGCTACCTCAGATTACAATAAACGGGCACAGGCATTTCTGGATAGCCTGACACTGGACCGGGGAAATGTGTTGATCATAGACAAAGGAAGGGATGCGGATGAGCGTAGCCTGGTTCGCATAGAAAAAGGTATTTATCTGGGCTACGGTTACTTGTCGGTAAATGACGCCTACCTGGGTATCGAGCAGATGCTCGAATGCATTCAACCCTCTCTGGATAACAGAGATATCAGGCAGATTTTGAGGAACTGGCTAAAAAACAATAAGGTGGAGAAGATGCTCTACTACTAGCAATTCCTCTAAGGCATATCCTCAAGATCTTCAAGATTCTCCAGACCAGGCATATCCAGACCTGATGCAATTTTTGAAATACTCTCCAGGTCAATATCTCCCTGTATGGCGATTAATGCATCCTCACCGCTACCACTGACAATCAATAGAAATTCAGTGATCTTTCCACCTTCTTCACGGGCCAGAAATTGCACATCCTCATCCTGGTCCTTAACCACCATCATCTCCTGGTATTCCGACCTTGGAAGCATCTCCAGAAGCTCTTTTCCAAAGGCCACAGAGTTGCCTCCCTCCTGAGTCAGGATCTTTATGGATTTGATCCCGGAGGTAGCCTTCTTGAACTCATCGAATTCAGGATCGTCTGTCTCCAGACTGTTCAACATATTGAACATAAAGCTGGAAATATAGACTGTTGTATAGCCCTCCTTCCCGCTGTACTTATCAAAAACCTTGTCTACAGCTGAAGTCTGTCCCATTGTAAAGAGGGTAAACATGATCAGCATCCCTCCTATTAGTATCCGTTTCATCGTATCGTATTTTTATATTATTATTATCTTACTGTCTTTCAAATCGTTCAACCCGTTGTAACTGTCCCAATAAACTAAGTTCTTTGCTGCCCTTATTGATCTTTGATAAAGATTTCAAAGGGTCCGATGTGGCTTTACTTGCCTTTTTTACGTGTTCGAGCTCACTGGTACCGGTATTCAGCTTGGCTGATACATAGGCAAGTGTTCTTCTGGCCTCTTCATAGGCATCCATTGGATCCTCATAGGTATCGGTCATCTGGTTAGACGCCAGCAGACCAGGTGAATCGTCTCTGAAGTATCCCACATATAGTGCAATAACCACCAGCAAGCCAGCGGCAAGTCCGGAAAGAGAGAATACCGAAATTCTCCTGGTCCTTACAACTTTCTTCTCCTGCCTGTCAATGACATCCAGGATCTTCTGGTTCAGGCTCTCAGGCACTGCCACTGAATCGCTGGCATTATCAAGTGACCTGAAAAGGTCCCTGTCGGGCATTAACTCTTCCGCTATACTGGCTGAGGAAAAGTACTCCTGAAGGATCTTCTCCTCCTCCAGGCTGGTCTCCCCCAGGTAGAACCGGTCAAGCAACTTACGTATCTCCGTTATACTCTCCATGATGAATACTGTTTTTCAACAATTTCCCGCATTTGTTTTCTGGCTCGCGAAATACTCACTCTGATGGCGTTCACATTCATATTTACCATCTCGGCGATCTCTTCATATTCTTTTCCCTCCAGGTGCCGGAGGTGGACAAGCGACCGCTGTGGTTCTGGCAGTGCTCCTATTAGTTTATGAAC
>Ga0209633_10004418_pt1 | contig 12637 bp, 16 predicted proteins | sample Cruoilmetagenom1_FD_187290 | JGI IMG/M metagenome (GOLD analysis project Ga0209633, IMG submission 187290) | Oil polluted marine microbial communities from Coal Oil Point, Santa Barbara, California, USA - Sample 1 (SPAdes) (version 2) | ecosystem: Environmental > Aquatic > Marine > Oil seeps ... | reverse complement strand
TTATTCGCTAATGTATGGTAATAAAGCAATTTTTCTAGCTTGCTTAATTGCTCTTGCAATTTCTCTTTGATGCTTAGCACAGTTACCTGTAGCTCTACGTGGTAAAATCTTTCCACGATCAGAAATATATCTTCTTAAATTTCTAACATCTTTATAATCAATTGTTGCATCTTCGCCTTTGCAAAGAAAACATTTTTTTGGCTTTCCTCTTCCTGCGTTATAACTCATATAATCTCTCCTTAAATACTAGAATGGGATATCATCATCATCTTCAACAGAACTAAAATCACTTGGATTGATATCATTATCATATCCTGAATTCGATGAATTATTTTTCTTATCTCCCCATTCCAAAAATTCAACTTTAAATGCATTAACATCTGTATAATAACTAACATTACCAGATTCATCTCTTGAGCTACTTGTTCTAATAGATCCAGAAATAGCTACTAATCTACCTTTTTCAAGATAATTAGCACAATTTTCAGCTTGTTTTCCCCATACTACAGTTCTTATAAAATCTGCAGTAGCTTTTCCTTGCTGTTCCATTTCTTTCTTTTTATCTTTAGATAACCCTCTGTCTACTGCTAAAGTAAAATTAGCTACAGCAGTTCCAGTTCCTGGTATATATTTTAATTCAGGGTCTCTCGTAAGTCTTCCAATCAAGTTCACATTATTCATAAAAACCCCCCTTTTATACTATTTATCTACTCTTACAATAAGATCTCTAATTACATCTTCATTAAGCTTAAATTTTTTCTTCAATATTGGATTAACAGATACTTCAGCTTCATAACTAATTACAGTATAAAAACCTTCATTATTTTTCTTAATTTCGTAAGCTAATCTTCTTTTACCCATTTCCTCAACTTCAGTAACAGTACCAGCAGTTTCGATTATGCCTTTTGCTTCTTCAAGAATTTCAGTTTTTCTTTCATCATCAACCGTTGTTTTTACAATATAAATTATTTCATATTTTCTCATTCTACACCTCCCTATGGTCTAATTGGCTCATCTCTGAGCAGAGAGTAGCACATTGCTACATTCACACTGAAATATTGTATCAGTAATTAATAAAAATTACAAGTTTTTAATTTTATTTTATTTCAGCTTTTATTACTTCGCTTAATATCTTAATTCCTTCAACTATTTTTTCTTCATTCATATTTGAAAAATTAAGTCTCATTGTGTTTTTATGTCCACCATTTGGATAAAATGATTCACCCGGAACATATGCCACACCTTTTTCAACTGCTTTAACCATCATTTTTTCAGTATCAATATATTCAGGAAGTTCAACCCATGTAAATAATCCGCCTTCTGGATAAGTATATTTACTATCTTCTGGTAAATACTTCTTAATTGAATCCATCATAAGATCTCTTCTTATTCTATATACATCTTTTAATGTTTCTATATGTGCATCAAAATCATATTCTTTAAGAAACATTGCTATTTCTCTTTGATCTAATGAACTTGTATGCAAATCCTCTCCTTGCTTTAATAAAATATATTTTTCAAGAATTTCTTTTTCCGCTAAAACCCATCCGATTCTTAAACCTGGACAAAATGTTTTAGAGAAAGTTCCTAAATAAATAACTCTACCTTCAGTATCTAATGATTTTAAAGGCCTAATACTTTCGCCATCAAATCTTAATTCACCATATGGATTATCTTCAATTACTGCTAAATCATATTTATTTGCAATTTCAAGTAACTCTTTTCTTCTTTCGAGAGACCATGTTTTTCCAGTTGGATTTTGAAAATCTGGAATAACATAAATCATTCTTACTTTATCATTTTCCTTTATTGCATTTTCAAGACTTTCAATTAGCATACCATCATCATCTGTTTCAACTTCAACAAATTTACAACCACTAGCTTTAAATGCATTAATTGCACCTAAATAACTTGGGCTTTCTACTAAAACAATATCATCATTGTCTAAAAATACTTTTCCTGAAAAACTCAAACCTTGTTGAGAACCGCTTGTAATTAAAATGTTTTCTTTAGTTATATTTTTAATATAACTTTTTTCAATCAATCTTTCTGCAATCAATTCTCTTAATGGATTATATCCTTCTGTTGTACTATACTGCAGCGCTTTATCCCCTTCTTCATCCAATATTTTTCCAGTAATGTACCTTATTTGTTCAACTGGAAAAAGTTCTGGCGCAGGTAAACCCCCTGCAAAAGAAATAAGATTAGGTTTTTCTGTTAACTTAAGTATTTCTCTTATTGCAGATGCTTTAACATTGTCCATTCTTTTTGCAAATCTCATTTTTTGCCCCCTTATATATTATAATAATAATAATAGTTATTATTAATCTTCAGATTGTTCTCTTTCAATATCCGCTTTTTTTAATCTTTCACCATTTCTATAAATTTTTCTTGTCCTTCTTTCAAGTTTTCTTCTTGAAAGCCATAATTCTTTTTCACAACCTAGACATTTAATTCTAAAATCAGCTCCCATTCTTACTATTTCAAAATCTTTTGATCCACATGGATGAGCTTTTTTTAATGTTACTTTATCTCCTACTTCAAAAATTAATGGCATTTTTACACTCCTAACCAATAGTTATTGTATTTTTAACATTTAAAGTGTTGTCCACTATTGTATACATATTGGTAACATTTCCAACTTCCAAATCTTTTAACTCAATTTTTAAAAAATCAAGACATGTTCCACATGAAAGAATTTCAACACCTTTTTCTTCTAGTTTTTTAATATCATCAATACATTTTGAACCTTTTGTAGTTAATTTAACTCCAGAATTAACAAACATAATATATTTAGGTAATTCTTCCATTTCAGTTAAAGTATAAATATATCCAGCTGTTAATACACTACCAAGTTCATCATCACCACGACCCATTTTATCACTTGTAAATAATATGCTTTTATCAACTAAATTATTATCAGTACTTTCAGCAATAACTACCTTCTTCAAGTCATTTATTATTTTAATTTCAAAATAATCATTTCCTCCAGTAACTTCATATTCATATCCTAATTTTCCAACTAATTTTTTTACATTTTCAACTGCAATTTCATTATCAACTATTGTAATAAGCCCTTCCTCAGTAAGCGTACTTAATGCTTTCTTTGTTTCTAAAACCGGTTTTGGACAAGCAAGACCCTTAGCATCAATTTTTACAAATCCCATATTTTCTCCTTTTTATAAATAATAGTTTATTAACACAAAAAGTAAATTATTATTATAATAAAACGCACCTAAACGCGATTGATTAATAATTTCCTTTAAACCAAAATCCAAATTCATTGGATTTAACAATACAATTAAAGCCATAAATACAAAAATAAATATATTGCTAATAACAAAACCAACAATAAGTCCTCCAAATTGATTAATACCTTTCAATACTGGAAGTTTAAATATCGCATTTAATATTATTCCAACAATTTTTATAATTAAAATTAATAAAATAAAAAGTAAAACAAAACTCAAAAAATTAATTATAACCTTTACTATAATATCTGCCATTTTAATATTTACATCATCAATTTTTGTAATATCTAAATTATTTAAAATTTGATTTATTCCATTGTTTAAATATTCAGGTAAATCAAGTTTATTTAAAATCGTTCCATTATTAATATTATTAACAATTTCAGTATTTGAACTAAATGAATCATTAATTTTTAATGCAATATTATTTTTTAATTCACTTACCCAATATACTTTATTTATAAGTAAATTGCCAAATATAGTAAAATACTTTTTTGCAACAACAAAAGCCACTATTATTCCAAAAAAATTGAATATCGATAAAACAAGACCTTTGCGCCATCCTAAAAATAGATTTATCAATATAAAAACAATTATTACAATATCAACAATATTTTTAATTTCCATATTTCCTCCATTATAATTTCATTTGATATATAATAATATTATTTTCGGTATCTATAAGTATTTTATTATTCTCAAGAAATTTTATATCAATAATATTTTCTTCTATTTCTTTCAAAAACACTATTTCCAGTTCATCATTTAATACACATATTTGATTATTATTTATTATATAAAGCTTTGAAGCATTAATCAACATTTTATTGATTCCTTGAATGGGAGATTGAACTTCTTTAACTACAATACCATCACTATTTAGTATTTTAATAAAATTATAATATTGTCCATCTTGTAATTCTTGAGCATCTATTAAATTTATATATAAGCTATCACCTAATACAATATTTTTTATCAAATAATTAAAATTTGTTTCCCATACAATTTCATCATGTTCATTAATTTTAACAATTTTTTTACTTCCTTTTAATATCTTATCATTAGACTTTAAAAAAACATTATATAGGATTTCATCATTTATATTTGAATTCGAAATGAATTCAAAATTCTCATTAAGCGTAACGAGTCTTGTAAAAAAGAATTCATTTTTATTCTCAATATTTAATATATAATATTTGTCATTATAAAATTCAACATCAAAAATATGTTCAAGATTTAAATTTTCTTCTTTTATTACATTTAATTCCTCATCATATTTAAAAATATGATAATTTGAATCTAATATAATTAATTCACTATCACTAAAAAATATAATTTTCAAAAAATTTCCTTGACTATATTTTTGAGAAACAATATTCCCCTGATAATCTAATTTAAAAATATCACCCGTATTACTATCAATAATATAAATAAAACTATTACTACTATAAACTTCTATATCATTTCCATTTATATCCTTCATCCATAAAGGTTCATATTCATTATTAATATAGTACATTTTGTTTTCTTTTATCTGAATCAATCCATTTTTAACAACAAAAATACTATTATCATTCTCAAAATTATCTTTTTTTATTCTAAATATTTCATTCACTTTTGTTTTTCCAAAACTTAAATCAGGTTGAACACTGTTTACTATGGCTTTAAAATTAAATACAATTAAAATTATTAAAAATAATAATATTAAAGATATTAAACTGTATCCTTTTCTTCTGACTTTATACATACACACCTACTGTCTTTTTTTTGGAGGTCTTTTACCATAATATTGATAAAAATAACACTTTAATTTGCCATTATACATTTTTCTATTTTTCGTTGCTTTTTTCGTAAACACTGTTTCGAACGCTTCAAAAGCCGTAAAAATATACATTGACCAATTATCGAGATTTATAAAAGTTTTTCCTAATAATTCATTAATATATTTAGCTTCATCATAAGTACCTAATCTTTCTCCATATGGAGGATTCGATATTATATAACCATAATTAATATCAGATTCAAAATCTTTTAAATCTCTAACTTCAAATACAATATACTCAGATACACCGGCTCTAATAGCATTTGCTTTTGCGATTTCTATTACCTCTTCATCAATATCATAACCTTTAAGAATTAATTTGTTTTCTGAAATTTGACTTCTTGCAATATTTCTTTCTTCTTCTACAAATTCTTCTTTCATAAAAGGCCATTTTTCAAATTCAAAATTTCTATATAATCCAGGAGCAATATTATTTCCTTTAAGTGCCGCTTCAATTAATATAGTACCTGTTCCGCACAGTGGATCAACTAAAGGAATTCTAGAATTCCAATTCGAAATATCTACTAATGTAGCTGCAAGAGTTTCTCGCATAGGAGCATCATTTTTCTCAATTCTATACCCTCTTTTAAAAAGGCCTTCACCAGTTGTATTAATTCTTATAGTAACTTTATCTTTTAAAATATCAACAAGTATCTCATATTCTTCTTCACTTTCATCAAGAACATCAACATGAAGTTTATCCTTAAGCTTATCAACAATTGCTTTTTTAGATATAGCTTGAATAGAAGGTAAACTAAAAAGAGTTGATTTTACAGATTTCGCATTAACTGGAAAACTTGCATTTTCATTAAATATCTTTTCCCATGGTAAATCGTATACCTTATCATATAAATCACTAAAAGAAAGGCTTTCAAATTCGCCAATTACCCAATAAATCTTACTTGCTGTTCTAAGCCATAAATTTGCTTTTACTATTCCTTCTTTATCTGAATCAAAAAATACTTTACCATTTTCAACGTTAATATTCTCAAACCCTAATCTTTTAACTTCTTTTTTTGTTATTCCTTCAGTTCCAAATGCTGTCGTTGCTAATAATCTAAAATTTTTCATTAAACTCACCTTTATAATTTTTTTAATTTTTCTGCCAATATTTCATAATCAATTGGTTTTGATATATAATCATCAAAGCCATAACTAACTAAATATTCTTTCTCAGTTGGTAAAACTCTATCTGAAGTCGCAATTATTGATGCTTTATGAGTATTGTTTTTATAAATTTCATCATAGAAGTCAAAACCATTAATTTTATCACTCATCATATCAATAAGTACAATATCTGGTTTATATTTATAATACAACATTAATCCTTCTTCTCCATCAACTGCCTTTTCTATTTCATAATCATTACGCAACTTAAATTTTATAACATATTTTAATATTTCTTCCACACCAACTACAAGTATTTTCTTTTTAAAACCATAATTTTTAATTTCTTTTACCTTTTTTTGTGCATTTTTTAATTTAATTATTATATCTATTGTAGTTCCAACACCAATTTCAGATTCAATATCAATTTTTCCATTCATTAAATTAATAATATCTTTTGTAATGGAAAGTCCCAAACCAGCTCTTCCTAATGATCTTGAATAAACATTATTTATTTTATAATATCTTTTATATATTAAGTCGATTTGTTCTTTTGGAATACCAATTCCACTATCTTTAACAGAAATTTTTATCGTTGATATAGAATTTTCTTCTTTAATTTCATATATATTAACTTTAATAAATCCATCAACAGTAAAATCAAAAGAATTATCTAATACATTTTCAATTACTTGACGAATTTTTTCTTCATCTCCAAAATAACTTTCTTTTAGATTATTTGAAACATTTACACTAAAACTGATTTTTCTATTTTTTGAAGTTTGATTATATCTTATTCTCATATTTTTAATCAAATCTAATAAATTGAATTCTTCAATATTCAATAAATTAATCATTCTTGAAATTTCATTGAATTTAAATAATTTATCTATAGAAGATTCACCTCTTGAAATTGAAGTTTCAATATTTTCAATCAGCTCATTATTCTCTAAAATTTTATAATTGTTTTTTAAACTTAACACAATTTCATTAACATTTATTAAAGATGATTGTAATTCATGTATAAGATTTATATAATAATCATTTTTTTCATCTTCATTTATTTTAAAATTATTTAATTCTTTTTTTATAGCTATTAATTCATTCTGAGTTTCTTCATAAGTTAATGAATCACCAGTGTTATCATATTCTAATAAAAGAAATTCATTTCCAATAGGCATAGCGATTTTTTTTATATGAGCTTGTTCAATATTTAAAATATTTTCTTTATTAATCGATGTTCTAACAATAATATCTTTTTCAGCAAATGCTAATCCACATATACATTTACTACAGGGTTTTTCATTATTATAAAATGCTTTATAACATTTTTTTCCAACACTATTAGGAAATTTTTCTTCAACATATCTATTAACAAAGGTTACTATATGATTTTCATTAATAATATATATAGGATATTTAGAATGATAAAATGAATCAGTTATATTTTTATAATTACTTTCAATATTTTTATTTTCCATATTATCCACTCCCTTCGATATTAATTATATTAGATTTTAAATAAAAAATCTAATATAATATTATATTTCCCGGGAAAAGTTTTAATATTCTCTCCATTGGTAATAAAAAAATACCCACTCTAGTAATAATATTAATTGAGGGGGCACTAAAAACTTATAATTATATTTCAATTCTTCCTTCAAAAGCTTTAGTAAGTGTCATTTCATCGGTATATTCTAAATTTCCACCAATAGGAATTCCATGTGCTAATCTCGTAACTTTTGCATCAGAAAATTTTAGTAGTTTTGAAATATACATAGAAGTCGCTTCACCTTCAACAGTAGGATTCGTAGCAACAATTACTTCTTTGATATTATTATCTCTTACCCTCTGAATAAGTTCTCTTAATTTAATATCATCCGGTCCAATTCCATCCATTGGTGAAATATGTCCGTGCAGAACATGAAACATTCCTGTATATTCCTTAGTTCTTTCAATAGAAATAATATCTTTTGGGCTTTCAACTACACAAATTGTAGTATTGTCTCTTTTAGTACTTTGACATATTTCACAAAGTTCATCTTCAGCAAGATTAAAACATTTTGAACAAAATTTAATTTTTTCCTTCGTTTCAATAATTGCATTTGATAATTTGACTGCTTCTTCTGTATCAGTTTCAATAATATAATAAGCAAGTCTTTCTGCAGTTCTTTTTCCTATTCCTGGTAATTTAGAAAATTCATTAATTAATCTAGCAATAGGTCCAGCATAACTATTCATTAAAACATTCCTGGTATATTCATTCCACCTGTCAATTTACTCATTGATTTTTCAGAATCCTCTCCTGCTTTTAACATCGCAGCATTAACAGATGTTATAATTAAATCTTGTAACATTTCAATATCTTCTGGATCAACAATATCTTCATCAAGTTCAATTTTTATTAATTCTTTTTTTCCATTAACCACAGCAGTAATTGCTCCACCACCTGCAGTAGCCTCGTATTCTCTTTTCTCTAATTCACCTTGTTTTTTCATCATATCATTTTGCATCTTCTGAACCTGTTTCATCATATTTCCCATATTTCCAGGCATTTTTCTTTTAGCCATAGTAAATCCTCCATTTCATATTATACAATTACTAGTTAAAAACCATTTTATTCTTCCATATTCATTACATTATTATAACCTGAAAAATAGTTTGAAATTTCTTCTTCAACATTCTCGGTTTTTTTATTATTACTTTCCTTTAATAGATTATCATAAGTTACATCAATTGTTAATTTTTTTGAAAAAACTTTTTCAAGGACTTCTTCAACAGTTGTCCTATTTTTAACTTTCATTAAATTATCTCCATGAAATTTATACTCAGAATTAAACTTTAAAGTAATTTTATTCCCATAAACAGCAATTGGTTCAGATTCCATTAAAAAAGCATACACTTTTATTCTAACTTTTTTAATTATTTTTAGAACTTCATTCCATTTTGATAAAATTTCATCTATATTAGTAACTGATTTACTACCTTCTTCTATAAATTTCTCTATACTTTCACCAGTTTCATATTTAACTGATTTTGAAATTGGTACCTTAACTTCTTCATCTTTTTTTATAAATTTACCAAGTTCCAATAAATTAATTTTATCTTCTAGTTTTTTAATTTTTTGAATTAATGTTTCAATTGAAAAATCATATTCATTGTTGAATATTTTTATAATTGCCATTTCAAATAAAATTTTTGAATGAGCAGACCATTTAATATTTTTTTCTAAATCAATAAAAATATTTAATATTCTTAAAATTTCAGTAATCTCAATTTTTTCAGCATATTCTTTATAAAAATCATATTGTGAATCCGACGAATTAATCAATTTTATAGCATTCGAATGCATTTTAACAACAAGCAAATTTCTGAAATAATTCAAAATACTTTCAACAAATTGTTTTATATCTTTTCCTTTATTAAAAGTTTCATTTACAAGTTCAATTGCACTACTCACATTTTCATCTATAATAGTTTTAACTAAATCATTTAATATCTCTATTTCTATAATACCTAAAATATCAACAACTAAATCATAGCTCAATTTGTTTTCATAAGAAAGGCATTGATCTAGGATACTTAAACTATCTCTAACTGAACCTTCAGATTTTGAAATTATTAAATTCAAAGCTTCCACATCATATTCAGTATTTAATTCATCTAAAATTTTAACAAGTCTTTTAAATATATCATTACTTGATACACGCTTTAAATCATATCTTTGACATCTTGATAATATTGTATCTGGAATTTTATTAGGTTCAGTTGTTGCCAAAAGAAAAACTACATATTCTGGTGGTTCTTCAAGTGTTTTTAAAAGAGCATTAAATGCGCCTTTTGAAAGCATATGAACCTCATCAATAATATAAACTTTATATTTTGCATTAGACGGCGCAAACATAACATTTTCATTAATCTCTCTAATATCGTCCACACCATTGTTACTAGCAGCATCCATTTCAATAATATCAATTGAACTACCGTTCATGATTGATTTGCAAATATTACATTCATTGCAAGGATTTGCATCTTTTTTATTTAAACAATTAATAGATCTTGCAAATATTTTGGCAATAGTAGTTTTACCAGTTCCTCTTATACCACTAAACAAATAAGCATGTCCAAAACTATTATTTAAAACCTGGTTTTTAATAGTATTAACAACATTATCTTGACCAACAACATCATCAAATACAAGAGGTCTAAATTTTCTATATAAAGCTAAATGAGACATTTTAACTTCCTTTCTAAAAACATTATGTTTTTTATAAACACGCCACTTATCTATTGTTATAGAATAAAATATCTATCTACAACAAAAAAACTAGCTAAATGCTAGTCTTAAAAATATGTAGCTGTGCATTTATACTCGATATATAATCATTTGCGTTACCTTAATAGTTAACTCAAACCAGGCACTCTCGCGGCACATAAAAGGTCTTTCTTACCGCTGCTTCCTTCCGGACCTGACGGGGTTCAAAAGTTTTCATTGCGCAAGACCCAATCTTCAACATCACTTGTCAAGGGCTGACCAAACAACCACATACCTCATATAAACATCAACCCTGCTATAGCGGATTGCAGGTTACAAGGTGCCGCTACTCCCCCATTTAGCACAGCAAATTTATATAAAAAAGAGATTATTTTCTCTTCCTTAATTCACTGAAGAATGATTTCATTAAATTTGAACATTCCTTTTTCATAATCCCTAAATACACTTTTACTTGATGATTTAGTCTTTCATCAAATAATATATTATAAAGAGATACAACTCCACCTGCTTTTTCATCAGGGGATCCAATAATTAAATTTTTTATACGTGATTGGTATATTGCACCCGCACACATTACACAGGGCTCTATTGTAACATACATATCACAATCAGTCAATCTCCATGTACCCAAATTTTGACATGCATCTTTTATTGCAATAATTTCAGCATGCATAGTAGGATCATTTAAACTTTCTTTTAAGTTATGACCCCTACCAATAATTACATTATCTTTCACTATAACAGCACCAATGGGAACTTCATCAATTTTCAATGCTTTATTAGCTTCTTTTAATGCTTCTTCCATATATGTTTTTTTCATTTATTCTCCTGGCGCATCTGAAAGGAGTTGAACCTTCGACCTATCGCTTAGGAGGCGATTGCTCTATCCACTGAGCTACAGACGCAAAAATTATTTTGTTGGTTTTACAAAATCTACCAAATTAATAACTTTCTGAATTTCATATTCAATTAAAGTATTTTGATCTTTTTGAAATTCAACTCTTTCATCATTAATTTTTTCTAATTCAGAAATTCTTTTTTTAAGTTCACTAATAGTCATATTGTTTTTATTAATTATAGTTTCTGTAGTTTCTACAGTTTCTTCCATAACAGTATTTAAACTATCAATTCTCTGATAAGCATCATTTAATAAACTATCCTTATTTAATTCAGAAACTTCCATTAAACTTAATACAGTTCCTCTTTTAACATCAGTAGGTAAGTTTTCAGGCAAAGTTTTACTTAAAATATCAACCATGAATATAGATTTTTTAGTATCTAATGTTAACCTAGCGTTTCTATAGATATCATCAATTGACAACAATCTATTTTTTTCATAAGACTCAATCAAAACATCAAGTTTATTCTCAATATCATCTTTATCGGTCTTATCTTGATTCTCGATTATTTCCTCTTCCCTCTTAATAATAGTCTTGTCAATTTCTTTTACATTTAATAATTCATCAATTACTTCTTCTGAGTTATCAAAACTATCCTTTAAAAGTTCATTTTCTTCATTTGTTTCTTCAACAGCTTCAATTAATCCTAATTTTTCAAAAATATTTTTAGCAACCACCTTTACAACCCCCTAATTTTCATAGCGCTTTTTTAACAATTCCAAACGTCTTTTGTTTAGTTTAATCAAATACTTTATATTTTCAATTTGAATGTTTTTATTTTTAATTTGATTAAGTTTGATTTTTTTTTGACTTTCTAAAAAATTATAATAATTCTGTAAATTATTAATATCGTCGTTCCATTTATTATTTAATACAGATTTTGTATTATCATCCTTAAACTTAGCTAAGTCATTTTTAATTATTTCAATTCCTTCATTTTTAATATATGTTATTTTCTGCTTTTTTACAATAAAAGGCTTAAGCTCAGATAATTTATCTATTTTTTTATAAATCGTTACTTTACTTACACCAAATTTATTTGCAACTTCAATAACACGTAACATACCCACCCCTTCATTACAAATCCTGAAGCTCACACGATTAAAATCACGTGGTTCTAACTTCATTAAGCTTCTCAAATACTCTCACTTAATTAAAACTATTAAGTTACAACATATATGAACTCACTTAAATACTGTTAGAATTTCACTACCAAGTATTCTTTTGAATACATTAGCGATAGTTTAAGGCTCAATTCAAAACCTTTTTTGTTATTTATTTC
>Ga0209633_10004417_pt1 | contig 12640 bp, 9 predicted proteins | sample Cruoilmetagenom1_FD_187290 | JGI IMG/M metagenome (GOLD analysis project Ga0209633, IMG submission 187290) | Oil polluted marine microbial communities from Coal Oil Point, Santa Barbara, California, USA - Sample 1 (SPAdes) (version 2) | ecosystem: Environmental > Aquatic > Marine > Oil seeps ... | reverse complement strand
TGGCCTTTAGCTGGAAGCTTTGTATCGGGGCATTGGTCGCATTTTTGGTGTGCATGATGGGCAATAATAACAACTTAACTGCGGAAAAAGAGATAGCGGAGAAAACGGCGTGATCAAAAATACCATCTTATTGAGCACCGCCATTTGTGGCGCATTGTTTTTTACGTCCTGTGCAAGCACGCAAGCGCCGCGCTCTTCTTCGTCAACTGTATCGATACAAGCACAGCCGCTCAGTAGCGCCGAAATATCAAACACCGTTCACCGCGCGCTGGACGCATTTAAAACACCCGGCATGTCGGTGAGTGTGGTTAAAGACGGTAAGGTGGTTTTTGCAGGCGGGTTTGGCGTGCGCGATATGGACAGCAAGGCCCGCGTTGATGCGGATACATTGTTTCGTATAGCTTCGACCAGCAAAGCGTTCACCGCTGCTGCCCTCGCTATTTTAGTCGACGAAGGTAAGCTGGATTGGGACCAAAAAGTCATTACCGTCTTGCCCAATTTTCGCATGATGGATCCGTGGGTGACGCGAGAATTTACCGTGCGCGATTTGCTCGTGCACCGTAGCGGGCTTGGTATCGGCGCAGGGGATTTAATGCTGTGGCCGGAACCGTCTGGTTTTACCCGAGATGAAATTATCTACAATCTTCGTTACCTGAAATCCACGTCCAGTTTCCGCTCGCGCTATGCATATGATAATCTTCTCTACATTGTTGCGGGCGATGTAGTGACCAAAGCCAGCGGCATTCCCTATGAACAATTCGTGCAGACCCGCATCATGGACAAGCTGGATATGGACTGTTTTGGCGGCGCGATAGCCGCGCGTGATCTCGGCAATGTCGCTATCCCTTACGGCTTTATCGAAGACCGTATCCAAGCCATTCCGCGCAACAAAGTCACGGGTAAAATCACCGCGTCCCATCCAGCGGGCGGGCTTGCCTGTAATGCTGATGGTATGGGCGAGTGGATGATCGCGCAGCTTGGCGGCGGTGTTGGTGCCAATGGCAAACGCATATTTAGCGAAAAACAGCGCGATGAAATGTGGAAAGGGCAAACCATTTTATCGGTCTCAAAATCCGAGCGCACTAATGACAATACCCATTTCAAGACCTACGCCCTTGGTTGGCGCAAAGAAGACATGCACGGCTATGAAGTTGTCTCCCACACGGGCACATTGTCCGGGTTTCAGGCCTATGTAGTCTTGGTGCCAGAACTTGATTTGGGCATAACTGTCCTCAATAATGGATCTAATTATGGTGCGCGGACTTCGGTGGCGTTGAGCATTCTTAAACCCTATTTAGGACAGCCAAAAACTGATTGGGTCAGCTATTATAAAGGCCTGCAAGACAAGGCTGCAAGCGCACCGAAAACGGCGGAGACTGATTATGAATCAGGCGGCACTGGCACTGTAGTTCGTCCGCTCTCGTCCTACGCGGGAAGCTATAAAGACCCGTGGTTCGGCATAGTTGATATAAAGATGCGCGATAACGTTCTACGTTTCACAGCTCGTAAATCGGTTAATTTAAGCGGCACCCTAGAGCCCTTCAAAGACAACACATTCATAGTCCGCTGGGACAACAGAGGCTTCAACGCCGACGCCTTCGCAAAGTTTGAAGCAGGCCCAAGCGGCACAATCACCGCCCTAAAAATGACAAGAGTAGACCCCGCCGCAGACTGGAGCTTCGACTTTCAGGACTTGGGGTTTGAGAGGGTTGGGGATAATTAATCGTCAGTTTTATTTTATATATTCTTATAATTATTTATTAAAAATAACTTTCTTATACTTTGCTTATTTTAACTTCACTACCTCCACGACGATTTCATTAATTGTCATAGTAGCAGTGTTCATAGCTAATTTGTCTGCTAACATTGGGCTATTTGCGGCAACTTCATCTTTGGTAATCTTATGCCATACTGGTAAAATACGTGATATTCCACTTAACTCCATAGAAAAAAGCCCATTAAGTTCTGCTTGCGGCCACTCTTTCGCAAAGAAATTATTTGATAAAATAACGATCCCAAATTTTGAATTTGCAAGCCCGTTATCAATTGACTGCCGTAAACTGTCCCCCCAACTTAAAGAAAATTCATCATACCATACTTCTAACCCTGCCTTTTTTAATCTATTGGCAAAATCACGAACAAATGAATCTTTGTCTTCTGACGCATGGCTAATGAATACGTCATGTTTTTTTGGTTTTGTGGATAGAGCCTTCTGAATTGAACTTATATCTTGTTCGTTTTGAAGGCGCATACTCTGTTGTAGTTTTTTTTGACGGCGCTCTAAGTTATCTTGTGAATGTTGTGCTTCTTTAAGTTTTCTATCACGCTCCTTGTCTTGTTTTTTTATTTCAGCTCTTTGAGCCGTTTCAAGCTGGTTCTGATAACGATGGAGCTCGGATGTCTTTCTTGATATTTGTTCGCGTATTTTTGCTCGTTTATTTTGAGAGTCTATCATAGAATTATTGTGCCTTTCGGCTTCCCTAAGTTTGTTCTGCATTACTGATAAACTTGAGGTTTTTACTGCACCCGTATTTGCACGGTTGTAGTTTGTAAAATGCCTAGATTCATTTTTGGCTTCACTAGCATCTTTTTTTTCGAGGTTTGCGATGTCCTTGAGTATACGAGCCACGTTATTTCTTGCCGATTGTACTGACATATTCCCAACCTTATTGAATTATTGAAGTGGTTCGTAGATAGGGAGTAAAAATATTAATTCAATACTATGGTTGAGCAAACCTAGCCCCTCAATCTATATGATTACCTCAGTTGTAGATATCTCTTCCTAACACACGGCCCCCTAATCCCCCCGCGTTTTCAATAACACCTGCCCATAAACATCCGCTCCCGAACTTGCAACTGTGTCCGTTACCCGTCCATTAACAATCACTGCGTCAAAGCCGCTTGGCACTGCGTTTATATTGCCCCAGCCTGTGCCCGCTTTTACATTTGCTAAGTCTATCACCAATATGTCGGCGGCCATGTCTTTGGCTAGAATGCCGCGCGAACTTAGGCCGAAAGTATTGGCTGTAAGGCCCGTCATTTTGTGGATGGCCAGTTCTATGGGGAGTAGTTCGTCACGCACCACATATTCTTCGAGCACTTTGGGAAACGATCCGTAGGAGCGGGGGTGGCGCATGGTTGGGCTACCATCGGAGCTTATAGACACATCTGGCGCTGTGATAAACACATCTTGGGTGTCCTTGGTCATGATGAAATGGGCGGTGCTTGGGCCGCTATGACCGAACTCTATGATGACTTGCTCAGGCGGTTTATCTAATATGTCTGCGACCTCTTGCAAGGTTTTGCCTGCATATTCACCCTTGGAAATAAGGATGGCGTCGGCACCGTTACGGCGCTTTATTTTGGCGCGCAAGAAAGTTTCAAACTCTGGGCGGCGGGTTTTAACGGCTTCGTTAAACTCGCTCTCGCGCTTGGCCCATTCGGGGTAGAGATAAATCATGCTGCCATAGCTGGCCAAGTATGGATAAACATCTGCAGTGATGGTCATGCCTTGGGCGCGGGCATCGCGTATTTGCTTTAGGACCGCTTCGCCTTGGGCGCGAGTCTTGCCGTAAACGACTTTGATATGTGTAACATTGACCTTGGCGTATTTGCCTTGGGCAATGACTTCATCAACAGCCTCTTTGACTTTGTCATCGTCTTCCGAGCGTATATGGCTTGAGATGAGCCCGTCATATTCTCCAACCACTTTGGCTAGGCCGTTCAGCTCTTCTGCGTCTGCATAACGTCCTGGTAGATATTCAAGTCCCGTGCTCATGCCATAAGCGCCTTGCTGCATGGCTTCGGTAAGGAGCGCTTCCATTTTGGTTTGCTCGGCCGCGCTTACTTTATCTTTCTCTCCGCCGCCGGAAATAGCGCGCAGTGAGCCATGCCCAACAAGGGTTGCGATATTTGGTCCGCTGCCATGTGCATTAACATCGTCGACCCATTGGGAAAATTTTATTTTCCCGTTCGAGCTAGAGCCATCTTGGCCCAAGAAAACTGTGGTCACACCTTGGCGCAAGAAACTGCGCATATAGTCATTATTGCCCGCTAATGGATTGCCATGAGCATGGGCATCAATGAAGCCAGGCGCTACAATTTTATTTGTAGCATCAATGGTTTTACTCGCTCTGATTTTTTGCGAGTCAACCGTGCCGACAAAAACAATTATTGTGTCGTTGATGAGTACGTCGCCACTGAACTTGGGTGCGCCCGTACCATCAACAATCGTACCGTTTTTAATGTGCAGATCATATGTCAGCTCATAATCAACGGTTGGTATGACCGGAGTTCGGCTTTTGGGTGAGCAAGCACTGCTGGCAAGGAGAGTGAGGGCGGCAAAAAGAAATAGGAAAACTCTCATGATATAATTTTTCGCTTTAGGCAGTTAACTTATTAAAGGTCGATATAGTCTAAATTATTGATAGACTTAATGCCCAATCCTGGATCACTGCTCAGCGTAATTTGTGAACCCTCGAACTTTGTCGCGCTGTCGACGGGGTCGAATTTACACAGTAATGGGCCGTCTAGGTCAACTCTAGTGACGATATGTGGTTTGGACACCGCAAAATGGGCCGCCGCGCAAACACTGATGCTGGTTTCTAGCATGCACCCAATCATACATTCCACGCCATATATTTCGGCTATGTCCGTAATTTTAGTAGCGTTTGAAATACCGCCTGTTTTCATCAATTTGATATTGATAATATCTGCACCTCCCATTTGAATGAGGTCAATAACTTCCCGCGGGCCAAATGTACTTTCATCTGCCATCACAGGCGTTTCAACTCGTTGGGTGATATAGTGCATGCCCTGAAGGTCGTTGCCCTTAACGGGTTGCTCTATCAACTCCAAAACAACGCCCGCAGATTCAAGTTTATCCAGAGCCGAAACTGTTTGCTGTGCAGTCCAGCCTTGATTGGCGTCGAGCCTTAACAGCGCGCGATCTCCAACGGCCGCATATATAGCTTTCACTCTATCTATGTCCAAATTGATGTCTTTTCCAACTTTGATTTTAAGGGTTTCATACCCTTGCTCAACGGCCTTAATGGAATCGGCTACCATCTTATCAATATAGTCAACACTGATGGTTAAATCAGTCGCTAAATGAGGTTGCCCGCCGCCAAGTATTTTATACAAGGGCGCGTTGTAATATTGGGCGAACAGGTCATAAATAGCAATTTCAACTGCGGCTTTGGCGCTGTAATTGTTGACAAGTGCATTTTGGATAATATGGGTAATCTCATTAAGCTCTGTGACGTCCATTCCCATTAACGGCGGCATAATATAATTCTTAATGGCATCAATAATAGAACCGTGTGTGTCACCTGTAATTACAGCTGTAGCTGGCGCTTCGCCGTAACCTTTGTGATCTGTGTCGGTTTCGATAATCAATACAACATCTTCGACATCGTTCACGGTTCTAAGCGCAGTTTTAAATGGCGTAACGAGTGGTACGCGTAACATAGCTAGTTTAAATCCTGTAATTTTCATAATGCGTAACCTACTGAAAGTTTATCTGATTGTTTTAATGTTATAAACAGCATCAAGAAAGCTGCGTTCTTTTGATGTGCGTAGTGGAATGATGGGGGTAATTGAAACCCCATTTAGCGTGCCTTTGTAAAAATCACCGTCCTGGTTTAGATAGCCTAAGCCGGCAACATCATGGATGACAAATGGCTGTCCATCAGACTGTCCAAGATACATCATGACATGACCTGGAATATAAATCAGATCACCCACTTTGGCATTCTTCAAAGCCGCCGTTTTTGCGGCTGTTTGTGCAGGTTTATCAAACCGAAGATTTTCTCCGAAAGTACCTTTACCTTGATCTCCTGAGTTGCGAGGCAATTGAATGCCAAAAGACTTATAAATTTCGGAGACAAACCCAGTGCAGTCCCGGCCATTATATCTGTGTCCCCACCCATAGCGCTCTCCAAGGAACTTAAATGCTTGGGTGATGACATTAGTTTCTGTATAGGACAAATATCCTACATGAACATCTTGATTGCGCGCAATCAACGCATGTTTGAATTCAACGGTTCCAGTTTGTGTGCGAACTGGCAATAAGACCATATGGCTGAGATAGGGGTTTTGCCCGTACAAATTATTTTCGTATTTTTGTGGCCGATCAAGCGGCAATTTAACGCCCATATCTAATTGAACTTCCGATACAGCCGAGACTTCGGGGTTATAGGTTGTATATACTTTGGAGCCAGTAATCACCAAAAAATCTTTCGCCTGACTATAGGCAAAAATTTCATCCCTATTGCCATAGGCTATGTCTTTTTTTTGCGCCCAAGCGATATAGTTGTAAGATTGCACCAAAACCCACTGTCCATCCGTGCTTTCATGAAGGACAGCAACTATATCGGCAGGGAATAGTGCCGTTTCTTGAAACCGTTCTATATCGCGGTTGCTAGCGCCTTCGCTGAATAATAAATCCGATGTTGGGTAAGTCCTTAGTGATGTACGCCTTACGGCTATGGCAAACCGTATCGAGTTGGTGTCCTCAATGGTTTTCAAATTAAGGTTCGCTTCGTAGCGAGCAAAATCCTCGTTTGTTACTAATGTACTATCGCTATAAATGCGTTTGTATTTTGATATTTTGCTGATTGAGCGTAGGCGTTGATTTAGCTCATCTCTTGATAAAGCCTGAGGCAACTCCTGCAGATCAAACATCGTTGGGTCGTTCTGAGAAATATTGGTGTTAAACGTATCTATGGCTTTAGTCGTCATGATTATGTGGCTGGAATTAGCCTGCTGTAACCAGTAATCTTCGGATATATGTTTAGTTGTCACCCCGATCACATCTGAAACAAAAGGGTCAGAAAGACTAACGCCGCTATCTAATGAATGGCTTGGTTTATCTTGACAAGATGCACTCATCAAAACGAATAAGGATCCTAAAAGTATTGTTTTGTAAAGCATAAGCATACCTAGGTTAAAGACGACAGTATTTTACCGATAAGCAATCCACCACCAGTTCCGATAATATAACCTAGCATGGCCATCAACACTCCTATGGGAATAAGAGCTCTTGAATATGCTGCCGCTAGAATCGGTGCAGATGCCACTCCTCCAATATTGGCTAAGGATGCGACCCCGCAAGAAAACAAATCCAGCTTAAATATCTTTGCCGCAGTAATCATACAAATGCCATGTATTGTTAAAACAATAAATCCTGCAGCAATAAAGATTGGAGCCTGCGTAAGTTCTGCGAAATTTGCACGAGACGCTATTAGGGCAACAATTCCATATAAAAGTAAATTTCCAAGTTCACTGGAGCCTGGTACTCCGCCCAATTTTGTTACTGCTCCTATGGAACCCGCAACTGTTACGATTAGCACGATCCATGTTGTCTGGGAAAAGAAATCAGACGTTGGCAGATAAGCTGCTATATTTTGCGCCAGGGCAGACACAATCAACCCTAGGCCAACCAAAAACATTAAAGAGGTGGCAATGATTTTGCCATGCGGGTTCTGGGCATTTGCTTCTATTTTAGCACTGACTTCGTCTATGAGCTCAGTATTGCTTTTCGTCCATTTATTAAATTGAGGCGCCAAAGGGACGAAGGCGAGTAATAACATCACCCAGATTGCATAGTCGATAGAATCCATCAACAAGGTATAGCCCATACTTGCGTCAGGAATATTGAGCGCCCCTTGCACAGCAACCATATTTCCTGTGCCGCCCATCCAGCTGCCGCTTAATGCTGCAAATGTCATCCATGCGTTTTCGGGCAACCAATTTTTTAGGACGAAAAACGTAAGAACAAAGCCAATGCCAATGCTTAAGCTGGCCATAATAAAAGCCAAAATCATTTTTGGCCCAAGTGCCGCGATTTGCCTAATGTCGCCTTTTAACAAGAGTAAAAAAATCATCGACGGCAACAAATTGTTTTTTACAGCTTTATAGCTTGCATTTACGCTATCTGTTTTCTCCCATAGTCCCACCGTCGATAGCAGCATAACCAAGAAATATAATAATACGATACCAGGGATATATTTGAAAATGCGATATTTTCCTGAATTATCAAGCAGGCTAATAATACCACTAATAAAAAATAGAACAGCTAAATATGTGAATCCGTCTACAATCATATACGTCCTTCAACCACTATAAGAATATTTTATTCATGTGGTTACCTAGCACGGGATTATCAGGACACAAAGGTATTTATTTGAGCTAACAAGTTGTATTGTTGCAAATATTTTGAATTAATAATGATTTACAAATATTATAGGTGTGGCATAAATTATTCCAAAATATAAAGGGGGAGTCTTATGGATTGGCTGACAATATTACCGCCATTGGTAGCGATTATAGTCGTGTTGTGGCGCAAGGAAGTTATATTGGCGTTGTTTTTGGCCATCTTTACGTCTGAAATCCTCCTCATTCCAGAAAAGAGTTTAGGTCTACCTCTGTACGGATTTTTGAATACTTTGGAACGAATTACGGCGGTTTTTACAACAGATGCCAGATTACTTGTGTTTTCACTTTTAATCGGAGCGTTGCTTGCGTTTATCCGTGTTTCAGGCGGCGTCACCGCAATGGTGGAAAAACTCATTGGTAGCGGGTTGGCTAAAGGGCCTCGATCAACGGGTATTTTAACAATGATTACAGGAATACTTATTTTTGTAGAATCGAACCTCAGTGTATTAGCTTCGGGCATTCTTGCGCGCGGCCTGTTTGACAAATTCAAAATGAGCCGAGCTCGGCTGGCTTATATCATTGACAGTACAAGTGCGCCGATTTGTATCCTAATCTTGCTTAACGGTTGGGGCGCCTATGTTTTAGGTGAACTTGATGGGCATGAACTTGGGATGAGTAATGTGGAAGTTTTATGGAGCACCATTCCCTTAAATTTTTATGCTCTAGTAACATTGGCAATGGTTTTTTATACGGTCGTGACGACAAAAGTTTATGGCCCTATGAAGCAGTCAGAAAAGAAACTAGACGTCAAAATATCTGACCAAACAGATACCCAAGATATCTTACACGAATATCCACCTACGAAGGCTAGGTATATGGTTGTCCCTTTGGCGACCATGGTGTTTGGCATGATAGGGTTTATGTTCTGGACTGGCGGGGGCAATATTGCTGACGGTAGCGGCTCTAAGTCCGTGCTCTATGCAACGGCATTAGCCTGTCTGGTGGCCTATATTATGATGCTCTCAAGTGGTAAGTTCAGCCACGTTAAACTCGTAGAAACGGGCTTTTCAGGAATGAGTGAGCTTTTGCCACTGGTCACCATCTTACTGTTCGCACTGGCGTTGGGGGATAGCGTTGAATTACTTGGTACGGGCAAGTTTATTGCTGGTATGGTTGGCGAGTATTTACCTACAATTATGATAGTGCCTACGCTGTTTTTGGCTGGCGCTCTGATATCCTTTTCTACGGGCACATCTTGGGGGACATTTGCTATTCTTATACCGTTAGGGGTCCCCATGATAATCCCACTAGGATTGCCGCCAGCATTAGTACTTTCCGCAATATTAGGCGGCGGTGTTTTTGGTGATCACTGCTCACCAATATCTGACACAACAGCCGTATCAGCAATTGCGAGCGGCTGTGATTTGCTTGAGCATGTTAAAACCCAATTGCCTTACGCCTTGGTCGCAGGAGGTATAACATTTGTATTATATGTTATTGCGAGTGCGGTAATGATTTAGGGTCAGGTTTTAAGAGCGCTAATCCAAGAGGGGACAGATTCCAACTCTAAGATCGCTTCAATCTCCGGGCGTTTCCTGATGACTGCAAAAACATCATCATTGACCAGAACTTCTGGAACAAGCGGGCGCGTATTATATTGACCTGATTGTACCGCTCCATAAGCTCCCGCTGAATGGATGGCGATCAAGTTTCCTGCATGTTGTTCTGGCATATCGCGGTGAGTGGCAAATGTATCCCCAGTTTCGCAGACAGGGCCGACAATATCATATGTCATCTCTTTGGCGTCTTTTTGAATAACGGGGGTTATCGCATGATATGCTCCGTAAAGGGCCGGGCGTATCAGATCATTCATTGCAGCGTCGAGTATAAGAAAATTACGTGCCCCACCTGTTTTTACATAACGGACTTGCGACAGTAAAACACCCGCATTTCCAGCAATAACGCGGCCGGGCTCAAATATCATTTTTAGATCATAGCCTTTGACTGCCTGGCAAATCATATCCATGTAATCAGCAGGCAATGGCGGAGTGTCTTCGCCTTCTTTGTAAGTAATACCAAGTCCGCCGCCCATATCAAAAGTCTTGATAGTATGACCATCTTGTCGCAATTGTGTTACGAGTTCTAGCCCCTTTTTCAAGGCGACTTCAAACGGGGCGAGGCTGTCTATCTGACTACCTATGTGCATATCCACACCGTTCACTTCAATGCCAGCCATTTCGCCAGCCCTTTGATAAACGCCTCGGGCTAGAGTGATGTCAATTCCAAATTTGTTTTCAGCATTTCCAGTTGATATTTTTTCATGTCCACCCGCGTTTACATCTGGGTTGAAACGGAGTGCAATCCTTGCTTGGACACCAAGTTCACAAGCTAGCGAGTTTAGTAGAACCAACTCGGGCTCAGATTCGATATTAAACTGATAGATGTTAGCCTCTAAGGCCATGCGCATTTCAGCTTCGGATTTGCCGACACCAGAAAAAACAATCTTTTCAGGAGAAATGCCCGCGCGTAAGGCCCGTTGCAGCTCACCACCACTTACCACATCAGCGCCGGCGCCGAGGCCTCCTAAAAGGGATAAAACTGCTAGATTAGAATTTGCTTTTACCGAATAGGCAATCAGCGCATCAATATCTTGGCAGGCTTGAGAGAATGCTTGGAAATTCTTAGTAAACGCATTTGCAGAATAGACATAAACAGGCGTACCCACTTGCTCGGCAATAGCCGTCAACTGCACATTCTCGGCGGATAGATGGCCGTTTTTATAGACGAAATTTTCCATGAAGGCTGCTCAACAATCATACTTTAAAGTGTTTATATACTAACTATTGCTTTGAAGCATAAGACTGTGCTGCGTCAAGCACTCGTAACAAATTTTGACCCCAAATTTTATTGATATCATCTTGGCTATAGCCGCGCTTTACAAGTTCATTGGTGATATTCATCGTTTGCGTTGCATCCATCCAGCCCTCGATTTTGCCTCCGCCATCAAAATCAGACGAAATGCCAACATAGTCAACACCTACAAGCTTAATAACGTACTCGATATGGTCAACGAGATCACTTACATTCGCAGGGGTAGAGAGCTGTTTAGCTGACTTCATTTTTTCATCAAAAATCTCTTCGGTCGCTTCATCCATCGAGAGGAAAGCCAGGTCGTCTTCAAGGCCCATTTCTGCGCGAACTTTATCTTTGTAGGTTTGCTGCTCGGGGGTTAAGTCTTTTAGGTAAGGCCCATAAGCCACAATCTGCAAGACACCACCTTTTTTCGCCAGTGCCCGAATTTGCTCATCGTCGAGGTTTCGCACATTTTTAGCAACGCCATATGCACCAGAGTGGGATGCAATAACGGGGACTTTGGATAATGCTGTAGCCTGCAACATTGTCTCTTTGCTCGCATGAGATACATCAACCATAATCCCAGCATTGTTCAAAGCCACAATCAACTCCTTTCCCAATGGAGATAGTCCGCCGTGTAAGATTTTGGGCTCGCCTTTGCTATAGGCAGGGTTGGAACTGTCACCAAATACATTATGGCCGACATGTGTGATGCCCAGATAACGCACGCCACGTTCTTCCCAAAGAGCTACATCTTCTACCGAATTTCCCAAGGGGTATGCATTTTCAATACCGATAAACGCAATGCGTTTGCCTGCCTTATGAATACGCCGCGCATCATCAGCGGTGAGGGCAAGTTCTATCTTTTCCGGGTATTTTTCAGTTAAACGTGTAATCGCCTTATAGCGTGTTTCAGCAATTTCCCGTGCCTTGGCAATGCCGTCTTGCGTGTCAGGGCCCTGAGCCGTAAAGACGATTAAAAACGCCCCATCCATGCCGCCTGTTTCCATTTTGCCTATTGTGGCCCGGCTTTCTCCGCTGGACCAAGGATCAAAATCATCGGCAATTAATTCAAGCTCAAGATCAATATGACTATCCAAGACAAGTGCGCTTTCATGCAAAGTGGGTGCATCTAAACTTACGGCAGGCGGAGCTTTTTGAGAGCAGCCTACAAGGGCGAAAAAAGCAAGTGGCAAACCAACATAGTTTAAGGGTTTATAATACATCAGGCATATCTCCAAATTTAAAGAATACTCTACCAAATATTGGCGTTATTACTAGAAGAATTTAACATAATTTATTGCTGGCTTTGTGTTTTTCATCCTCTTCTTCGCCGCTGGGTATATGCACCATGAAGGTTTTAGTCTTAGGGCAATACTCGAATGGAAATGAGCCGTACACGTCTCAGAAGGACTGATGTCAAACAATGAGTTTTAAAGAATATGCTTTGGATTGGCGAACTGGACTTGTCCCAGTTTAGTTGCGAGTTGACTACTCATTTAGGCTGCGTCTCTTTGGATTATAGAACCTATTTATGTATTTGAACAGGGCTATATGCGCCTGTTTTCTGCTGTGCCAGATGTTCCTCCAGATCATTTCGGCTTTTATGGTTTTGAAGAATGTTTCTACG
>Ga0209633_10004416_pt1 | contig 12643 bp, 8 predicted proteins | sample Cruoilmetagenom1_FD_187290 | JGI IMG/M metagenome (GOLD analysis project Ga0209633, IMG submission 187290) | Oil polluted marine microbial communities from Coal Oil Point, Santa Barbara, California, USA - Sample 1 (SPAdes) (version 2) | ecosystem: Environmental > Aquatic > Marine > Oil seeps ... | reverse complement strand
AACATCAAAACCCAGGTGCCAACAGGAGGGCTTTCAATAATCCGTTGTTGTTCTTTTTTGCTTAATGGTTGCATGTTCACCTCACGATTAGTTTAGGTGTTTAGAAAGATCCTTCAGAATTTTCCTTTAATAACTAGTATTCTTCCTCAGTTATGAGAAAAGGAAGTTAATCATTATTTAATAATATATGAATAGATAACAAAAGGCCAATCTAAAATATCCGTTTGTGATTTTTCTTGAGCTTCAGAAAAAATATAGGAAAAAGACTTAAAAAAAATTTTGGTAATGTGAAACCCTAGTAACTTTTAAATTAGTAATTTGCAGGGATTCAGAGTGTAAAAAAACGAAAGGTAAGCTTCATTAAGGACGTGAATAAGAAAAATGTAATGGTTGATTAACTTTAGAGACAAAAATGCACTCTCTTATATACAACCATAACCCCTGACAAAATCAGGGGCTATTATTTTCAATATTATTTTATTGCAGAAACTGAGCTAGAAGTCTTACCCATGCCACCGCTATCTTGACTTGTGCCACACCCAATTAATGAAACTGAAACGATACTAATTAAAAGAACGATGGCACTGCTTTTTTTGAAAAAATTTTTCATAATTAATCCTTATAAATTTAAATTCACGATAGTTGCTTTGTTTCCAAAACGTGAACTATCTGTAACAAAGTCTATAACGGACAAGTCAAATTTTGACTGTCCTTTAAAGGTTTGAAGCTTTAATACCCCAAACTGACTTCTGGTATCTATGGTAAAAGTCTTTGAAATTATGGTTATTGATATAAATCAATAAAAGGTGTATTAACTGCTTACTACAAAAATACGGTATATTGATACTATGAAGGGGCAGAAACCCGTGAACAAGTATTCATCATTTTCTAAATGAGCAGAGAACAATCAGGAATCAAGATGAAAAATTGCAAATTTAACTCATTATTGATAAATAAGGTTCAATCTTGGATAACCTAATAAAAGACTTTCAGGTGAACTGTGAAAATTGTAGTTTGGATGCGATATGTCTTCCGCGCGGTCTGTCTCGGCAAGAAGTGGAGGAGTTGAGTGATGTTGTCAAAAATGATGCTGTATTACAAAGAGGCGAATATATCTACCATCAGGGTGATGTTTTTAAAGGGATTATGGCGATTAAATCGGGATCAGCCAAGCTGGTTACTAACGACGACAGAGGAAATGAACATATTCTCAATGTATTATTGCCCGGTGAATTGATTGGTTTTGACGGACTCAATCAGAATAAACATAACTGTTCAGCCATTGCCCTTGAAGTTATGGGTTTTTGCGAAATACCAGCAGATATGTTTGACGATTTATGCCTAAAGGTTCCAGGAATAGCACGCGAGCTTTTTAAGCATTCCAGCGAAACTCTCAACGAGTCCCAAGACCTGATCGTTTCTAGTAAACGTGCTGCGGAAGAAAAACTGGCAATGTTTCTGATGAGTTTGTCGGATCGTCTTAAGAACCGAGGCTTTTCTCCATTGGCATTTAATCTACCGCTCACGCGCCAGGAGATGGGCGATCATTTGGGGTTGACTCTGGAAACAGTCAGCAGGATGCTGCAACAACTTCAAAATAACGGATTGATCGAGGTCCAAAAAAAGCAAATAAAGATCAAAGATCTGCAAGGCCTCCGGAATATATATTTTTCGAAAACAAACTAAGAGATATTAGTGCTACTGAAGTTGGTGTTTACATTTTGTATATAGCGTTTCTGAATGCTTATCCGAATATTTAATACGCATTCTTTATCTTATCCTGAATATCTTTGAACTGACGAACCCTAGGAGAGCTCTTAAATATGGCGCTATGAATATCGATTCTGTCGCGGGCTTCCTCCACCAGTGAGTCGCTTTACTGTTATCTTGAGTCAAACCCACGCCTCTCTTATACTCATTACCCAGATTAAACTGGGCACCGGCATATCCTTGATCAGCAGCTTTGCTAAACCATTCGAATGCCAGCTCTGAATTTTGCTCAATTTCACTACCGCTATTGTAGAGAACGCCTATGCCGAATTGTGCATCTGCATTTCCTTGCTTAGCTAGAGGACTCCATATATCCAACGCCGTTTTTAGCTGATTGGCTTGAAATGCTTCGAAACCACTGTCATAGGTTCCAGCAAAAACTGTAGCAGTCAGCCAAGCTGACAGGATGAACAAGTACCGGGATACTCTCAATAGTTGATGTTTCATAGCTTCAATGCAGCAACGATAGTGATAAAATTGCCAATAATTTTACCCGACTATGGTGTTATCGGTAGTTAAGTTTTTGTAATAACAAAATGAGGTTTTTTTCAATGGTAAGGCGTAGCAATCATCCTTGAGAAGAGATTAAGAAAATAGCGTTGGCTCCAAATGTGTTAAAAGACAATATAGACAACAACTTTCAGTTTATAATGCTCTATGTCATCATTATAATAAAACGTTACCACCGAAAAGGAGTTTTATCAACACGGCATTTTATCAGTACTTCCCTTTTATAAAGTCCTATCCTTACTTGAAGAAAAAGGCATTGATCATTTTAGTTTAAGGGATGCAGAGATATCCCTGTTCATGAAGTTATCAAGCACCTTGAGAGATTTCGGTCAATGTTTGGTGGGTTACTCCATGTTGACTTTGTCCGTCGACACTTAATAATCAGCTAACTTGTCTTTTTGCCCATCTACACAGCAGTCACAATTACCAAGCAACTATGCGTTTGTAATTGTGCTTGGAAGACCAACAAAATTTTGCGTCAGTTGCATAACATTTCTGTTTATAAAAAATTAGTTCTAGAAACACCCAATGAAGATACTTAGTACAGTCCTTTTTATTTTAATAAGTTGGTCAGTCTATGCCGAAAACACCTGGACAATAGCTCTACCTTCTCACCGGCAAGTGACGGTTACCGGTTTTAGCCGGGCAAGACATAGTATGATTTTATCTACAGAAGTAGATGGTAAGGTTGGTCGGGTTTTTGCTGATGTTGGTGACATAATTCCTGAACATGGAAAAGTCACTTGCCTTGATGAAACCTTTATTAAAATCGATATCGACTCTGCTAAAAACGAGATAGCTCAATACCAGATTGATATTCATTATTTTAAAAAACAGGTAGAACGCTATCAAAAGTTGGTAGGTAAAAAAAGTGCGGCAATCAGTCAGCTTGATGATTTTGAACGTCAACTCGGTAATGCACAACGTCAGGCGCAGTTGAAAAAATTAAAAAAATATAATCTACAAGAAAAACAAAAACGCCATTGCATAAAATCGCCTGCTGGTTGGCGTATTATTGAACGTAATGTTGAATCCGGGCAATGGCTTGATATTGGTACCCACGTGGCAAAAGTTGGTGATTACTCAAAATTATTAGTGCCTTTAGCGTTATCCGTCCAAGAACTGCAGGCTTTAAAGAAAAAACAACATAACCTTGCTGTCTGGTTATCTGAATATAATCAGGAGATACCCGCCACTATTGAACGGATTTCACCCGCTTTCGACGAAAATTCCCGTAAAATTCAAGTTGATTTACTTTTAGATAAAAAACTTCCTGTTCATCGTGGCGGATTAAGAGTTGAAGTAAAACTGGATCTACCTGATCCCTCTGGAACTTTTTTAATTTCCGCAAACGCTTTGGATAAGCGTTTTGAAGAAGTATGGTTAGAACGCAAAAATGGTCAACCTCTCCGTGTTGAGTTGTTAGGCAATGCTGAAAGCAGCCAAGTGCGCATCACTTCTCCAGAAATAAAACCTGGTGATCAATTTAAAATCATGAGGCCTTAAGTTCGGAGTTATTGCTATGCAATCTATCGTCCGTTTTTCTTTGAAGCAAAAGGTTTTTTACAACCTGATTTTTATTTTGCTTACGGTTGTCGGTTTTTATGCCATGTTTCAGTTGCCGGCAGAGAGATATCCCAATATTAACTTTGGTGAGGTCAATGTTTCCACTTTTTATCCTGGCGCTTCACCTACCGAAGTGGAAACATTGGTTACTCGTAAATTAGAAGAACAGATAGAAACCGTTGAAAATATAGAGTGGATTACCTCTACATCTTATCCAGAACGATCACACATTCGACTGAAGTTTATTGATGATACGGATTATTCTCATCTTTATAACGAGGTGCGTCTCAAAGTTCTCAATATGATGGGTGAATTACCTGACGAGGTAGACCCGCCCGAAATGGATGATGCAACAGTTGATGATTTCTTACCCGTGGTTGTTATCAATCTTGCGGGTCAACACAATAATCGCGCTTTGGCATTAATGGCCGAGCAGGTAAAAGCCCGTATTCAGAAAATTCCTGACGTTAAAGATGTTGAAATTTCAGGCGAATATATCAGAGAATTTCATATTTACTTATCTCTTGATAAATTACGCCAGTATGGCATCAGTTTCAATGAAGTCGTTAGCGCCTTGCAAGATGCCAATATTTCTATGCCTTCTGGAAAGTTTAAGGGCCAGAATAGTGATTTTCTGGTTAAAGTTGATGAAAAATTCCATAATCGAGAACAGGTCGTTAACACCATTATTCGTAAAGATGGCGATGGCAGTTTCATCCATCTTGGAGATTTAATTAGTCGTGCAGATTTAGATTATCGGGATCCGGTCGTTATTTCTACGGTCAATGGAAAAGATGTGATTTCCCTGCAAATAATCAAAACACGAGCGGGTAATGCGATTGATATTAAAGAAACTGTCATTCAAGAACTCGATAGTTTTAAAGATCTGTTCGAGCAGGAAAAACTGGAAGTGACTGTAACCCAGGATTCCACCAACAAAATTAAGGATGGCTTCACAACTTTAGGTCTAAATATGTTGGTCGGCATGTTTCTGGTGTCTATTATCATCTGGTATTTTATGGGTATTCGCAATGCCGGTCTGGTTACTATTGGTATTCCCTTTTCCTTCATGATCACCATGTTATTGATGTATTTAACTGGGAATAGCCTCAACGAAATCAGTTTATTTGCCTTTGTTCTTGTCACCGGGATTATTGTCGATGATGCCATTGTAGTTTGTGAGAATATCTTTCGACATATTCAAGAAGGTAACGAAGTTTATGATGCAATTATCTCGGGTACTTCGGAAGTGGGATTACCGGTCATATCTTCGACGTTGACAACAGTTGCTGCTTTTCTGCCCATGCTAATCATGTCCGGCGCGACGGGTGAATTTTTTGCTCAAATTCCAATTGCCGTAGCTTTTGCTCTAGTTGCTTCATTAATCGAATGCCTGCTTATTTTACCTATTCATTATCTTGATTTTGGGCCAAGACAATCACAAGCATTATCGAATCAAATTGAGAAAGATAACTTTATTCTGACTTTCTGTCGTTCAATAACTGATAGGGCGCTGGCTGTTACGTTGAAACACAGAATCTTCTGTGTTCTGAGCATCTTTCTGTTGCTATTTGCTGCAATGGGTATTCTAGCCGTTTCTGCTTCAGGCAAAATACCATTAATCAATATTAAATTCTTTCCAGATGACTACACGCTTTATTATGCGGACATAAAAGGACCCTCAGAAATGCCGATTGAACAGATTGATGAAAAAGTCCGAGAAATCGCTCGTTTCATTATGGCAGATGGACATGGCTATGCAGAATCGGCCACCGGTTTTGCTGGCTTCTATCCTAACGAAGATTATGAACCAATATACGGTAACAATTTTGGTACGGTTATGGTGACTATGCCAGTTAAAGACAAGCAAGCTTTTGATAATCCGCAGGAACATCTTGAAAACATGCGAAGCCGGTTGAAAAAGACTTTCGAAAAAGACGGGGTTTCATTTAGTGTTCACGCTCAAAAAGATGGCCCACCGACTGGAAAAGATATTAACGTGCGCATTGTTGGCACACAGTTTGATTCAATCTCAGGTTTAGCAGATGAAATCTTTGGTTTTTTACAGACTAAAAGTGAGATTGCACCTCATCTTGTAGAATTGGAAGATGACCGTGGTAAACCTAAACAAGTTTTCCGTTTTGATATTAATCATGAACGAGTCAAGGAATATAACCTCGATAGTGCTGAAGTCACTCGCCTGGCAGGTAGTGTTTTGGACGGCCGCTATGTCGGCAAATACCGGCTGAATGATGAAGAAATCGACCTTAAAGTACTGATCGCACCACAATCAATAAAGTCACCGCACCAGGCTTTAACGGTACCTGTTGTTGAACATGCAAGCGGTCCAATTCTGTTAGGTGATGTTGCCGATTTGCGAACATATTTTCAGCCCGGAGAGTTACACCGTTATCAAGGTCAGCGTGCTATCAGTATTAAAGCCAATATCAAACCAGAGGCGCCTATATCTACGCCAGTGGTCATAGCCGCCGTTGAATCTTTTTATGCCTCCATTAGCAGCCAATATCCTGGCGCCAGCCTGATCTTTAGTGGCGAACATGAAGATACGCAGCGCTCTTATCGATCACTTATGTATGCTTTTATTATTGCTATCATGGTCATGTACATCATCCTTGCAGCTCAGTTCCAGTCCTATCTGCAACCAGTAATTATTCTTTCCGCCATCGCTTTTGCCTTGATTGGTGTAGTGTTCGGTAAATTGCTTACTCAGTCGGTATTTACTGTTAACAGCTTTATAGCTGTAATTGGCGTTGCAGGAGTGGTGGTCAATGATTCGTTAATTTTGATTGATTTTATGAATAAGCTTTACGATTCTGGCATGACTCGTCTAGAAGCAATTAATGGTGCTATAGCGGTACGGCTTCGTCCGATTATTTTGACGACCTTAACAACAACTTTAGGCTTGTTACCCATGGCACTTGGGTTTCCCGAGGAGTCCATGGTTTGGGGAGCAATGGCCTCAACGTTTGTTTCTGGCCTTGCCGCCGCGACAATATTGACTTTATTTATCGTGCCCGTTTTGTGGGATATGATCAAGGCGAGACAGGAGAAAAGACCAGATATAAGCGTGATAGACGGTAAATTGCCTTAAGTGAAATGTAAACCGATAGAGCAGGCTGCTAAGTAACGCGTACGGAATAAATTGGCCAATTGGCGAGGGATTTTTAAAAAAACCAATTTGACTGTCCAATCAATGGGTGCCACTTCACGACAAAAGCTCTGTAACTAATTCTCAATCTCTCTTAACCAAGTTGCAAACCGGAGCAACGCTAGCCCTCTTAGTGCAATTTCAAAAAACAAACAAAATGAAATAAAGCCAATGGGTAAAGCAGATGGCAACTTAATCCATATTAAGATGCCAAAAACAGTAGAAATCATGCCGCCAATGATGGTTGTTTTTCGATGAGGAAATCCACCAATTGATGCTGCAAAAACTCGAAAAATACCTTTAACTAATAAATACAGAACAACAAAAAAACTAAACTCGTACCCGTAACCGAGGACGAATAAAAAAACCACTCCAAAAACAGTATCCATGACTGCGAATTGCAAATTGATTATGAATCTGTTGGTCTGTTTTGAAAGGTAGGTATCGAAACATTCTAAAAGACCAATAAGAATGATCATAAAAGATGCTATTGGCAACCATCCTGTATCAACGGTCATAACTTGGACATTTGGTGCGAGTAGAGAAAAAATTGATAGGAAGCTGCCGAAAATCAGCATTATCCATCCACGAATAAAAATAAAAAACCGTTGTGGCAAAAATTGAGAAAATTCTTTTCTGGAATCATTTTTGTTCATTTTATACACCATTTACAAATCTCAAGACATATTTCAGGCTATTCTACTGCAACGAAAAACCAAAATTATCTTTCATTTTCTTATCTAGTGAACGTTTAGCTATATCTTTTTGGAAATGTGAGCTCTAAAAGTTAATCCCATTTCAATCACAGCGAGGTAGGATGTGGAATTTATCGCTTAATAGAATTATTTCAAAACCTTTTTTACCATTACCTTAAGTTAAATTAAAACCTTCGGAGTACCTATTGGCAATTTTTAAACAGTTGCCCGCGAAAAAGATTATTTCCTTCATAATTCGTCAATTTATTTCATAAGAAATCACGGTTCGTGCAAGTACCATCATCGTTAGGTATTTAAACTTTTACCTACCCACTACATCGTCTTCAGCGGTTCTTTGGTTCAAAGAAATTGGCTCGTATTGGTCAGTTTAATTCTTATCGTAAGGATGAAATGACGAATGGTCTTTTTCAAGTGAATTCAAAGTGGGTCGCCCATAGAGGGCACAAACAGTTGAGGCGAGAATAAGGGTACTAGTAGACAAATATATTAGAAATTGGTTTGTCGGCTTTTATAACGTGCAGAATGGAACAAAGCGCTTTTATTAAATCTAGTCGAAAAGGAATATTGTCAATCAGACGATTGCATATTTGCTTTTCGCGCTGATGTCTCCAACGGAAGGAATCATCAGCATTCAACAGGCGTAATGTTTATTTGCGTCAGGAGAAATATATTATGAAAATTCAGATCCAAAAAATAGGTGTTAGTGCAGTTTTAGCACTTTCGTTCAGTGCTGTTACACCTGCTTTCGCAACTTCAACAGGTGGTCAATGGCTGGGAGCTCCAGCTAACAACATCGATGTATGGCGATTCAATTGTCCTGCGGGTTCAAATGGCGCAGTAGCGCGAGTTAGTGATACAGCTCCAGTACGCCCTGCACTCATGCAAGTTGTGTTGAGTAAAGACAGTATTCCGACGATTCAACGAACAGCTCCAAATGAAGGGCAATCCTCATCTGCTACTGTTAATGATGGACCAGGCAGCTATACCGTAGCCTTTAAAAAGACAGGTGCCGGTTGGGAGGGTTACAGAGGCGATGTATTCTGTTCAATGAACGTTGGCGGCCCGTTTCCACTACTTGTTGATGTAGGAGGTTTGCAGAGGGTAATTAACCAGTAGGCTATTCAATGGCTTGGCCGCTGCTTAATATTTAAGCAGCGGTCAAATCACATGATACTTAATGTAAAAGACACTTATTATTTGGCATATTTTTAGTATTAATCGACGATTAGATAGTCAATTAATAAGCATCAGTAAAACTTTGTTTAACGATATCGTATATATTTTAATTAATGGAGATAATCTTATGTTTCCTAAAACCACTAAGATAATCGGTTACAACACATGGGGTTATCGCATTAATACGAAATTGCGATGGACAAGATGGTCTTTGTTTAAAAATAGGTTGCGAAACGGGGTCATTAAAGCCCGAACTATAGCGTCGATAGTTATAGTAGTTTATGTGATTATTGAGCCGACTGCAGCGTACGCGCAAACCCCAGATCCAGGTTCTTCACCAGCTTTTGAGTTAAACGTCGAATCTGAACAAGACCTCCTCACCATTAAGGCTCGGCGCGCGCCATGGCAACAAGTGTTCGACGAAATTACTCGTAAAACAGGGGCTCAATTCCGTACCGGTACGTCGCGGGTGGGATCAGTTACGGTGACTATCAAATCTCTGCCATTTCGGGATGCTATACAAAGACTTCTCGGACCACAAGAAAGTTTTATGTGTCGATACGACGGAGTCGCCGCTCCTTTAGGAATTAAGCCAGGTATCCCTCGAGAGGTATGGTTACTCGGAGGGAAAAAAATCGCTCAGTCCGAAGGACCTATGAAAGAAACGACCGAAAACAAAGACGTTGCATCTATATTAAATGATGCTTCAAATAGAAATCTGGTTCAGAACGCAGCCGGAGAGGAGATTTCGGAATTGACGAAGGAATCGCAATCGACTCGTCCCGAGATAAGTGAACTCGTTGAGCAAGCGCAAAACGAGGATTCGAGCCAACGTATTCAGGCGATATCCGCACTTGGTGATCGTGAACTTACCGACGAAGTTGTTTCTGCAGCTCTGCGTACGGCACTCGAGGACGATGACGCTAGTATTCGTGGCCAAGCCTTTCAGTCGTTAGTTATGCGTGGGGGTGATGAGGCGACAGAATATATTGGACGTGCACTAAACGATTCAGATCCAAACGTGAGAATCGTAGCGGTAGAGTACGTGGAGCCGAATAATCATGGGATTTCAATTTTGCAAGAGGCGCTTGGTGATTCGGACGAGACGGTTCGTTCTCTCGCAGCATCAAGATTAAACGAAGCGAGTGGCCAGTCGGAAATCGGGGAATAGCAAAAATAAACATATTTTTTCACCGACGAGAAAATAAATGAGACCCTTCGTATCTGACCCTAGTTATTGCTTCCCATAACTACGGAAAGCGCGTTAAAATCCCTATCCATTCTATTGAGAATGGTTCTCAGGAAACAGATGGATTCCTAGTCCGTAGTGCTTCTTGTTGACAGTAAACTTCTCAGGTGGAGATACTAAGAAAATCATGCATCTAATATATCACTCGTGCGCGAATTTCACGTCGAAGATATCAATACTCCTACTCGTCCTTATTTTGCAAGTTACCTTGACGAATTCTTTCGCCCAATCATTAGACGGTTCATCCAAGAACATTTCTGATGTTCAGCTAAAAGAGAAGGGACAAAATTGGGAACTCATCGAACTAAATCGAAAAAAATCGCCTCTGCGAAAAGCCGTTGAGCCAACCGGTAAGCGTCCTTCTCGGGAACAAAGAAGAAGAGAAAATAAAGAGGAGCGAGAAGCACTGATCTTGAGACTAACCGAGTCGCGATCGCTCGCTCATCAACTAGTATCGGAACGGGAGTTTCGAAAGAAATTGGAGCGGCACGATCAATGGACACAATCTGGGTTGCCGGTTATCAAACATGCGCTATCGGCTTCTGATGACCCTCGTAGCGAAACTGCTGGACGTCTAGTCTTGGAAAATGCGTTTTTGTTCAAAGCCAAATTACAAAATCAAAATTTGCGATACGCTAATCTCAAAGGTGCTTTACTCGTGAGTGCGGACCTAAGGGGTGCTGATCTCACGGGAGTTAATCTCGAGGGCGCGGATCTTTCTTTTGCTGAATTGGATAATGCAAATTTGATTGGAGCCAACTTAAAGGGTGCAAAGCTCTACTTCGCTAATGCTAGAAGTGCAATTTTGAACCAAGCCGACCTTCGAGGTGCAGTACTTAGCGATATCAATTTTAAAGACGCACTTCTCGGCAATATAGATGGGCGAGGTATTTGGATGCACGGTGCAAAGCTTGGAGGCGCCAAACTAGTTCAAGCAAAGTTGAAAAAAGCTCGTTTCTGGCATTCTGACCTGACAGATACGCTTCTCCGAGATGCCGATTTGGAAGGTGCTGAGTTTTCCCAAACTAGCCTTGAGGGCGCAAATCTTACTAACGCGATTCTCCGAGCTGTAACGTTGGACGAAACACGTTTGGGGCGTGCGATATTCGAACCCAAGATCGGTATGTACCCTGACGATAATGCCTTTCTTTCTGTTAATCCAGTAGGGTTAGATCAATTGCGTTATGAAAAGCGACCAGAAGGGCTAGTGAAAATGCGTACTGCTTATAGAAATACGGGATATCGCGAAAGGGAACGGCAATTGACGTTCGCAATCAAGCGATCGGAATACGATGCAATGAAAAATGATGGGCACTGGTTTAAGGCGGCACTTCAATGGCTTTTGTTCGACTGTCCCGTTTCTTATGGTCTTCATCCGGGACGTGCTCTTATACTATTAATATGTTTAGTAGTCCCATTCGGGTTTTATTACAGTTACGCTTTAGCCAAGCCCGACGCACAGAAAAGGTTTGGTATTTGGCGAGTCTGGCCAAACGATCGACCACCATTACCCTCTGATCGCAATGAACCTGAGTTTATTAAGCCAACCTCGATACCTTGGGTTCTCGGGTTAGGATTCTATTTCAGTCTCCTTTCCGCCTTTCACATTGGTTGGCGCGATTTTAGTGTGGGAAGCTGGTTGAGCAGACTTCAACCCATCGGCTATGCAATGATGCCGACCGGTAGGGTGAGAGTACTTTCAGGAATACAAAGCCTTCTTAGTGTATACCTCTTAGCAATGTGGTTCCTATTCTACTTCGGGAGACCTTTCCAGTAGGTAAACCGTTGGTTATTTCCTGACGATGGACTGTCTATAAAGAAAATCTCTGTACATGACAAAAAATCATATTAAACCTGAACCCACTTTAATTCCAGGGTTCGGCGGTGCAATACGCAGTAACGAAATCAATTTTTAATCCATTTTTTGGATTGACCCACTGCATTAAACATTACAACCTGAAGATACTTTGAACTGGCCGTTAGTGTGTCTTGGTTTTTATCGGCAAAAATAAATGCGGCAGAGAAGAATGACACTGGAATTCAGGGGACACAATACTTAATTTTGGGGTTTACCTTAGATTTTGCTAATTTGAACCAACTTTAGGGCTTTGTACAATTAAGTGTTGTGTCCACTGATCTTTGCCTCAAACACTGGTTCCAGGACCACGGATCACTTCAATGCGATTTACATCATCAAGCAATACATCCTGAATTTCCCAATACACTCCTGAAAAACCTGGAGTGTACACGGTTCGACCATCGATAAGTACCAACAATTTGTTAGCAAAACGACCATTAAAACCGTGTGCAGAGATGGCCCATTTGTTAGCATCAACTCTGGCAACTTGCAGTCCAGGTATCATGCACAGCGCTCCGGTAATGTTGGTAGCGCAGGAACGACGTAAGTCATTTTGATGGATTACAAAAACCGCAGCAGCAGTATGGGAAAAGGTTTGTTTGGTTTTTGATGCAGAGATGACTTTCCGG
>Ga0209633_10004415_pt1 | contig 12647 bp, 13 predicted proteins | sample Cruoilmetagenom1_FD_187290 | JGI IMG/M metagenome (GOLD analysis project Ga0209633, IMG submission 187290) | Oil polluted marine microbial communities from Coal Oil Point, Santa Barbara, California, USA - Sample 1 (SPAdes) (version 2) | ecosystem: Environmental > Aquatic > Marine > Oil seeps ... | reverse complement strand
GTAAACGCGGCATCAAAGCCAAACGCCTCCGCGCTGGATGGGACAACGACTATTTGCTATCCGTCCTTGGTGCCTGAAATTTTAATGCGATTGCCCTGCTGTTCGCCCTGTTTTGGGGAATTGGTATCAAGATCTGGAAACGCAGCAAATTTTCAAGGTCGTTGCCGCGGACGAAGCAGCCGAGACAGTCGAAATTCAATATCTTGGAGGCGACATTGCCGGATTCGACCTGGAAAGTTGGTATGGCTCGGAGTTCGAACTCGCCGCACCGCCTGAAGACTGGAGTGCACCATTCGATGAGATGGAGGCCGACGACTCAGGCTACACAGATCCCGGCTACCACTCTTTGAAAAAAAGGGAAATCGGTCTTTCGGATCTGCTGAAAATTATTGATTCGGAGTCGGACGATTGCGGCATCATCCGATCAGAGCCGACACGTCCCGATAACGGTCTATCAGATCCAAACCCTCCGCCACCGGTCGGCAGGTCACATACCCCTGACAGATATTGACAGCTTTCTTGAAACCTTCGTCATCCTGCAGCACTGCAAGCCCCTGATCAGCCAGCCGCATAGCATACCGCAATGTCGCTGTCGTCAACGCAATCGTTGCTGTTCTCGGGTAAGCGCCGGGCATGTTGGTGACGCAGTAATGGATCACACCAAACCGCTCATACACCGGCGCGATGTGCGAGGTGGGGCGGGAAGTCTCGATACAGCCGCCCTGGTCGATGCTGACATCGACGACAACCGAGCCCGGCTGCATAGACTTGACCATCTGTTCCGTGACCACATGGGGCGCTTTCGCGCCATGGCGCAACACCGCGCCGATGACAAGATCGGCCTCTTTGAGATGCCGGCCGATCCGATCGGGAGTCGACAAAAAAAAGTGAATCTTATCTGAAATCTTTTTTTTCAGCTGCGGTTCCCTCTCCGGTTTACGGCCGGCCAGAAAAACAGAAGCGCCCATGCTGTCCGCCACCCGAGCGGCATGCTGTCCAACGACGCCATCGCCGATGACGACCACTTTCCCATGACAGCTGCCGAGGATACAGCCCAACTGGACACCTTTGCCATGGTTGAATCCGGCCAGGTAATAACTTCCCATCAACGTGGCCATATTGCCGGCGACCGCGCTCATCGGTGCCAGCAGCGGCAGCCGCCCCGCTTCATCTTCGAGGGTTTCATAGGCAATGGCCGTGGTTCCGCGCGCCAGCAGCGTCTCGGTCAAGCTTCCCACCACCCCGGCAAGATGAAAATAGGTGAAGACGATCTGCCCGCCAAGATAGGCGTATTCAGACTCCATCGGCTCCTTGACCTTCATCACCATATCCGTGTTCCAGGCCTGCGCGGTGCCGCAAATGATCGCTCCGACATCGTGGTACTCCTCGTCGGCGAAGCCGGAGCCGAACCCGGCGCCCCTCTCCACCAGGACAGCATGACCCCGATCGATCAGCGCCGAAGCACCGGCCGGCGTCAATGCAACCCGATACTCTTCCTCTTTGATCTCCTTGACGACTCCAATTTTCATGACTGCCGGCAGGCGTGGTTCACCGCGCTAATAAAACAGATACTCATTGAATTTTTTGACCTCTCCTTTTTTGTCGAAAGAAAAGACGGTAAAGGGCTCCTTTCCACCCCCCATTTCCATTCCGGGCGTTCCACTCGGCATACCGGGAACGGACAATCCGACGACATCGGGCTTTTCCTGGATCAGTTTTATTATGTCGCCGGCAGGAACATGGCCTTCGATCACATAGCCGTCGATGATCGCCGTATGGCAGGAGGCAAGCTTCTCGGGAACCCCGTATTCTTTTTTCACCGCTCTCATGTCGTTGCGCTTGACATCGGTGATCTCGAACCGGTGCTTTTTCAAATGCTCCAGCCAGACACCGCAGCAGCCGCAACTCGGGCTGCGATACACAGTGATTTTCAAAGGTTCCGACACCGCAGGCGTCGGCTTGTCCCAAACGCTTTCGGCAGCAACGACACAACCGCCAACGAGGAAAAACAGTACGATAAAACAGTGGACCTTCTTCATAACATTCGTTTCCTGAATAAATCAGCTGATTGGTGAACCTTTTTCACGATCGCAGGCACCATGCACAGTCGCAATGATTCTGCGTCCACCGGCCCGGTTTCGATGCTCCCCCAGATAGATGCCTTGCCAGATTCCCAGCAACAATTGTCCGGAGGCCACCGGCACGCTGACGCCGGAGCCGAGAATCGATGCTTTCAAATGGGCCGGCATATCATCGGAGCCCTCCAGAACATGGCGGTAATAACCTGCATTTTCCGGCACCGAATGGTTGAAATGGGCCTCGAAATCGGAACGGACGCTTGCGTCGGCATTCTCATTAATGGTCAGAGACGCTGAAGTATGCTGAATAAAAAAATGGGCCAGGCCTGTTCCGATCTGCTTCAACTCCGGCAGCTGAGCGATGATTTCTTCCGTGATCAGGTGGAACCCGCGCGAACGAGGTTTTAGTATTATTTTTTTCTGCAGCCACATGATTGAGTTTCAACCCATCATCCTGACTCATCCATTTCAATCGAAACGACGCTGCTCGGCACAAGATACCACCACTTGACATTGCATCTCAACCTGCTTGCACACTCTTGATCCGGAAACCATCAAGCGACGCGCCGCTGCTTTAGCCCCTGCTTGATCCACTCCGTCCATTCGCCAAGATTATTGCCCCGGGTCGCCGAGAGCTGGATGATCCGTATTCCGGCATTCACCTCCCGGGCGTAGGCGATGCATTGCTGAACATCAAATTCGACATAGGGCAGCAGGTCGATCTTGTTGATCAGCATGACGTCGGCGGCATAAAACATATCGGGGTATTTGAGCGGTTTGTCTTCGCCTTCGGCAACCGACAAAATGACTACCTTGTGTGCTTCGCCCAGGTCGAACATGGCAGGACAGACCAGGTTGCCAACATTTTCGATCATCAAAACGCTGTCATCGGCCGGTTGAAGCTCGGCGACGGCATGACCTACCATGTGAGCATCCAGATGGCAGCCTTTTCCGGTGTTGATTTGAATGACGCCGGCTCCGGTTTCCCGAATCCGGTCGGCGTCACGGCGGGTCTGCTGATCGCCTTCGATCACGCCGATCGCACAATGCGGCTTCAGAGCATCGATCGTAGCGGTGAGCAAGGCGGTCTTGCCGGCTCCGGGAGCGGACACCAGATTGAGGGCGAAAATGCCATGCTGCCGGAAATAGCGCCGGTTCTCTTCGGCATAGGCGTTGTTCCGTCCGAGAATGTCCTGTTCGATCTGCAGGCGTCGAGCATCGTGCGCATCGCTGTGCTGATGCGTATGATGGTGGTGGGTTGCCGCGTCATGAGAATGGGTCTCGATTCGGGTCTCCGCATGGCCGCAGCCGCAGGTACTGCACATGGTTGCCTCCTATTCGACTTCAAGTTGTTTGACACGCATCGCCATCCCCTCGGTGATTTGGACCTCATAGTGGCCGCACTGAGGACAGGGGGCGTAGAGTGATTCGACCGGTACGGTGCGATGACATCCGGCACACTCTCCCTGTCCCGGCTGCTCGACGATTTCCAATGCTGCCCGGTCGGCCAGAGTATCCTTCATAACCGCATCAAAGGCGAAGCGCAGCGCCTCCGGCTCCACGCAGGAGAGCTGTCCGATTTCCAACCAGATGCGTTTGACACGCCGGTAGCCCTGGCTTTCCGCGTTTTCCTCAAGAATCTGCAACACGTCTTCGAGCAAGGATAACTCATGCATATCCTGGAATCAGGCATCAGGCATCAGAAACTCGGCTCATCCGTTCTGATTCCTGATCCCCGCCCCCTGTTTCCTGATCGAGCGTTTGCGTGAGTTGCTCGCAATAGACCGGACCGTTGCCCAGCTGGGCCTGACGACACACTCTTTCAGCCAGTCGCAGCGCCCGTTGCATATGCGCCGAGGCCGACGGCGACAACGACTCGCCCAGTTCAAACCGCTCGCCCAGCACGCTCAACAGATACGTCGGCGGCGGAGAGCAATGATAGAGCTGTCGGTAAGTATACAACACCGCGGCCGGACTCATGGCATGGCTGGTATAGCTGTCATCCCGCTTCTCCTGCAGCCGCTCGAAGCGGTACGGCGCGACGCAGGAGACGCTGGCATCGATGAACAGCACCAGCCGGCAGTTCAACAGGTCCAACGCATGCTCCACCTGAAGCTGATAGTCACTCAGCAGCTCGATGCGATGCCATCCATGACACGGTTTCAGTATTTCCAGATGCTGCAACATCAAAGGCCCCAGGGCATCATCACCGCGGCTGGGGTTGCCGTAGCCGAAAATCAACAGATCAGTCACTCAGCGAACCGTCGCTGTTCTTGGCCAGCCGGCTGACCCGCTCGCCTTGAGCATCGAGCAATTCCACCTGCAACGGCATTTTTCCCAGCGCATGCGTCGCGCAGGAGAGACACGGATCGTAGGCACGTATGGCCACTTCGATATGATTCAACAGCCCTTCGGTGAGTGTCCTCCCGTCCAGATAGCGCACTGCGACCTGCCGGATCGATTCGTTCATCGCCTGGTTGTTGCTGGTGGTCGAAACGATCAGATTGGCTTTCACAACCAGATCGTCTTCGTTGATTTGGTAATGGTGAAACAGTGTTCCGCGCGGCGCTTCGATGACGCCGATCCCTTCCATTCGTTTTTCGCCCTGCACGACCAGCTCGCCACCGAGAATATCCGGGTCCAGCAAGAGCTCCTTGATGCCCTCCGCGCAATGGAGCAATTCGATCATCCGAGCCCAGTGAAAGGCCAGGGAACTGTGCACCGGTTCGCCGCCGCCCTCCTCGGCAAACACCTGCCGCGCCTGTTCCGCCAGCGGGGTGGGGATGAAATCACACTGATTGACGCGCGCCAACGGGCCGACCCGGTACCAACCTTTTGCTTCGCCCAGCGAGACGATATAAGGAAACTTCATGTAGGTCCAGGGCTTGACCACTTCCCGCAGAACATCCTGGTAATCTCGATAATCGACATGATCGAAAATGGCGGCGCCGTGCTCATCGGTGGCGCGCAGTCTCCCGTGGTAGAGCTCCATAGCACCGTCGCTTCGGATCAATCCCATGAAATTGGAGCGGATGGCCGCGAAGTGGTTGCGGTATTCGTGGTTGGATAGAAAAAGGTGCCTGGTCAGGTTCACCCCCGCATTACCCCACTCGATGATCTGATCGATGTCCACCAGCAGCGCATCGCGTTCCTCGACGGTCAACGCCTTGTTGAAGCCGCCGGGTATGGCGCCGGTGCCGTGGATGCGCTTGCCGGTAATGGCGCGGATGACCTCCTGCCCGTACTTTCTCAGCTTGACGCCCTGCAGTCCGATGTTCATCTTGCTGCCTTCCAGGCTGGTATCCGGGTATCCCGAAAGCACGCCGACGATGTTGCGATGTTTGGCATCGCTGTCGATGCCGAACAGCAAATCGGGCGAGGAGAGATGGTAAAAGTGCAAGGCGTGAGACTGCAAGACCTGCCCGAAATGGAGCAGCCGCCGCAGCTTATCGGCGGTCGCCGTCAGTTCATCAACGCCGACCAGTTGATCCACCGCCTTGGCCGCAGCCAGATGGTGACTGACCGGGCAAATGCCGCAGAGCCGCTGCACCAGCACCGGCAGCTCCCAGTAAGGCCGCCCCCGAATAAACCGCTCGAAGCCTCGAAACTCGACGATGTGCAGGCGGGCCTCACGGACGTGGTTCTCCTCGTCCATCAGCAGCGTCACCTTGCCGTGACCTTCGACGCGCGAGACCGGGTCGATGACAACCCGCTTCAGATTTTCCCGATTGTCTGCAGTTTCAAGCGATTCGTACATGGTATAGTCTGATATGGTATCGGTTCGATTGCATGAAAGAAGGTCATTCGACCTTGCGGAACATCCGCCCGTTTTCCCTTCGCGGCGCTTCGCTATGCCCGCTCAGTCATAATGCACCAGTTCAGGGGGCAGCGACGGCTCACGCCCGGCGATCAGATCGGTGAGAAACTTCCAGATGGTATCGGCCGATGGCGGGCAGCCGGGGAGGAAGTAATCGACGCTGACGACCTCCTGAATGGGATGTACTTTGTCAAGCAACAGGGGGAGCTCGGGATCATTGGGAATCTGCGGGTTCTGCACGCCAATTCCGTCGATATACGCCTCCGTCAGGCACTCCCTCAGATCAATGGAGTTGCGTAAGGCGGGAATGCCGCCGTTGATGGCGCACGCACCCATCGCCACCAGCGTCTTGCAGTTCTGCCGAAATTCCCGCAGGACATGGACGTTTTCGGCATTGCAGACACCGCCTTCGATCAGCCCGATATCGCAAGGGCCGCAGTGCTTGATGTCGGTGAGCGGGGATCGATCGAATTCGGCGACTTCAACCAGTTCCAGCAACCGCTCGTCGATATCGAGCAGCGACATATGGCAGCCGAAACAGCCGGCCAGCGAGGTGGTGGCGATTCTCAATTTCTCACTCATCGGACCCGCCCCCTTCCGTCATGAGGCTGATTTCGGCAATATCGTGGTGATCATACAGGCGCTGGCCGATAGGTACTTCGTAACCATGGTGTTTCACCAGAATCGCGCCGACCGGGCAGACCTCGACCGCCTTATCGTCGACTTCGAGCACGCTGTCAGCCAATTTTCCGGTTGCTGAATTGACGATCAAGTGGGCGTTGATGCCGCGACCGGCGATATCGAAAACATTTTTATGGTCCACATCGCGACTCGCCCGCACACACAGCTCGCACAGAATGCAGCGGTCTCTGTCGAGGAGAACATCGGGATGCGACGCGTCCACTTCACGACGCGGATAAAAATAGGGAAAGTGCGCGTCCAGCATGTTGAAATGATAGCCCAACGCCTGCAACTGGCAGTTGCCGCTTTTCTCGCAGCCGGGGCAGATGTGATTGCCTTCGACGAACAGCATCTGGGTGATCGCACGCCGCGCATCGTTCAACTCTTTGCTGTTGTTGATGACATCCTGGCCTTCGGCGGCCAGCATGGTGCACGCCGAACAAGTGCGGCCGTTCACCTTGACGTTACACAGCTTGCAGCTGCCATGCGGAGTGAATTCCGGATTATGGCACAAGTGCGGGATATACACATCCGCCGCCAGGGCCGCATCCATGATGGTCTGGCCCTCTTCGAACGGGATGCTCCTGCCGTCGATGGTGATGGTTTTCATGGCTTATCTGTCGACTTGTTGTAAATGGGCTGCTGAATCATCGCGTCCGGTCAATTGCCGCGCCGCTTCCAGCGCGCCGTCGAGATCGAAGCCCGGTTCGAAGACGATCGCCTTCAACCGTTGTTCATACAGATCGGGAAATCGTTCCAGAGTCTCGATGATCGGATTGGCGGCAGTATGACCGAGGCCGCAGTGGCTGTGTTCCTTGATGAGCTCGCACAACGAGCGCAACTCGACCAGGTCACCGGCGGTGCCGTGACCGGAATGAATCTTGTCGAGCGTGTTTTTCATCAGTGAAGTGCCAACCCGGCAGGGCGTGCAGAAGCCGCAGCTCTCGTGGGCGAAGAAATGGGTGAAATTTCCGACGATATCCAGCAGGCTGCGGCTTGCGTCGAAAATCATGAACGAGCCGCCGGTCGCCAGGTCTTCGAAGCCCAGTCGACGATCGTATTCGCCGGGCTCTATGAACGTGCCGGAAGGACCGCCCACTTGTATGCCCAGCGTCCCGCCGGCGCCGCAATCGGTAAGAATATCGCGGATCGGCGTACCGAACGGGTATTCATAGATGCCGGGACGGGCGCAGTCGCCGCAGATGCTGAGTATTTTCGTGCCTTTGGATTTGGCGGTTCCAACCGCTGCAAACCATTGTCCGCCATGCACCGCAATGGCGGCGGCGGCGGCCAATGTTTCGACATTATTGACGACCGTCGGCCGCCCCAGATAACCGTGGGTGACAGGATAGGGCGGGCGGTTTCTTGGAATGCCGCGCTTTCCCTCGAGCGACTCGATCAGCGCCGATTCTTCGCCGCAAATGTAGGCGCCGGCGCCAAGATGGATATCGATATCGAAGTTAAAACCGGTCGCTCCCAAAATATCATCGCCGAGCAGACCTTTTTGCCGCCGCTGCGCCAGTAAATCCTGCAACGGCTTCAGAAGGTAGCGGTATTCGCCGCGCAGATAGAGAAAGCCCCGTCGAGCACCGATGATGCGAGCGCACAGCGTCATCCCTTCGAACACCTGATCGGCATAGCTGTCCAGCAGAACCCGGTCTTTGAAGGTGCCCGGTTCGCCTTCATCGGCATTGCATACGACATAGTGCGCATCACCTTCGGCTTCTCGGCAAAACCGCCATTTCATAGCGGTGTTGAAGCCGGCACCGCCCCGACCGCGCAGCCCGGATCGATCGATTTCATCCAACAGGGCGTCGGCACCACGCTCCAGCAGCGCTGCAAGAGCCGCTCCCGGTTCCGGCCTTTCGTTCAACAGCAAGTCGGCACGGCGGATGTTGTCATCGATTGCAAAAAAGTCGCTCGGCCATTCGGCCAGTGGAACGCTCTCGTTGATCAGCGGCACCATCCGGTCGATTCGGCCGGAAGTCAACCGGGTGACAGCATACCCATTCACCAGCCCGGCCGGCCCCTGATCGCACAAGCCTGTACAGGATGTGTTGTCGACGCTGACCTGCCCGTCTGCACGGGTGACGCCCGGGGCAACACCAAGCTTTCTGCACAGATCGTCCATCAGAGACTGCTTGCCCAGCATATGGTCGCTGATCGAGTCGCTGAGCAGCACATCGTAACGCCCGCGTGGAGCCGTATGCAGAAAACTGTAGAACTCGATCACGCCAACGATTCGGCTGCGAGGCAACGACAACTGCGATGCAAGCGCTTCGATGGCCGCATCCGGCACATGGCGGTATCGATCTTGAATTTCGCGCAAAATCCGAATCAGTTCAGTGGGATTGCACTGATAGCGATGAATAAGCGTTTCGACAAAAGCTTTACAGTCCTCAACGCGGGTTGAATGCATACCATTCTCCGGGGGAATGAATCGGTCGACGTCGGAAAACCATCTAATCGATAAGATAATGTTAATATATTACAATATTATGGCCTCGAATACGAAACGAAATCGACAGAATATGGATCATGGTCGGTGATCTGTTGGTCATTGGGAATGCATTGAACAAGGAGTTGGAGATCGGTTATGGATCATGAGGAGGTTATCCGCTTCGACTGCGCGCACCTGTGGCATCCCTATACCTCGATGCTGCAGCCACTGCCCTGCTATGAGGTGGTGTCCGCTGAAGGTGTGCGATTGACGCTGGCGGATGGCCGTATACTGATCGATGGCATGGCATCGTGGTGGTGCATGATTCACGGCTACAATCACCCGCAGCTGAACGAGGCGGCAAAACGGCAGATCGACACCTTCTCGCACGTGATGTTCGGCGGATTGACGCACCAGCCGGCGGTCGAATTGGCGCGGCAGTTGATCGAGATTTCACCCGGCCCTCTCGACCAGGTGTTTCTGTGCGACTCCGGGTCGGTCGCCGTCGAGGCGGCGATCAAGATGGCAATTCAGTATTGGCACGCCGCCGGCAAGCCGCACAAGCACAAGCTGCTGACGATCCGCAAAGGCTATCACGGCGACACCTTCGCCGCGATGTCGGTCTGCGACCCGGTGACCGGCATGCATGAGCTGTTCAGCGGTATCCTGCCGAAACAATTTTTTGTCGAGCAGCCGCGCTGCCGCTTCGAAGACGAATGGGACGAACGCTGCATCGAGCCGTTCGAGACGACACTCGCTGCCCATCGCAACGCAATCGCTGCCGTCATTCTCGAGCCAATCGTGCAGGGTGCCGGCGGAATGTGGTTTTATTCCCCTGCTTATCTGCGGCGCGTGCGCGAACTGTGCGACGAGTACGGCGTGCTGTTGATCTGCGACGAAATCGCCACCGGTTTCGGACGCACCGGAAAATTGTTCGCTTGTGAACACGCTTCGATCGCACCGGACATACTGTGCGTCGGTAAAGCATTGACCGGCGGCTACTTGACACTGTCAGCAGTGCTGGCAACCAGGAGCGTTGCCGAAGGCGTCTGTGCGGATGGACGCGTGTTCATGCACGGTCCAACCTTCATGGGCAACCCGCTCGCCTGCGCTGTGGCGAACAAGAGCATCGAGCTGCTGTTGAAGTCCCCTTGGCAACAGAAGATAGGGGCCATCGAAGCGCAGCTGCGTGAAGAACTGGCCCCCTGCCGTTCACTGCCGGAGGTCGCGGATGTGCGCGCTCTCGGCGCCATCGGCGTGGTGGAGATGAAAAATCCGGTTGTGATAGCAGAAATCCAGAAGCGATTCGTCGACCGCGGCGTCTGGATCAGGCCGTTCGGAACGCTTATCTATCTGATGCCGCCGTATGTGATCGAAAACAGCGATCTCAGCGTTCTGACAACCGCCCTCGTTCAAACCATTTCCGAGCTGTGATCTGCCATCAAAACGGCGCACTTGACGCATCAAAATAGTAAGAAAACGGGCGGACAATTAGGAAAAACATAGGAAAAATTAACTGTTGAAGGAAAAAAAGAGTGGTGTATAATGACGCCTTTTTTACCAAGGGGCCATAGCTCAATTGGGAGAGCGCAACACTGGCAGTGTTGAGGTCGGCGGTTCGATCCCGCCTGGCTCCACCAATTACCGATGTATCAAGCTTTACGTCCCCATCGTCTAGAGGCCTAGGACACCGCCCTTTCACGGCGGTAACAGGGGTTCGACTCCCCTTGGGGACGCCACTTCAAGCGGCTGATCGGTAAGGTCTTTCCCTCTTCTATTCCTGACGGCCGCCGAATAAAGCGGCCCGATGTAACTTTTGGCTGTGACTCAGCACTTTATTATCAACTGCTGAGGAGCTAAGAGGCTGTCCGAGAATAGCGATCGTAGCGAGGGCGAGACTGAAATTTCCAACCTTAATGACGGTCGGCTGCTGGTCTAAATCCGGCATCAGGGGCGCACCGTGAAATCCCGAATATTCACCGACCGGCCCGATGCCGCTGAATGGGGCCGCCTGATGGACAAGCGCGTTCGGAAAATCCTGAAACTGAACCCCAAACTAAAAGAAATATGCTTTAACATGAACGTGCTTGGTTGGTCATATTAATGAAATAAGGGCTTTTTATCATGAAAGACGAGCCAGATCCGCCCGAGCCAAATATGGGTTACACAGACATGGAATTGATACTGGCCGTTGTTGTTGGCTCGTTTGTTTCCGGTATTTTAGGGGCTCTAATAGGCATTTTTGTCGGGTTATGAATCAAGGATGATTAACACACCAATGTTTAAAACTCCGACTTAATCTCACGCCGAGTGACTGTAATCGACCCAAGCGGTCGTTCACCCGGAATCGCAAGAGACTGCTAAATTGGTTGAGTAAAATTTATGATACAATTCAACCGTCGTCAAAAATAGAATAGCGATGACCGGTCCATAGAATATTCCACCGAGTCCAAAAACAGTCATCCCTCCTATAATACTGAACAGTACAAATAGTGAATTTATCTGAAATCTCTTGCCTATAAATATAGGTTTGAACCAATTTTCCGTAAGAAATGCTAAAAGCGAGCAATAAATGAACAGTACTATACTCGCAAAGGTTTTACCTATGATTGCCAAGTAGATACAAGCCGGTATGTAGACAATCGATATTCCCAGTAAAGGAATAAACGCCAATATCATCATAATGGTTGTCCATAAAACCACTAAATTGATTCCTGCAATCCAAAAACCGATTCCGGCAAGAATGCCTTGTATCAGTCCGCCTAAACCATTGCAAACCAGGGTTACAAAATTCATTTGATTGAATTTCTCGATAATCAACTCCTCCTGGTCATCCGGGAGAGGTGACAATCTTAGTAAGAACTCCTTTAGTTGGATACCTTCGGCCAGCAGAGCATAAATGACCAAGATCATAATCACAAAATTGAACAAGAAACTTACGATATTTCCAACAATACTGTTTATCGTAACAATAGCAATACCGGAAAAGTTTCTTATTTGATTAACCACTTCATTTCTAATGATGTCCATATTAATTTCAACTCCAAGCCTGGAGCTGAAATCTTTCATTATTCCAGAAATATAGCCGTCACCGAAGAAAAAGTTGTTTACCGATTCATTGCTGATTCCTGCCGCTAAATCTTGGTATAAAGTTACAGCCTCTTTTGATAATACAAACGTTAGGTATATCGTCGGAAAAAAAACAACGACAATAACTGAAACACATATGATTATCGCAGCAATCCTTCGTGTTAATTGCGTTTTTTCTAAAAGCTGCGTATACACTGGATATATACTTCCAGTTATGATTGCTGCAAATAATATGGCTCCCAAAAATGGCTTCATCATCATCCATAACAAATAAATCAAATATATTAAAACAGCTGAAAAATACAGATTAGGAATATTTAACTGTCGCAAGATTTCCTCCATAGAAGTTTTATTAAGGATGCTCCGAGTCTCCAGGAATTGTTGCTACCGAGGATGTCCATCCTCCCTTAGACCGTCGGGTAGCCGGGTGACGTTACCGCCACCCAGCCCCCTAAGAACCGGGCGGGCGAATTTCCCCGCACACGGCTCAAGCCTTGGTAAGGCGCCGTGAAGCACCCGGTGATTAAGCACCTTCACGATC
>Ga0209633_10004414_pt1 | contig 12648 bp, 11 predicted proteins | sample Cruoilmetagenom1_FD_187290 | JGI IMG/M metagenome (GOLD analysis project Ga0209633, IMG submission 187290) | Oil polluted marine microbial communities from Coal Oil Point, Santa Barbara, California, USA - Sample 1 (SPAdes) (version 2) | ecosystem: Environmental > Aquatic > Marine > Oil seeps ... | reverse complement strand
CCTCTTTCAACTGTAGCAATTGTAAAACCTATAGCAGGACCAGATTATACAACTCGTTTTAATTTATATAGATCTGTTGAAATCACAGGAACTCCAGGAGAAGGATATACTTCTGATGATGTGCGTAATGCCTTAAAAGAGGTTGCAGCAGAAGTATTGCCTACAGATATGGGTTATACGTGGAATGCCATGTCGTTTCAAGAAGAAAAAGCATCGGGATCATTAGGAATTATTCTTACTTTCTCATTAGTATTTGTGTTCTTAATTTTAGCGGCGCAATATGAAAGTTGGTCTTTGCCATTTGCCATTTTAATGGGGACGCCTTTTGCAATTTTTGGTGCATTATTTGCATTATGGGTTGGTAGATTAATCAGTCCGACATTCGAGAATAATATTTTTGCACAAGTCTCTTTTGTAATGTTAATTGGAATGGCAGCTAAAAATGCTATTTTAATTGTAGAGTTTGCTAATGATGAATTTAAAAAGGGTTTAAGCCTTTTTGATGCAGCAATGGGAGCGGCAAAATCTAGGTTTCGACCTATTTTAATGACGGCATTCTCTTTTATTCTAGGAGTATTTCCATTGGTAATTGCCACAGGTTCTGGAGCAGAGGCTAGAAAAGTGATGGGAATGGCGCTTCTTGGTGGAATGTCTTTAGCAACCTTCTTAGGAGTATTTTTATATCCTATGCTTTTTGTTTTTATTGGTAAAATTGCAGGATATGAAAAGAAAAGAGATCTCGAAAAATCAATTGAATTAGAATCATCAAAATAATAAAGATGAAAAAGAATATAAAAGCATATACTTTAATTTTAATTATCATTTTTTTGGTACAGGCATGTGCAGTTGGACCAAATTTTATTGAACCTGAAAACGAAACTCCAGAAACATTTAGGTATACATCAAATAAAACAGATAGTATAATCAATTTGAATTGGTGGAATTTGTTTAAAGACCCTGTCTTAGATACTTTAATTGTTACTGCATTACGCGAAAATAAAAATGTTTTGATTGCTGCTAGTAGAATAGAGCAAGCAAGAGCAAATGTAAATTTTAATAAGGCAGATTATGGACCTAAATTTGGAGTCCAAGCAAATGCTGGGGCAACCAACATGCCTTTTAATGTTCCTTCTGACAATACTTTACAATCTTTTGGAGCAGCTGCAACAGTGAATTGGGAACTTGATTTTTGGGGTAAATTCAGAAGAAGTACAGAATCAGCAAAGGCAGATCTTTTGGCATCATTTTATGGGAAAAGAGCTATTGAAATTGCCTTGATTAGTGAAGTGGCAACCAACTATTTTCAATTGATAGATTTTAAAGCAAGATTAGAAATATCAGAAAGTACACTAGCCTTGAGAGATAGTACTTTACAAATTATACAAGCGAGGTTTGATGAAGGTTATACGCATATTATTGATGTAAATCAAGCACAAATTCAAAAAGCAACCGCACAAGTTACTGTACCTCAATTTAAAAGATCAATAGCATTTACTGAACATAATTTGAGTGTTTTGTTAGGAAAGAGTCCAGATTCAATACCTACATTAAAGACTTTACGAGAATACGCTTTACCAGATTCGATTCCATCAGGAATTCCTTCAGAAATTTTACAACGCCGTCCAGATATTATGCAATCAGAGCAATTGTACAGGTCTCAGAATGCGAGAATAGGAGTGGCACAAGCTATGAGATTTCCGTCTATTAGCTTAACAGGGTTATTAGGCTTAGGAAGTAATGATTTATCAAATTTAGTTTCCAATGGTTTGGGATGGAGTGCAGGAGCAAGTTTGTTGGGACCATTATTTGAATGGGGAAAAAATGTGAGAAGGGTAGATATGGAAAGAGAAAAAGCAAAGCAAGCTTTATTGACTTATGAAAACACGGTACTTAATGCTCTGTTAGAAGTTGATAATTCTCTTATTTCTTTATCTACTTTAAAAGAAGAGCTAATTGCAAATAATTTTATGCTTGAGGCTGCAAGTAATGCTAGTTTTTTATCTAGAGAAAGATATTATCAAGGTGTGACTAGTTATTTAGAAGTGATTGAAAATCAAAGAGTAGAATTTGATGCTAGATTAGCTTATTCAGAAAATTACCAAAACTTATTAAATGCTTATGTCAATTTATATAAATCACTTGGAGGAGGTTGGGTAACTGAGGAAGAATTAAATAAGTACGCAAAACAAAGAGCTGAAGAACAAAATGTTGATGTCAACACAATTGATAAAGATTCTTTAAACTATCAAGGACAAATAGTTGATTTGAATTTAACACCCGAGCAAAAACAAGCTAAAAAAGAAGCCGATAAAGCACAAAGAAAACTGGAAAAAGAACAGCGTAAACAAGCTAGAAAGAATAAATAAAAACTATATTATCGATTTTTGCAGTTATAATTTTAATAGAATTTTGTACTTATGGACAATCATATAATAAGAATATTTCAATAGACTCTACAAAAATAGAGATTATAGGAAATACAGTTTATAGGGTTCACAAGAAGTATTTTAATAATTATAGTTTTGGTTGAATTGGGGCAGATTTATTAAATGTAAACTTGGCTAAAATTAATCTAACAAATGTTCTATTTAAAAAATAGATAATGAATTGGATAAACTAAAATAACGAAAGCACAAAATAGTATAAAAGACAAATTAATCCTTTTAAAATGAGTATAAAAGACAATCATATCAATTACGTTGAATTCAAAGGGAAAGATCTTGATAAAATAAAGGAATTTTATATCCAATCTTTTGATTGGACCTTTACAGATTATGGACCAACTTATATCGCTTTTACCGATAGTGGACTAGCGGGTGGATTTGAAAAAACTAAAAAGGAAATTATAAATGGTGTATTGGTGGTATTATACCATAAAAATCTTGATTTGATAAAGAATAAAATTATAGAAGCTAGAGGGAAAATCTCAAAAGATATCTTTGCTTTTCCAGGAGGGCATAGATTTCATTTTATTGACCCATCAGGAAATGAACTTGCAGTTTGGTCAGACAAATAATAAAATTAAAATCAGATTTATAAAAGATAAACAAAATCATAGTTTGAACAGTGAAATCAAAAATAAAAAAAGGCTGTAATTTCATAGTACAGCCTTTTTTGTTTAGATAAGAGGTTAATTATGTAAAGATAATTTGAGTTCTATCACCATCACACATTTCATAAAACTCACCAATGGTAAGAATGTCACTTAACTCATCAGTCAAATCTTCTTTTGTCAATTTAAACATATCCACTGCAAGTTTACATGCATAAATTTCACCACCACCAGCAGTAATTAATTCTAAAAATTCATCAACAGGAGGCATGTCTAATTCTTCCATTTGCTTTCTCATCATTTTAGAAACACCTGCTTCAACACCAGGTAAACCACCAAGCATGGTAGGAAATGGTAATCCACCAGGCATACGCATTGCAGGATTTCCTGTTGTTGCTGTGTGTAAACTCAACATTTTATCTTTAGTAATTCCGTCAAGGCCAAAGAAAGTGAAAAACACTTTGGTTTCAATACCTTCCATTACAGCTCCATTTGCCATTACTAAGGTTGCATAAACATCTTCTAAAGACCCTTTAGCACAAATCATACATACCTTTTCTAAAGGTTTTTTTTCGTTTGAATCCATAATTTTTTATTTATAAATTAAATACAACTTGTTGGTTTAGGAATTCCCGCTATTTTAGAAGAGAATTTTAAAGGTCCCTTTGGAAACAATTTGTAAAGGTCTTTTACTGTTACAATTCCCGATTTTCCAACACTTCTTATAGATAAAGCTTCTTCAGCTGCAGTTTTTTCACGTAAGTAATTTAGCACTTCAAAGTGTTTATCTGTTAATTCAATACCTATTTCGTTTGCGATTTCTTTTGCTATGTCTTCATTCCATTGAGACATATCTTCTAAATATCCATCTTCTGAAACGTTTACTTGAACTCCTGCAATTGTTTTTTCTGCCATGATAATTATTATTTTAATTAGTTATTTTAATAATATTAATTTGTTTTCGCTTTCGCGGAATTATTTATTCTTCTTTAATTTTTACGTCTTTAGATACATTTTTCATAAAAGTAATACCAAACCCTAATGCTTTTTTCATTTCTGGACTATTCATTTCTTTCATTACTCTCCATATAGAGTAGGACGGAACACTTTCGGTTTCCATACTATTAAATGCTTTGATTGCATTTTCCATAGTGCCAAGAACCTCTGGTTGTGTCATTTCTTTTACAATAGATAGTATTGTAACAATGCTATCAGCCAACTCTCTTAAGTCTTGAGGTGTAAATCCAGTAACAATATTGTCAAAAATAGGTCCAACTTCTTTAAAGAAAGCGAAATAACCTTTTTGTTCAAATTTATTCATTGACTTGGTAAAGTCAATAATAACTTCATTAGCAATTGGACCGAGTTCATCACCTAAATCCATCGCCATTTCAAGCATATTCATTACTTTTTTGATATTACCAATATTTCTTAAAAAAGTAATACCTAAATCAGTCAATTCTGAAGGATCAAGTTCAACTTGCCTTTTATCAAGTTCAATTACTGTTGAGTCATAGACATCTTTACCTATAATACTCAAATCGCTAACCAAATCCTCAACTACAGTCGAATTTAATTTTTGTTGGTGTACATAACCAATAATTAAATCTAACTTTTTATCGAGTGCATCTATTTGCGATTGTATATTTTTATCTTCCATTACAAATCACTATTTAGATTAAACACGTTGTTTTCCGGCCATTGTCATATCGGCTTCTATTGGTAATTCTTTACCTTTTAATAAAATATGCCAGTAAATCCATCTAAATAACACTTTACCATAATGATTCATTTTGGTGTTTTTTAATAAACCAAATGGACCAATACCAGGTAATGGAAAAGTTCCTGGAAGTGGTTCGGTTTCATAATTAAAATCAATTAATGCACCTTTTCCATATCCTGTTTCAATATAGCAATTGGCATGACCATCAAAGGAAGCAGGTAATGCTCTTCCTTCCATTGCTGCCAAAATATTTTCCATTAAAATTTCAGCAGCAAAATGAGCTACCGAACCAGCTTTAGATGTAGGGATGTTTGAAGCATCACCAAGTACAAAAATATTTTCAAAAGCATCAGATTGTAAAGTATGTTTGTTAGTTTTAACATAGTTCATGTCGTCACCTAAACCACTTCGTGCAATCATATCAGTACCCATATTTACTGGTACAATAGTCAAAATATCAAAATCTAATTCTTGTTCATCAAAAGAAATAATTTTTTTATTGTCATTATCTACATGGCTTAAATAGAAATCAGGTACAACTTTAATGTTTTTTTCTTCTAATAAATCGCCTAGCATTTTAGAAGCAACAGGTTTTGTAAATGCACCCGACATTAAAGTAACATAGGTTATGTCTACTTTATCTCTCATCCCTCTTTCTGCAAAATAAGCTTCTGCCAAACAAACAAATTCAATTGGAGCCACAGGGCATTTGTAAGGTAATTCTGGAATACACATTACTAATTTACCACCTTCCCAATCTTTAAACTTTTTGTGTAATGCAACTGCTCCTTCAATAGTATAAAAATCAAAAATATCTTTATACCATAATTTATCTTTTAATCCTTCAGTTTCTGATGGGCGAGTTTGAGTACCAGTGGCAATAATTAGAAAATCATAATTTAATACTTGACCGCCATCTAAAAATACTTTATTATCTTCTCCCACTATTTTGTCAATAGGGCTATATATAACATTTACACCTGGAGGGAAAAAATCGTGTTTAGGTTTAGTAACTCCTTTTTTATTATAGATTCCGAAAGGAATAAATAAAAATCCGGGTTGGTAATAATGAGTTTTATATTGATCAACTATTGTGATTTCCCATTCATCTTTTTCTAATTCATTATATAATTTATTTAGCATCATAGTTCCAGCTGTACCGGCACCTAAAATCAATAATTTTTTCATAATATTTATAGTTAATTGTTTAATTCTTGGGCAAAATTAAGGTGTAAATTCAATTAAAATTGTGATTTAAATCATATTTATGTGTGTAAAGTGACTAATTTCAGTAACCTATGTAACACAGCTATGTAACCTAGAAATTGACATTATAAAATTACGAATAATTGACGAATAAATAAAAAAAACATTATTTTTAGATTTTATAATATATAATCTTTAAATGATAGATATTCAGCAAAAAATTGAAGGGTTAAGAGAAGAGTTAAGGCAGCATAATTATAATTATTATGTTTTAGACATTCCTTTAATTTCAGATTACGATTTTGATATTAAATTAAAAGGGCTTCAGGAGCTAGAAAATAAACATCCAGAATATTTTGATTCGAATTCTCCAACCCAAAGAGTAGGAGGTGAAGTGACTAAGAGTTTTACAACCATTGCACATCAACACCGCATGTATTCTTTAGATAATTCTTATTCTAAAGATGATATTTTAGATTGGGAAAAAAGAATTCAAAAAATATTAGGAGGTGTTGAACTTGAATATACTTGTGAATTAAAATATGATGGTGCATCTATTAATTTATATTATCAAGATGGTATTTTTGTAAAGGCAGTTACGCGTGGTGATGGTTTTCAAGGTGATGATGTGACTGCAAATATAAAAACAATAAAATCTATTCCATTAGTATTAAATGATAATAGCCAAAGTACATTTGAAATTAGAGGAGAAATAGTACTTCCGCTTGACGGATTTAATAAAATGAATAAAGAGCGTATAGAGGCAGGCGAAGATCCATATAGAAATCCAAGAAATACTGCTAGTGGAAGTTTAAAATTACAAGATAGTGCAGTGGTAGCTGATAGGCCTTTAGATTGTTTGTTATATCAAGTGGTTGCTGATGATTTACCTTTTGCATCACATTTTGAAGCTTTACAGTTTGCTACTAAAGCAGGATTTAAAGTGCCTAAAACGATTCAATTATGTAAAACTACAAATGAAATATTTGAGTTTTTAAATTTCTGGGATAAAAAGCGCCATACTTTACCTTATGAAACTGATGGTGTAGTAATTAAGGTAAATGCATTAGCGCATCAAGATGAGTTGGGTTATACTTCTAAATCACCTCGTTGGGCTTTGGCGTATAAATTTAAGGCAGAACAGGTAAATACTATTTTAAATGAGATTACCTATCAAGTTGGTAGAACTGGGGCGATTACTCCTGTAGCCAATTTAGAACCAGTTGAATTAGCAGGAACCATTGTTAAAAGAGCTTCTTTACATAATGCTGATCAAATTGAAAAATTAGATATTAGGGTAGGCGATACGGTTTTTGTAGAAAAAGGTGGAGAGATTATACCAAAAATTGTTGGTGTAGATTTTGAAAATAGACCAATAGATTCAGTTAAAACTAAATATATTACGCATTGCCCAGATTGTAATACCGAATTGGTTAGAAAAGAAGGTGATGCTAAACATTATTGCCCAAACGAGTTTGGTTGCCCAACGCAAATTACAGGAAGAATACAACACTTTATTAGTAGAAAAGCAATGAACATTGATGGTTTAGGAGCAGAGACTGTGGAGTTGTTGTATGAGAACGGTTTGATTGCTAATTATGCAGATTTGTATGAATTAGATGAGTCACAAATTATCCCTTTAGAACGAATGGCTGAAAAATCGGCAAAAAATATGATTTTAGGAATTGAGGCTTCAAAGCAAATCCCATTTGAAAAAGTTTTATTTGGGTTAGGTATTCGCTTTGTAGGTGAAACTGTTGCAAAAAAAATAGCAAAGCATTATAATAATATTGATAATTTAATACAAGCTTCATTTGAAGATTTGGTAAATGTTGATGAAATTGGTGAAAGAATAGCACAAAGTATTATTAGCTTTTTTGAAAACCCAATCAATATTGATATTGTAAATCGTTTGAAAATTTTTGGTTTGAATTTTTCTTTAGATAAATCGTTGTTATTAAATCAGACAGAAAAGTTGAAAGGGTTAGTTTTTGTTGTTTCTGGAGTTTTTTATGAATTTTCGCGAACAGAATTGAAAAAATCCATCGAAGATAACGGCGGAAAAGTAACCGGTTCTATCTCAAAAAAAACCAATTATATTATAGCAGGTGATAATATGGGACCTAGTAAAAAAGAAAAAGCAGAAAAATTAGAAATACCAATAATTTCGGAAAATGATTTTATGGTAATGTTGAAATAAAAAAAGTTACCCATAAAAAAGGGGTAACTTGTATAAATTTCAAAAGTTTTTTTAGATTAAAAATCTAAGACTTTTATTTTATTTCTGGTTGAAAATATTTTTTCATCATTATGTAATTGCTTCAATAAACGGGTAACTACAACCCTTGATGTGTTTAAATCTTGTGCAATTTCTTGGTGCGTTATTTCAAGATTAACGTCTTGGTTAATTTTAGCCTTGTCGGTTAAGTATTTAAGCAAGCGTTGATTCATTTTCATAAATGCCAATCCATCAATAGATTCTACCATTTCAATTAGTCTAAAATGATAGCTATCAATAATAAAATAACGCCAAGACTTGTATTTGGCTAGCCATTCGTCAATTTTTTCTACCGGTATAAATATGGCTTCGATGTCATTTTCAACAACGCCTTTGAAAATGCTTTTTTTTCTATTGATGCAATTGATAAACGAAATTGCGCAGGTATCTCCTTTTTCTAAAAAATACAAAACTAGTTCATCACCTTCTTTTTCTTGCCGAATAATTTTTACAGCGCCATTTAAAATTAAAGGAATGTGGGTCATGTTTTCTCCAATATCAATCATGGTGGTGCCAGATTTCAATTTATCTATAAACCCAATTTCTACAATTTCATCAATCAATTCTTTTTCAAAAACTGTTGTATAATATTCGCTTAACTTTTCTCTTAATATGATTTCTTGTGTATTCACTTTGATTTTTTAGAGTAAAATAATTTAAGGCAAAGTTACTCTAATTATGAAATAAAAAAAACTCTCCAACAAAAGTTAGAGAGTTTCCATCAAAATCGATTTCAATTACATTCAAGTAAACAAATAAATAATTAGAAAATAACTTGAATTTGTGCTAAGAATTTATCGTTGTCAGTATTGATATGTGTTTCAATATTGGCCTGATAATTTACTTGTAATCTAATTTTATCATTAAAGAAATAATTAAGACCTAAAGTCATTCTTTCAGAGTAGCCAAGGTCTTTAATATCTAAGTCTTGATCAAAAAATTCGTACTTAAATACTGGTTGAACATCCCACTTAGTATCATACCAAACCATACCATAGGCTCCATCTCTTTTTTTACCTAATACCATTGGTTCAGAACCACAACCACCACCTGCAGCACGGTTATAATCACCTTCGTCATGAATATACTCGCCTTGTATGTGTAAATTGTTAAACTTCATTAAAATTTCACCACCATAGGTTGTTCGAGTATCGTCATCATTATTCGGGTAACCATATCTAAAACTACCACCAATAGTCATAAAGTCTAATACTTTATAAGTTACTCTACCAATAATATCTTTTTTATTATTGTTGTCTTTCACATTTAATCCTCGCCCATTCATTAAAGCTACTGCATAACCTAGTTTAGTATATTTATTTCCGCCAAGCATGGTAATACCATAATCTCTTTGAGGAGAAACTAGCTGGTCAGAAACTATAGCTCTATCGATGGTTACAAGAGAATTACAAGCGGTACTAACTTCAAGACCAAAAGGTTGTTTGAATGAACCAACAGAAACTCTAGCCCAATTGTATTTATCCCAAGTAACAAATGCATCCATTAAATATGCACTACCAACACCACCTATAAATGGACTGGTTTCAAGCATAAAGTAATAAGAAAAATCTTCATAAACTCTACCTCTTACACCAATTCTAGCTCTTCTGAAGGCAAAGGTATTCTCTGCAGGATCTGAAAAAGTGTAATTATATTCCGGTTGTGCAAAACCGAAAATTTTTATTTTAGGAGCAGGAATTGAATCATTTGCTGGTTCATCTGCATCACAGCCTTGCGCATACATGTCATTTGCTTGAAATATAAATACAAGTACAAATAATAAAATTATTTTATTTTTCATTTTAACTGATTTTATATTAAACTATTGAACTAATGGTAAATTTTTTGGTACAGAAGCGCTCCATTGATTGCTTGTCCAAGCAGAATTTGAATTGTATAATCCATTCATACCAAATGTCAAGCTATAGGCATCATAACCTAAAACATTTAGCCAAGCAGTAAGTACGGCAGAAGTTTGCCCTGTATAACAATAGCTAACAATTTTTGCATTTGCATCTGGATCCATAGTTAAATAACCATCTCCAACAAGTAATAACTCTTCTTTAACTCTATAGGCGTTTGCTATATGTCCAAAGCCTGTATAATCAGTTGCACTAAAATAATTGTTTACAAAATAGTTGCTAGGTGATGCAAGTACGTCTCCATTAGATGCTGTTTTAAACCCTGCTGCTACCACATCTTCTATTCTTTTTTTAAGAATTTCATAACCATCTTGTGATAAACTTGAAACGTTAGGGTCTTTAAATAACTTATTTGCAGGTGCACTTGAATAAGTCCAATTGGTACTTCCTTCTGCAGGATTACCTATATTACTATTCCAAGAACCAGCTGTAGCTGGATTCCATCCAGACATACCCCATTTTAATGCTTGTGTATTATCAAAACCATAAAGACGTAACAATGAAGTTGCATAACATGCGGTTTGACCAGTATAGCATACCATTAAAATTGGTTTTCCTCCAGCATTTTCTGCTTCCGTTAAGATGTCTTTAAAAGCAATATTTTTAGCTCCTTGAATATGACTTGTTGCAAAAGCATCACCACTTCTAATGTCAAGGATATAGTATTTTGCTAAAAATGCATCAAGATCTGCATCAGCAGGAGCTCCTGTAACAAATTTTATAGTGCCTCCAGGTCCAGATAATATGTTATCAATGTCTAATTGATTAGTAATCATGTAATCTTTCATTAAAGTGAAAGCTGGAGTTATTTCTCCTCCTCCAATGTCATCACCTCTATCGCATGATGTTAAAAACAGAGCTGGTACTAATAAAAATCCGATTAATAAATATTTTAATTTTTTCATGATCTAATTATTAATGTTTATATTTTGTTTATTTGTTTCAATTATTCAATTACTGGATACATGTTAATTTCTTTTTTAGAAAAAGCATCACATCCTATATTTTTTAATTCTTTATTCATAAAACTATTGGCTCCGTAAGCTATATTATCTGTATCATAGCCTAATATATTGAGGTATGCAACTACATAAGCAGTCTCTTGCCCTGTACAACCAGAAACGGCTATTCTTTTATCAGTTGGTAATGTTGACAATGAATTGGCTGAAGCCAAAGATGAATTGGCTTGGTAATGAATCGCTCCAGGAATATGCCCATTATCATATCTATTTTTATCTCCGTAGTTTATTATGTAATAGTCATTTGGATTTGCAAATACATCTGCAGATTTTATAATAGATTCTTTATATGGAGTGGCAAATGCTTTTTCCAATCTTACTCTTAAAATTTCTTTAGCATCAGTTTTACCTGTATTTAATGCTGGAAGTGACCCTTTTTCGGGTATTGAATTTTCTGTTGTTTCTAATTTGCCTGCAAAATCATTTTTTAGATTTTTATTCCAAGAATTATCGGCAAAATCTAATCTCCAAGAACTCATTCCCCATTTCATATTATAAACGTTATCATACCCAGCTATTCTTAAAAGACTGGTGAAATATGCAGCTGATTGACCTGAGTAGCATATCAATATAATTTTATCAAATTCTTTGGGTTTGATTTGATTTTCAAAATAATTTAGAAGATCTGTTGATTTTACATTATTGGCATTTTTTATATGTCCATATTCAAACCAACTTTCGCTTCTAATGTCTATTATATGGTACTTAGAATTTTTTATGTTCTTTTTAACTTCATCTGCATTAATATATGCAGGAGCTGCATCACTGTTTATAAAATTACCATTAGATTCAAGGTAACTCACTAGGGTTTCAATCTCATTTGGAGGATTTAAAGTTCGATTGTTAAGATTTTCGTTTTTACTTGTAAAACTACTTGAAAAAGCAGCTGTAGAAATAAGTAAGGCTACTAAAATGATAGATAGTTTTCTCATGATTTAAAGTTTTAATATTCAATTATTTATTTGTTTTAACTTGAGACAAAATTAATTTCAGTAGAGATTATTTTTTATGATAATTATCATTTTCATACAATAAATAACCATTATATACAGTATCAAATGTTACATAATAAAGCAATAAATGTTACTTAATTGTTGTCACTCTAATATTGATATGAAATAAGAAATTAAATTTATATAGCGGTAAATAACAATAAAAGAAGTGCTTTGTTTTTATTAATGCTTTGAGAATTAAAGCTTGAGTAGATTCTAATCAAGTAGACTTTTTAAATAATAGAAATTTTGATTAGTCAATATTTTGAAATAAAAAAAGCACCTCTAGTAAAAGAGGCGCTTTTAGCTTACTAACTCAAAATTAATCATAATGAAAACAAAATTAGTGGGGAATTTTGCTTCATTAATAATACATCAAATTTTATGCCAAAACTTTAAGTATTTGTTAAAAATTAGTTAATATTAAAATTATTTATTTCAAATGTTTATGTGCTC
>Ga0209633_10004413_pt1 | contig 12648 bp, 10 predicted proteins | sample Cruoilmetagenom1_FD_187290 | JGI IMG/M metagenome (GOLD analysis project Ga0209633, IMG submission 187290) | Oil polluted marine microbial communities from Coal Oil Point, Santa Barbara, California, USA - Sample 1 (SPAdes) (version 2) | ecosystem: Environmental > Aquatic > Marine > Oil seeps ... | reverse complement strand
GGGTTTTTCAGTTCATGGGCGACGTCTGCTGCGAACTTTTCGCTGGCTTCGATACGACGATAAAGTGCGAGTGTCATATCCCTGAATGCAGCCGAAAGCTGTCCGATCTCGTCCAGCCGGTCTGGCATTTCCGGTATTTCCGTGCGTGCGCGAATCGATCGCCTGACGTGCTTCGCAGCGTCCGACAGCCTTCTCATCGGCCGTCCGATAGTGCCCGCCAGCATCAAGGTCGAAAGTATCGTGGCGAAAACGGCAGCATTTGCGAGGAGAAATAATGTCCAACGTTCCTTGGAGAGGCGTTTATCGATATCGCCGCCGCGCGTTGTCAACTGCAAGGCGCCCAGGGTCGCCTTTATCCGACGGACCGGGACACCAATTGAGACGATATACTGACCTTTTTCGTTGACCATCAGCAGGGGCGTTGTATTGCCGTTTATTGCGAGCCGCACCTCTGAATAGGCATTCCCATTTGCGTCACCAATATCGCGGTATAGTGGTAGTTCACCTCCCCTGAACCAGGACAAATAGGAGTTGAGCGCCATCTCTAACTTATCTCGAAGGCCCAACTTGTCTCCGTCCGATGCGAGCGCGCCGCTTTTGGCTGAATTTATGCCGCCTGTCAGATAAACATCTGAGTCGAGGATCAACGTACCATCCAGGCTGTAGACGCGGGCGCGGGTATTGGTGGGACGGACGAGCTGGCGGAAAACAGGGGCTATCAATTGTGGCTTGATCGGGAATTCCAGTGCCGCCATATCGGAGCTTTCTATATCCCGGCTACCTTCGATGTCAGTCTCAAGTAGTTGCTCAGCATCAATATTGATGTTGGCGCGGCTGGCGTTAGCGTTTCGAGCAATTGCCGCGGCGATGATCTCGCCTTGGGCTCGCAAGTTTTTCGTTGCGTCCTCAATCAACCATTGCCGCGTGTGATTGAAGTAAAACACACCGCTGATCAACAACAGAATGCCGATCAGGTTAAACACAAACAGGCGCGTGGTGAGACTCCGAAACCGGATCCGCCACGGAAACTTCTCCTGCAACCATTTCATATGATCGGGGGTGCGCAATATCCATGCCTTAACACCCGCAGAAATAGCGGCCACACGCGAGAACTTATCGGTGTCGATTGCCATACGCCTTCATGCTTCCTCAGGATTCCTTGAAGCGATATCCAACGCCATAAAGCGTTTCGATAACGTCAAAGCTCTGATCGGCAACTTTGAATTTTTTGCGCAAACGTTTGATGTGACTGTCGATGGTGCGATCATCAACATAAACCCGGTCATCATATGCCGCGTCCATCAATGCGTCCCGGCTCTTGACCACGCCGGGTCGTTGGGCGAGCGCCTGCAAAATCAGAAATTCTGTGACGGTGAGTGTTATGTCCTGGCCGTCCCACAAACATGTGTGACGTTCCGGATCGAGCTTTAACCGGCCGCGCTCCAGCAATTCCGTCTGGTCGCCTGAACTCGTGCTCGCAACTTCGCGCGCTTTGGAGCGGCGCAAAATGGCCTTGATGCGTTCGAATAGCAAGCGCTGCTTGAACGGCTTGGCGATATAGTCATCAGCACCCATTTTCAGGCCGAACAATTCGTCAATCTCGTCGTCTTTCGATGTCAGAAATATAACCGGCAGGTCCGATTTCTGACGCAAATGGCGAAGCAGTTCCATGCCATCCATGCGAGGCATTTTGATATCCAGAACAGCGAGGTCGGGGGGTGTTTCGGTTAACCCCTCAAGGGCTGCGACGCCGTCATTATACGTCATCACCTTATATCCCTCGCCTTCGAGGGCCATGCGTAATGACTTCAATATATTTCTATCGTCATCGACAAGTGCAATTGTACTCGATATTTTCATACTTCTTTGTCCCCAGGGCTGGAGCTTCCATCGCTGCGTTTAAGGTTTTTATTTGTGCGAAATGTGGCAAGAACATTCTGACTTGACCAGCATGAATGTTATCTGAATAGTTTGTTGAAGAAAAGTAAGAAAGAGTAAAGGCGTTTTCTTTGACCCAAGAAACTTCCCAAGCCCCTGTGGACAAAGCTGGCAGTGCCCGTAAAATTTTACGCCGTGCACCAAAGGGTTCTCTTGGCACTCTCGATGGTGATACCCGATTGCCCTATGTTTCACTGGTTTTATGCGCCACCGATCCAAATGGTGCGCCGCTTTTTTTGATATCCAAACTAGCACGCCACACTCAAAACCTCCTCAAAAATGAACAAGCCTGCCTGATGCTTGATGATACTGAAGGACTAGATGAGCCGCTAACCGGTGGCCGTTTGAGCGTGAGCGGCAGCGTGAAACCCTGTGCTGACCCGGTCTGCCGTCAACGTTTTCTTGCCCGGCATGAAAGTTCGGCGCTTTATGCAGATTTTGCTGATTTTGCATTTTATCGGCTTGAGATCTGTCACGGCCATTATGTCGGCGGTTTTGGCGCCATTCACGATTTCGACCGAGGGGAGCTACTGACCGACGCTTCTGAGGCGACGAATCTTTTCGCCCATGAGCCGGAAATCATTGAACATATGAACAGCGAACACGGGGATGTGGTGGGGCTGATCGCATGCAAGCTTAATGAAGCGAATGCGGGACCATGGCGGCTTACCGGAATTGATTCGTTGGGATGCGATTTGATGCTCGATTTTAATGCTATTCGGCACGAGTTTCACAGGCCTGTTGAAACGGCTGATGACGCGCGGCAAATGTTTATTGAGCTGGCAACGCTTGCACGAAAGTCAGCCTAAATGCCTGCAAAAGGTAACCCCAACCCAATTCGAATGTGCAATTTAACCACGATGGTTATGGATAAACGGGAATACACCTAAAATATACTGGACAGGCTGACATATAGATGCATTTAAACAGGTGAAAATTAACCGGCTAAATGTGTGCCAACAAGTTGGCGTTGGCGCACTCGTAACCCTTTCGAATTTAAATGATCGGTTATGATGATAAGGCCACCATTTATATTGTTATATGAAACAGAGAACGGACTGAGAATATGAAAGATTTGGTATTTCCGATTGCAAACCCCGGCACTATTCATTGCAATAACAGTCCTGCTGAACTTTATGAAATGTCGCTTGAGCGCGGTGAATCAAAAATCGCCTCAACCGGTGCTTTGACGTCTATCACCGGGCAGCATACGGGGCGCTCGGCGGGCGACAAATTCACGGTTCGTGACGAAACCACTGAAGACAATATCTGGTGGGACAATTCCAAATCAATTACACCTGATCAGTTTGAACTCCTTTATCAGGATTTTTTGGCACATGCTGATGGGCGTGAGCTTTTTTGTCAAGAACTCGATGTCGGTGCAGATGCAGAGCATAAACTGCCAACACGGGTTTATAGCGAGTTTGCGTGGCATGCGCTTTTTATTCAAAATCTGATGATTGAGCTGTCACCTGAAGAGCTTGAAAAGTTTGATGCAGAATTCACTGTTGTGGATTTGCCGAGCTTCAAGGCTGACCCGGCACGGCACGGCACGGACACGGAAACTGTCATTGCTGTAAATTTTGATCGCCGCCTGGTTCTCATTGGCAGTACCTCATATGCGGGCGAGATGAAGAAATCTGCGTTCACCTGCCTGAACTATATTCTGCCTGTTAAAGGTGTGATGCCCATGCATTGCTCGATCAATGAAAGCCATGACGGTGAAACCGCGGTATTCTTTGGTCTCTCTGGTACAGGTAAAACAACGCTTTCAGCAGATCCTGACCGTATCCTTATTGGTGACGATGAGCATGGCTGGTCTGACAAGGGTGTCTTCAATTTTGAAGGCGGGTGTTATGCCAAAATGATCAAGCTTTCTCACGAAGCTGAGCCTGAAATTTATGATGCGGTTAATCGCTTTGGTGCGGTGCTTGAAAATGTCGTGCTTAAGGGCAAAAAACGTGTTCCTGATTTTGATGACGGATCGCTCACTGAAAATACGCGCGGGGCTTATCCGCTTTCATTTATTCCAAATGCAAGCGAAACAGGTACCGGTGGACATCCGAAAAATATCGTTATGCTGACGGCTGACGCCTTCGGTGTTTTGCCGCCGCTATCAAGAATGACACCTAGTCAGGCGATGTATCACTTCCTGTCTGGTTATACAGCCAAGGTTGCGGGCACAGAAAAAGGCGTGACTGAGCCAACCGCTACATTTTCTACCTGCTACGGTGCGCCATTTATGCCGCGTCACCCGAGCGTTTACGGTAATCTTCTGCGTGAGCTGATTGCAAAGCATGATGTGAATTGCTGGTTGGTCAATACGGGCTGGACGGGTGGCAAATATGGTACTGGCCACCGTATGCCCATCAAGGAAACGCGGGCATTGTTGAGTGCTGCTCTTTCGGGCGGATTGGCAAATGTAGAATTCCGGGTTGATCCGACTTTCGGTTTTGATGTTCCTGTGAGCGTTGAAGGCGTTGACACGTCTATTCTTGACCCGCGTGGAACATGGGCTGATAAAGATGCTTACGATGCACAGGCGCAGGCACTTGCTGATATGTTCGTTGCGAATTTTGAGAAATTTGAATCTCATGTCGACAACAATGTTCGCGAAGCTGCACCTCAGTTTCGTGCGGCTGCTGAATAATTGGCAGTCGGCTTTAGCATGCTATTAAATTGGGGAATTAGTTTATGACCGATGACGCTGAAATTCCTGTACCGGCCGAGAGCGAATTTAAGGTTTCATTCGATAAAACGGCCGTGACTTGTGCGCGCCCGGACGGAACTTCGGAAGCTGTTGACTGGTCAGAGCTTGAAGCGGTTACAATTGAAGCGACGCAGGCTGACGCACCAAACCCCAGGTTCATCTGGATCCTATGGGGTGAGGAACGTCTCACCGGGGTTGTTTTCCCTGGCGGTGCGACCGGCTCTGACGCCATTCTCGAAGAAATGAAAACAAAGCTCGCAAATTTTGATCACAAGGCACTGGTGACAGCGCTTAATAGTGACGAGCACCAGACCTTTATTGTTTGGGAGATGGCTGATGCAGGCCATGATCAAGGTCAGCCAAAAGATGATAATGAGCCCAATCCGTTCCTTATGAACTGATTGCAGCGATCAGCCTATTCGCTCTTTTTTTTATGTGACCCGACCCCATTAGAGGGCGATCGAATTCTGGATAGGAACATTCGAAAATTTGTTTCTAATCAAATCGTTTACTTGCCAAATTTATTAGCGTCTACTATCAAAGCGCGTCTACAAAAATTAAGCCGAAATGAGATCTACTTATCCGCGCGTTGCTCATTCACCCCAAAGGGAGGTATTCATGACTGATACTACTTTTACACGTCGCAAGCTTATTCAAGCTGGTGCTGCAATGGCGGCATTCGCATCAACAGCTGCACTGGCAGAAGATGCCAAAAAAGCTGCTATGGGCGGTCACGCGCATCATCATGCCGAAAACCCCAAGCACCGGGCAATTTCCAAAGCTGCGCTTGATTGCGTCGATAAGGGTGATGTTTGTCTTGAGCATTGTTTTGCGTTGCTGAAAACCGGTGATCCAGAGCTTGCTGTTTGTGCTGATCTGGTTTCTGAAACAGGCGCCATGTGCGCGGCACTTGCCAAACTGGCATCCTCCAATTCCGCGCATCTGGTAGCGGTAGCAAAAGTCTGCATCGGTATTTGCAAGGCCTGCGAAGATGAATGCCGCAAACATGAGAAAAAGCACACGCAGTGCAAGGTTTGCGCGGACGCATGCGCAACGTGCATTAAAGCGTGTAAAGCGATCACAACCTGATACGCCATTTTTTGAAATCGTTTTGCGAAATGCCCGTGGAAATCAATATTGGTTTCTGCGGGTTTTTTGTTATATGGACCGGTAAATAGGATTGAGGACAGGAATTCCGTGAAGGGTGTAATTTCCGCAGGGCATGAGGTGACGGCACAGGCTGGTGCGGATATTTTGCGCGCGGGGGGCAATGCCTTTGACGCGGTGCTTGGGGCCATGTTTGCCTCGACTGCGGCTGAACCCATTCTCTCATCGGTCGGGGGCGGCGGTTTTCTCATGGCCCAGCCGGCGGACGGGGCAAAGGGGGGAGGTGCACCGATACTCTATGACTTCTTTGTCGATACGCCGCGGGTGAAACACGCTGTTGATGATCTCGACTTCCACGCCATCCATGCGGATTTTGGGCCTGCCACCCAGGAGTTTCACATTGGGGTCGGGGCGGCAGCGATGCCGGGCATTGTTCCCGGTGCCTATGCTATCCATGGCGACCTTTGTACCATGACCATGGCTGACTTGCTTGCTCCTGCAATTTCGGCCGCGCGGATTGGTGTAACTGTGAATTCTTTTCACGCCTATCTTCACACCATTATTGAGCCTATTTTGCGTGCCTCGCCTGAGGTCGAAGCACTATATGCGCCTGGTGGTTCATTGCTCAAAGCAGGCGACTTTTATAGAAATGGCGCGTTGGCCGAAACCTTTGAAACTCTTGCGCGTTCGGGTGAGGCGCTATTTGGATCGGGTGATGTGGGGCTTGCGATCCTCAAACAATCGGAAATGCGCGGGGGGCATCTCAGTCGCGCAGATTTGGACAAATACACGGTCATCAAGCGCGAACCTCTTATTTTGTCACAAGCTGGTGTTGAGATTGCACTTAATCCAGCTCCGGCCCAAAGTGGTGCGCTGATCGCTTATGGTCTGGGTGTCCTCTTTGAAATAAAAGAGCAAAAGGGGGATGAACTCAGCATGTCTGATCTTATTGTCGCCATGGAGCTCACCAATGAGGCCCGTGCGAACCTCGGGGCTAATCTTGTACACTGTCTTGACCAGGAGATAATCGCGCGTCATTTGGCCGGGTCTCGTGGCCACCCCTCGCAAAGCCGCGGCACAACCCATATCAGTGTGATTGATGGTGAGGGGAATACTGCTGCGCTCACCCTCTCCAATGGGGAGGGATGTGGGCACATGGTTGGCGTGCACGGCTTTATGCTGAACAATATGCTTGGGGAGGAAGATCTCAATCCGGGCGGTTTTCATCAGTGGTCGCCGGGCACGCGGCTTTCGACAATGATGGCGCCAACGATTATGTCGAACCACCGTGGGCGGCATGTAGCGCTCGGGTCGGGTGGGTCAAACCGTATTCGCACCGCCATATTGCAGGTTCTATATAATTTGCTCTACCACGGGGCGCCCCTTGATCGTGCGGTTGAATATCCGCGCATTCACCTTGAGCGTGACGGCGTGTTGAGTTTTGAAGATTTATTTGATGGGCGCATACGGGATGAGCTTTTAGAGGCGCATTCAAATGCCAAGGCTTGGCCCACGCGGAATATGTTTTTTGGCGGCGTCAATGCGGTTGGCAGGAGCGATGACGGCAAATTGTTTGGTGCTGGTGATCAGAGGCGCCTGGGCACCTCAATTGTAGTAGAGTGATCCAGATATCTCGACGTAATTTGCAGGAGAAACAATCAATGTCGAACAAGTCAATCGGGTTGAGCGACGCCCTGCAGGACTATATTCTTGAGCACTCCTCGCCTGAGCCAGATATCCTGCGCGCACTTCGCGATGAGACTGCGGGCATGGAAGACCGCAATATGCAAATCGCACCCGAGCAAGGGCAGTTTATGGCGATTTTGGCGAAGCTCATGGGAGTGAAGCGCTATCTCGAAATTGGAACCTTTACGGGCTATAGCGCACTTGCGGTTGCGCTCGCATTGCCGCCAGGTGGCGAAGTTATCACACTCGATTTGAGTGATGAATATACCAGGGTGGCGCGAAAATATTGGGAGAAGGCGGGTGTTTCAAACCTGATCAATCTGCATCCCGGACCGGCACTGAAGACGCTTCAAGATGGGCTTGGTGGAAATCATGACAACACATTCGACATGGCATTTATCGATGCGGACAAAGAAAATTATTTGGGCTATTTCACACACTGTCTGAGGCTCGTACGACCGGGCGGTCTTATTCTCATCGACAACGTCCTATGGGACGGGTCGGTTATCGATGCTAAAAACATCGAAGAAAGCACGCAAGCCATTCGAGTGCTCAACAAACATGTGGTTGCACTCGCCGAGGTCGAGGTGGTTATGACGCCGATTGGTGACGGGCTAACGCTTGTGCGCAAGGTGTAAAACTAAAGCGGTATCAGTTTATTACTCGGAGAAATTGGATGCGCGCAGGATCGGGCTTAATTCCAGACTCTTTTTTTATATTAATTGCCGCGCCTCAGCGCTAAGCCGCCCGCTCCCCCACCCCGAACCACCCGTGGCATTCTCCGTAAGGGTGTTCGGGGTGGAGGAGCGTACAGTTTATTACTCGGCGAAATCGGATGCGCGCAGGATCGGGCTTAATTCCAGGCCTTCTGCGGCGAAGGCATCAAACGCACCTTCTTCGCGGTCAACGATTGTGACGACGCGGAGTATTTCCGCACCTTGAGACCGGAGCACCTCGGCCGCCTTAATAGAAGAGCCGCCGGTGGTCGTTACATCTTCGATGATGATCACGCGTTTGCCCGCCATGGTGTCATCTTTGGGTAGCCCCTCGATCAAGCTTTGGGTTCCGTGATCCTTGGCGGCCTTGCGCACAAAAAACGCGTTTAACGGGCGATCAACTGCCTGGGATACTGCCGCCACGGATGCCGCCAATGGAACGGCTCCCATTTCGAGACCGCCGATAAGATCGGCATCGATATCCCGCACATTGTCGAGCACGAGGCTTGCTATGAGGTGGGCACCTTCAGCGCTCATCATGGTTGGCTTCATATTGAAGTAGAAGGTCGATGTGCGCCCTGAAGCGAGGGTGATGCCTTCGCCTGATGTGAGGGAAACGTCACGGATAATCTCGATAAGGCGGGAGCGCTTTTCAGCATTGCTGGACATGGTAATTTGAACCCCAGGATTGATCTCATCATTCGAGCTCAGGCTTCGCGTGTTCAGGCAACGGTGTCAAGCCGGGTGCTGCCATTCTCTGGGGATGATTGATGCTGACTGCGCAAGCTCAACCCGTCGAAACTCGATGCCATTTGGTCATTGAAATTATTTTCATTGCAGGGGGCTGGGCAAAAATTTGTTTTTTGATGTAGTATGGCCAAAAAATAATTGGCACGAGGAGGAGGCATCCAATTGATTAAGACCATGAACGATATCGTTAATCCGGGGGCACGTGTTGCGCCCGACCCCGATTTTCCCAATGCGCCTGAGGGCTGGACGCGGAAAGCGGCTTCAGAAATTGGCGTCACGCTTGGACTGGATGTTAGTGATGATCACTGGGAAGCCGTGCGCGTTGTGCAAGGGTGCTTTAAGGATGAAGTCGCACCTCGTCTGAGGCTGGTACGTGACGCACTTGATGCCCGATTTGGAAGTAAGGGTGGATTTCGCTATCTTACAGAAATTACGCCCGGTGGGCCGATAACCCAGATTTGCTTGGTCGCTGGGGTTGAGCCACCCGCCGGTGCCAAGGATGTGGGATTTGGAACGACATCCTAGATAGCTTTTTTCTGCGAAGAGTTGCCGCGCTGAAGCGCCAAGCCGCCCGCTGATCCGATTGCTCTCGAACTTATATGGAACTATTCTGAAAATGTGCTAGTTCGGGGGAGCTGGTGCAAAGATTAATTGTTTGCGCATATTCACTAATCATATCGGTTAAATTGGGGTGCTATGACATTACTCGATATTCTGGCTGTGTTACTCAGTCTGTCAGCCATTTTTGGCTTGATCAATCACCACTTTCTGAAACTGCCGCAGAGCATCGGCCTTGTGGTCATAGCGCTCGCGGCATCGGGGGCCATTGTTCTTTTCGATCTAATTACTCCGTCCTTTGCGATCGGCGGATTGGTCCGTGAGGAGCTCCTCAAAATCGACTTTTATCAAGTGGTGATGGAAGGGTTCTTGTCGGCTCTCTTGTTCGCCGGTGCTGTTCACATCGATATTTCGGAAATTGCCCGCCGCAGGTCGGCCATTCTGCTTATGGCTTCGGTCGGCGTCCTCCTGTCGACTTTTATTGTTGGTGGGTTGATTTATTATCTTGCGGAATTTGTCGGTATTAAATTGCCCTTCATCTGGGCGTTGGTGTTTGGCTCTCTTATTTCACCTACCGATCCGGTCGCGGTACTTGGTATTCTCAAGCGGGTTACGGTACCGCCACTCTTGAAAGCCAAGATCGCTGGAGAATCCCTTTTTAATGACGGGGTGGGCGTGGTTGTATTCACGATCATGCTGGCTATTGCGACCGGCGGTGGGGCTCACGGCGGAGAGATGGGGGTGAGCGACATTGCCACGCTTTTTGTGGTTGAGGCTTTTGGCGGGGCACTTCTCGGGCTCGTCTTCGGTTATGCCGCATTTTTGATGATGCAAAGTCTTGATGAATATATTCTGGAGATCATGATTACGCTGGCGCTCGTTCTCGGCACCTATGCGATTGCGCTAAAATTACATATTTCCGGCCCGATTGCGGTTGTGGTCGCAGGGATTTTAATCGGTAATCATGGGTCACAATTTGCCATGTCCGAGCGCACCCGCAAGCATGTGTTTGATTTCTGGGAACTTGTGGACGAAATTTTGAACGCCATCCTCTTCTTGTTAATTGGCCTCGAAATATTAGTCATCGGAGTGAATTTCAACTATTTCTGGCTGTCCCTTCTGGCGATCCCGGTGGTGCTTCTGGCGCGCCTTATTGCTGTTTCCGTTCCCATTGGGCTTTTGGGTATTCGTGAGAAATTTACTGAAGGTGCGATTTGGGTGCTGACATGGGGTGGGCTTCGCGGCGGCATCTCGGTTGCGCTTGCACTTTCGCTGCCAGACGGTCCCTATAAAGCTCCCATATTGACGATTACCTATGCGGTGGTTGTGTTCTCGATTATTGTTCAGGGGCTCTCGATGGAGAAGCTCGTGCGCAGAGTTATCAAATCGCCACCCGATGACATTCCCGGGATGCCAGAACCGGATCAGGAAATTGATGTTGCAGTTTCGCCTTCGGGACCAGAGAAGGATTAGCGATTTTTGGTTCCTGCTGTTTTTTGTTGTCGCATTGTGACTAAGTCACTCGAACCGGCGACTAGTTGTGAACTTGCAGAACGTTGTCCACACAATCCATTAGAGATTGCCCATCCGATCCATGCTTGCAATGGTGGTGTTGCTCAACATCAACCTATCGCGAGGAGGACCGGATGAACGTTCACACTTATCCTTAAAATGCTCTTTTTAACTGGTCGCATTTTCGAACCGGATGAACGTTCACACTTATCCTTAAAATGCTCTCTTTTTGCGACCCGACCACGATCTCCCCCGCCCTAAACCACCCGATGGAATGCTACCTATGGCTGGTTCAGGGCGGGAGATCAGGTTTTATAAATCACTTATCCTTAAAATGCTCTAATGCGCGGCTTCCCAATTGTCTGCCGCCTCGGCTTCAACCTTGAGGGGTACGGAGATGATTTGGGCGGGCTCAGGGGCGCGTTCCATCACGTCCTGAGCGAGCTTGATCAATTTTTTGGCGTCAGCTTTTTTCACCTCAAAAACCAATTCATCATGGACCTGCAAAAGCATTGTGGCATTAAGCTTTGCGCTCTCAAGTGCCGCTGGCATGCGGATCATGGCGCGTCGAATTATATCGGCGGCAGAACCCTGAATGGGTGCGTTAATGGCAGCGCGTTCCATGAAGGCGCGTCGTGCCTGCGCTTTTGAATTGATCTCCGGGTAGTGGATTTTGCGACCGAATATGGTTTCGACAAACCCGTTCTTGCGGGCGAATTCCTTGGTCTCTTCCATATAGTCTCTAATGCCGGGAAAGCGCTCGAAATAGGTTTTGATATAGTCAGACGCTTCACCGCGCGAGATGCCCAGTTGATTGGCCAGGCCAAAGGCGGAGATGCCGTAGATTATACCGAAATTAATTGCCTTGGCCCTTCTGCGCACGGATTGATCCATATCCTTGATCGGTACATTGAACATTTCGCTGGCGGTCATGGCGTGGATATCGAGGTCGTCTGCGAAGGCCGTTTTCAAAGCTTCGATATCAGCTATGTGGGCGAGCACCCGGAGCTCGATCTGACTGTAATCAGCTGATACAAGCAAATGGCCTTTTTCGGCAATGAATGCTGTTCTGATCTCGCGTCCCTCAGGCGTGCGAATGGGTATGTTCTGCAAATTTGGGTCGGTTGAGGAGAGGCGCCCTGTTGTGGTTGCAGCCATGGAGTATGAGGTATGGATGCGCCCGGTTTTTGGATGTATAAATTCGGGCAGGGCATCGGTGTAAGTACTTTTCAATTTCGCCAATTGTCGCCATTCAAGAACGGTGCGGATCAGGTGTTTGACCTCATCCTCGACGTTGTCGCTTGCAGCCAGATCCTCAAGCACCCCGGCACCTGTGGCCCATGCCCCGGTTTTGGTTTTTTTGCCGCCTGGGAGATCAAGTTTGTCAAACAGGATCTCACCCATTTGTTTAGGACTGGCGATGTTGAACTCTTCGCCAACTGCCCCGTGTACTTCAGCTTCCAGTGCAGCCAGCCTTTGGGTGAAGTTGCCTGACAGACGCGCCAGAATTGCCCGGTCGACCTTGATGCCAGCGTGCTCCATATCTGTGAGGACAGGGGACAGAGGCCGTTCCAGCGTTTCGTAAACAGTCGTCATTTGTTCAGCACTCAGACGCGGCTTTAAAACGTGCCACAGGCGCAATGTGATATCGGCGTCTTCGGCGGCGTAGGG
>Ga0209633_10004412_pt1 | contig 12649 bp, 12 predicted proteins | sample Cruoilmetagenom1_FD_187290 | JGI IMG/M metagenome (GOLD analysis project Ga0209633, IMG submission 187290) | Oil polluted marine microbial communities from Coal Oil Point, Santa Barbara, California, USA - Sample 1 (SPAdes) (version 2) | ecosystem: Environmental > Aquatic > Marine > Oil seeps ... | reverse complement strand
CCGTACCAACAAAGGGATAGCTCTGGATCAACCTTCTGTACATTGAATGATCAGATGTAAACAGGGTAATTGTATAGGGATGTCTGTATGATGCGCTCAGGAGAAGATCAAAAGTTTATTGTCATGATCCATGTTTTTAAGATTGACATCAGATAGATTTAATATATTGTAGGCCATCTACTATTTGACAATCGGTACACAAATCGGTACACTGGGTCAACTCGTTAGAGAGGTAAACCCAACGATAGCATAAGGCTTAGAGGTGGCATCTGAGAATCTCACCCTCTCCGCCAACTTGGTTTTGATTTTGATAGCCGGGTCCTGAGCAACAGAGAATCACGAACCCCGCCAGATCCGGAAGGAAGCAACGGTAGTGACACTCTTTGTGTGCACAGGTAACCCGGCTATCATTTTTTTAACCGATCGCCCCGCTCGATATTTCCCGCTCCAGGCTATGGTGTTACATGTCTTATCTAGTTCTTGCCAGAAAATCACGTCCCCAGACATTTGACCAGGTAGTCGGACAACGCTCTATTGTCAAAACATTACAGAACAGCCTCTCCCTGGACAGAGTCGCCCATGCAATTCTTTTTTCCGGCGTTCGCGGAGTAGGAAAAACAACGCTTGCCCGCATAATGGCCAAGGCGATCAACTGTCAGGCAACCGGGACAACCAGGCCCTGTGGGACATGCACTTCATGCCGTGAAATTGCCGCAGGAACAGCATTGGACCTCTATGAAATTGACGGCGCATCCAATAGAGGTATCCAGGAGATAAGGGAATTAAAAGAAAAACTCCGCTTTCTCCCTACATCTTCGCCATATAAAATAATAATTATAGACGAAGTTCACATGCTGACCACCGAGGCTTTCAACGCCCTGTTGAAAACCCTGGAGGAACCTCCTGCACATGTGTATTTCATGTTTGCAACCACCGAGATCCATAAAATTCCCATTACCATTCTCTCCCGATGCCAACAGTATGAACTTAAACGTATTCCGGCGGCAGAGTTATATGACCATTTTCATAAATTGACAAAATCTGAAGGGTTTGAAATTGAAGAGGCTGCCCTCTCCCTCATTGTTCGGGAAGCTGAGGGTTCTGTGCGGGACGGGCTGAGTCTTCTTGACCAGATGTTTTCTTTTGGTGAAAAAACCATTCGAACTCAAGATGTTATAGAAGTTTTAGGTCTGGTTGATAGAGAAATGCTCATGCAGTTGACCCGAGGACTTCTGGACCGTAACTATGGCGATGTTCTTCAACCTCTTGAAGAAATTTTCAATTACGGAATGGATATCAAGAGATTTCTCATCGACCTGATGGGATATTTCCGCTCCCTTCTTCTCTGTAAAATTGAAGGTTGCAGCAACCTGATCGATCTTCCAGCTGAAGAATTGGCAGAGTTTCAAAAGCTCGCAGAAGGCTATTCTGCAGAAACTCTGCACCAGAAACTTAACCTCCTGATGACCGTAGCGGAAGAGATCCGCCACTCTCGTCAACCGCGCCTGACCCTGGAAACATCCTTTTTGAAAATAATCGAAGCCGATAACGTGGTAAGTGTCAGTGTACTTCTTGGCAAACTCAATGAAGCCCTTCAGGAATTGCCTGACCCGGCATCCCAAGCCGTGGGAGAACTGACAAAGCCGGAGAGTGCCCCGAAAGACAAAGATAAAACTGAAATCACGCCGTCGCAACCTGAATCGCATCCAATCAAAGATAACACCAGGGAAGAAAATACAGTACCGGCACAACCACCGGGTATCCCCCTTCCACCTGAAGAAACCGAGAGCAATATTCCTGCAACTATCCAGCCTGAGAAAAATGAAGCTGAGTCTTTTCAAAACAAAACAATTCTGCCAACGGTTGAAATCCATCCCCATGAAAGAGATGTCCGAAAAGACTGGCTTGACTTTATAGCCTATGTGAAGGACAGAAAGGTCTGGATGGCACAAGATCTGCAAAGGGCAGACAAAATCAAGCAGGAAAATGGAGAACTGCACCTCACTTACGGTGACTCCGCAAACTGTTCTGTGCTCAGGCAAAAAGCTAATCATCAGCTCCTCACAGAATTTTCTCTCGATTTTTTTCAGCAACCGATCAAGATACGTTTTATAGTACCTGAAAATAATAATTCTGCGAACGGAAATGGGGAAGAATCACCCCAGCGGAAAAGGCAGGAACTTGCCAATGACCCTCTGGCTCTCATGACCGCAGAAATTTTTAACGGCCAGGTTGGAGATATCAGGATTGGACCGAGAAGCAGGTAGCGGGAAAAATGAAAAATCATAACAACGGAACGGAAACATATGGATCTTAACAGCATAATGCAGCAGGCAAAAGGCATGCAGGAAAAAATGGCAAAAATCCAACAGGATTTAGCTCAAAAAACCATCACTGGAAGCTCCGGCGGAGGAATGGTGACAGTCACTGTCAATGGCCAGGGAGATGTACTCTCAATTTCAATCGAAAATGCCGTTATTGACCCTTCGGAACAGGAAATGCTACAGGATCTCATTGTCGCCGCAACCAACGACGGTATCAGGAAAGCTAAAGAACTCGGCAAGCAGGAGATGGCCCAGCTCACCGGCGGCCTCAATATTCCCGGACTTTCAAATCTTACTTAGCACCTTACTCCTAATTTTCTTGTTTTTTTGACAGAATATCGATAGTCATAATTTAAATCAAAATGTCAGAAACAAATACATGGTACTTATCCCGTTCATCGGGGTTAGTTTAACACTATGCAAGTCCTCCCGCCAGCACTTGAAAACCTTATAGAGAATTTATCCTTTCTGCCAGGGATCGGTAAAAAAACAGCCACAAGGCTTGCTCTCAATATTCTGCGCAGACCTTCGTCCCAGGCAAAAAATCTTGCCCTGGCCCTCTCGGAGCTCCATGGCTCTATCCAACTCTGCTCATGCTGCTTTACCTTTTCAGAAAGCGATCCGTGTGATATCTGTGCCGAGCCCAAACGTCAGGCTGATATTATTTGCGTCGTAGAGCAATCCGCTGACCTGCTTGCCATTGAAAAAACTGCTGCATTTCCTGGTCATTACCATATCCTGCATGGAGTACTTTCTCCCATTGACGGCATAGGGCCGGAGGAAATTAAGATTAAGGAATTGCTCACGCGGGTATCAAACGGTGTTGTCAAGGAGGTCATCATTGCAACAAGCTCAACAGTACCGGGTGAGGCCACAGCAAACTATCTTGCAGATACTCTCAAAGCAATCCCGGTCAAACTGACGCGGCTGGCATGTGGTATTCCCATGGGAATGGATATCAAATATGCAGATAAATACACCCTGGCAAAAGCAATTGAGGCACGATCAACACCATTTTGAAATCAGATTTTCTTCTCCTTAAGAGTTGATTTTAACTTGACACTTACATGTTTTACTGGTATTTGAAACAAGTTTGGGGATTGCACAATTTTTTTCTGTCGGTTCCCAGTCTTACGAAGTTTGAGCAGGCGCGTAGCTCAGTGGGAGAGCGCCACCTTGACGTGGTGGATGTCGGCGGTTCAATCCCGCCCGCGCCTACCAGGATAAGAGGCTAAAGTAAGAGCACCTTATACAAGGTGTTAATTCTTTAGCCTTTGTTTTTATGTAGAAAAATCTCATGACAGATATCAGTATAACTTTATATAAAGGAGAGAGTGCCTCCGTACCCGTTGGAACCACTGTAGGTGAGGCCATATCTACGCTGCTTTCCAACAAACAGCGGAAACGGACTGTTGCAGCCAGGATTAATGATTCTATTACTGACTTCACTACTCCTCTCACCGAAGATGTAACTTTGACACCTGTACAGATTGGCTCAGATGAAGCTTTTGATATCCTGCGCCACTCCACTGCTCATATTATGGCACTGGCTGTCAGGGAAATTTTCGGGCCGGATATAAAGATAGCTATCGGTCCCTCTATTGAAAACGGTTTTTATTACGATTTTCTGAGAACTGAACCATTCAATCCTGAAGATTTCGACAAAATTGAGACTAAAATGGAGGAGCTTGTACGCCAGGCACTTCCATTTACCCGTACAGAAATCCAAAGCAGTGCAGCAATCTCCAGGTTCGATGCTGAAGATGAAAAATATAAGGTCGAACTTATCCGAGACCTGGAAAGCGATACTGTAACCCTCTACCAGGTTGGAGATTTTACCGATCTCTGCCGTGGTCCTCACCTTCCCAACACCTCATTTATCAGAGCATTCAAGCTGCTCCGGGTTGCTGGTGCCTACTGGCGTGGGGATGAAAATAACGATGTCCTGCAACGCATTTACGGAACATCTTTTTTCGACAGAAAAGAGCTGAAAAAATACCTCAATGCTCTTGAAGAAGCAAAAAAACGAGATCACCGTAAACTCGGCAAAGAACTCGAGCTATTCACAGTAAAAGAAGATATAGGGGCAGGGTTGATACTATGGCAGCCCAAAGGTGCTCAACTGCGACGCCTTGTGGAAGATTACTGGAAAGATGAGCATTATCGCCATGACTATGATCTTCTCTATACCCCCCACATAGCCCGCCAGGATCTATGGAAAACCTCCGGCCATCTTGATTTCTACAATGAAAACATGTATGCACCGATGGATATCGATGGGATAGCATATCAGCTCAAGCCGATGAACTGTCCTTTCCATATCGGAGTTTATAACAACAGGAAGCGCAGTTACAGAGAACTCCCAATCCGCTGGTGTGAACTGGGCACAGTATACAGATACGAACGGGCCGGGGCTCTTCACGGCCTCCTTCGCGTTCGCGGCTTTACCCAGGATGATGCTCACATTTTTTGTCGCCCTGATCAGCTTGAGGATGAGATATTCAACATACTTGAGCTTAACCTGCTTATCCTCAAGACGTTTGGCTTTGATCAGTACGATATTTACCTTTCTACCCGTCCTGAAAAATATGTCGGCTCGGATGAAAACTGGGACCTGGCCACGGAATCTCTAAAACTTGCCCTTGAGAAAAAAGGCCTCAACTTTGAGATTGACCCCGGCGAAGGAGTATTCTACGGACCTAAAATCGATATTAAGATTAAAGACCAGCTCGGGCGGTCATGGCAGTGTTCTACCATACAGGTAGATTTCAATCTCCCTGAACGTTTTCATCTCAGTTATATCGGGAAAGATAACAGTGAACATCAGCCCATCATGATTCACCGGGCGCTTATGGGTTCCCTCGAACGTTTTATAGGTGTGTTGATTGAGCATTATGCGGGTGTATTTCCGCTCTGGTTTGCACCTGTTCAAGCGAGAATTCTCAATATCACCGACGATCAGTTTGAATACTGCGAAAAAATATTCAAGCTGCTCCGACAAGGCGGGATACGAATAGAAAAAGATTTGCGCAATGAAAAATTGAGCTATAAGATCAGAGAGGCACAGGTAAATAAGATCCCTTACATGCTCATAATCGGTGAAAAAGAAAAAGAAAACGGTACTATTACTGTTCGCCTCCGTGACGGTAAGAACCTGCCCCCTATGACTGCTTCCGAGTTCATTGATAAGGTTGCGGATGAAGTAAGAGAGGGACGAGGTATTTAGTGCCTTGGGAATTTGTATCAATTTGGATCTGGGAATATGACTTGCAATCTCATCATTTTACCAGATAGATATTTCATTTAAGCTCGTAAATTCGAGGAGGTAAAGTTATCAGAAGAGGAAGACAGGCTCCGGTTCAGCGTGAAGTTAAGGTACAGACAAATGAGCAGATTCGCTTTCCCAACGTACGGTTGATCGGCAAGGACGGTGAGCAGTTGGGGGTAGTTACTTCAGAAGAGGCGCGTAATATTGCTTATGAAGCCGGGCTTGACCTGGTGCTGATGTCTGCAAATGCCGTACCCCCTGTATGCCGGGTAATGAATTACGACAAATTCCGCTACGAGCAGAAGAAAAAAACACAGGAAGCCAAAAAAAAGCAGGTTGTCATAGAAACAAAAGAGATCAAGTTCCGGCCTAAAACCGATGTACATGACCTCAACTTTAAAATTAAGAATATCAAGAAATTCCTGGCAAATAACAATAGAGTAAAATTAACCATGCGCTTCAGAGGGAGAGAAATTGTCTATTCTCAGACTGTTGGTATTGACGCCATGAACCGAATTGCCGACACCCTCAAAGAAGATGCAGTCATCCTGCAGATGCCTAAAATGGAAGGTCGTCAGCTGGTAATGTTTGTTGGGCCGAAAACTTAAAATAAAAAACAACCCATAATCAGTTTCAACAGGCAAATAATATTTAGTACCTTAGAAATTCTCTCTTTTTTTGAAACAATTTTGTGAAGGTACTTATCCAGAGAAACTATAAATTACCGATTTAGTCGGGTGAGGTGTAAAGGAGTGATATCATGCCGAAAATGAAAACAAACAGAGGTGCAGCAAAGCGCTTCAAAGCCACAGGATCAGGCAAAATCAAGCGGAACAAAGCTTATGCCAGCCATATCCTGACCAAAAAGAGTACAAAGCAGAAACGTGGATTACGAAAAGCAGGACTCGTTGATCCTTCCAACGTTAAGGCAATAAAGAAAATTTTACCATACATGTAATATCGAGGAGTATACCCATGCCACGCGTAACACGAGGTTTTAAGGCACGCAGAAGAAGAAATAGAGTTCTGAAACTCGCAAAAGGTTATAGAGGTGGAAGATCACGCCTCTACAGAACTGCCACAGAGGCGGTTGACCGGGCATTATGTTATGCATACCGCGACAGACGAACCAAGAAAAGAGATTTTCGTCGTCTCTGGATTGCCCGTATCAATGCCGGAGCACGCATGAACGATATGAGCTACAGCAAGTTGATGGGAGGTCTGAAAAAAGCTCAAGTGGATCTAGACCGAAAAGTACTTGCCAATCTCGCTATCCTTGATGCAGATGCCTTTTCAAAGGTAGTACAGCTTGCAAAAGAAGCTAACGCATAAGCGGGCTGTCCCTGTATCATGATTTTTCTGTATGCCGGTTTTTGGTTTTAAACTAAAAACCGGTTTACTGTTTCTTTGAGCATATTATTTTACCATGGAACAAGAGCTACAAAACCTGGAAAACGAGGCTAAAGAACAACTGGCTGAACTGAGCACTGTTGACCAGTTGGAAGAATTCAGGATTCGTTTTCTGGGGCGCAAAGGTCACTTTACTACAGCTATGCGGCAACTGGGATCGGTTGCAAAGGAAGACAGACCCCGTCTTGGACAACTGGCAAACAGGCTTAAAAATGAAGTTGAGAAACTCTTTGAAATAAAACACACTTCCCTGAAAGCTGCCTCCCAAACTTCCCGGCAAGATGGTGTTATGCCCGACCTGACCCTTCCCGGTAGATGGTCTGCTCCCGGCAAGCTTCACCCAGTAACCCAGGTGATGAATGAAGCCTGCGCCATTTTTGAACAACTCGGTTTTTCTGTTGCTGAAGGCCCGGATGTGGAGACCGATCATTACAATTTTGAGGCCTTAAATATCCCCGCCCATCATCCTGCCAGGGATATGCATGACACCTTCTATATAAGTGATTCCATATTGCTTCGAACCCATACCTCACCGATGCAGGCCAGAGTGATGGAAGTACAGCAACCTCCCCTGCGCCTCATTGCCCCCGGCAAGGTGTACAGATGTGATTCGGACATTACCCATACTCCCATGTTTCAGCAGGTGGAAGGTTTCCTGGTTGACAAGGATGTCTCTTTTGCTGACCTCAAAGGCATACTCACGGTCTTTATCCGACAAATGTTTGAAAAAGATCTGTCCCTGCGCTTTCGTCCAAGCTTCTTCCCATTCACTGAACCGAGTGCAGAGGTGGATATTGCCTGCGTGATGTGTGACGGTGCCGGCTGCCGAATATGCCAGAAAACCGGATGGCTTGAAATTCTTGGTTCCGGCATGATCGACCCGGAAGTTTTTAAAATGGTTGGTTACGATCCTGAAGTGTATAGCGGATTTGCCTTTGGCCTCGGAATTGAACGTATTGCAATGCTGAAATACGGCATTGATGATATCCGACTCTTTTATGAAAACGATCAACGTTTTCTTTCACAATTTTAGTGCCTTAAAAATTTTAAGGCTTTTATAAAAAATTTGGTGGAGGTGCTTATCCCGTTTTTCGGGGCTAGCGCCTTAGAAAAGAACTATGAAGTTTACCTTAAACTGGTTGCAGAACTATGTAGATACGGCAAGTCTCACCCCTGAACAACTTGCAGACCGGCTCACTATGCTTGGTTTGGAAGTTGACTCAATGACTCCTCTCTACCAGGAACTTTCTCCCCTGAAAACCGGGCTTGTAGTTTCCTGTGAAAAACATCCGAATGCAGACAAACTCAGCCTCTGTCAAGTTGATATAGGCGAAGAAACATTGCAGATTGTCTGCGGCGCCCCTAACGTAAGAAAAGGCCTTGCTGTAGTCGTCGCCATCCCCGGCACCCTCCTCCCTGGAAATCTTAAAATCAAAAAATCCAAGGTTAGAGGCATAGAATCCTTTGGCATGATCTGTTCAGAGAGTGAACTGCAGCTAAGTGATGATCACACCGGAATCATGGAACTGCCTGAAGGAACGATACCGGGAAAGTCCTTTATCAAGACCATGGGCCTGAATGACATTTTTATTGAAGTGGATCTGACTCCCAATCGACCTGACTGTGCATCTGTGATAGGCATCGCCAGAGAAATCGGTGGCTTTATCGAGAGACCGCTGATAATCCCGGTAACTGATGCAAAAATAGAACATACCAGCAATGAGTTCTCAGTTGCTGTAGAATCCGATGAACTCTGTCCACGTTATGCCGGTAAACTGATCAAAAACATAACCATCGGCCCATCACCCTGGTGGCTGAGAAAACGTCTTCTCTCTATAGGCCTACGACCGATCAACAATATTGTTGATATCACTAATTTTGTGATGATGGAATATGGCCAGCCCCTGCATGCCTTTGACTTTGATACTCTGGCTGACCAAAAAATAATTGTACGTACACCACGGGAAGATGAAACAACTTTTACCACCCTGGATAACAGCAAGCGTCCAATAGATCCCGACACCTTGCTGATCTGCGATGGTGAAAAGCCGATCGCTGTTGCCGGAGTCATGGGCGGCATGAACTCTGAAGTAACAGATACCACCACAAATATCCTTCTGGAAAGTGCCTGTTTTAACGCTGTCTCTATCAGGAAGACAGCAAGAAAACTCAATCTCGCAACAGATGCTTCCTACCGCTTTGAACGTGGTGTCGATCCTGACGGAACAATAAATGCTCTTAACCGTGCAGCTGACCTTATATGTGAAATTGCAGGCGGTAAACTATCCGATGACGGTATCGATGTCTATGGCGGCAAAAAACCACTCAACTCGCAAACTCTTCGAATATCCCGCAGCAATAGTCTTCTTGGTACTGACCTTACCGCTGATACTATGGCAAAACTGCTTGAATCTATAGATATTCGCTGTAAAAATAAAGATGAGGATACTCTCTGGGTTAATCCTCCATCCTTCAGGATTGATATTGAACGAGAGGCGGATCTGGTTGAAGAAGTTGCACGTTTATATGGATATGACAACATCCCCGTCACCCTGCCTCAGGTTAATCTCAGTTATCCTGAACAGGACAGTAGTCGGCTGAAACGCAACAAGCTCGCAATTGGTCTTACTTCCATTGGCTATACCGAAGCGATAAATTACAGTTTTGTATCCACAGAGTATGCTGATATGCTGACTCTTTCCGATACAGATATACGACGTCAGACTGTTGCTCTTCTTAATCCACTCAGTGAAGATCAGGCTGTAATGCGATCCATGCTTCTGCCCTCCCTTTTGGAAAATGTCAAAAGAAACATCAGTTTTCAGAAGACTTCGGTCAAAATGTTTGAAATAGGAAAAGTTTTCATTCCGGTCGGTAAAAACGTTCAACCAACAGAAAAGAGTCGCCTCACTGCGGTCTTATCAGGAAGCCGTCATGGAGAAAATTCACCCCTTCACTACAAAAATGATCCGGTCGATATCTTTGATGCAAAAGGCGGCGTAGAATTTATTATCAAAAACATGTCTCTAACCGGAGGCACCGGTAAAGAAAGTTTCAAATTCAAAAAACCTGAACTGGGGAAAGGTGAACCTTTCGCTGAGTCTGAGTATTCACTTGATATCTGTTACGACGATAGAGTTGTCGGCATCCTTGGGAAGATCAAAAACGAAATCCTGAAAAACTTCAGTATTAAACATGATGTATATTATTTTGATCTTGATTATGATGCGGTCTGTGAGATAAAATCGTTTGCCGGAAAATTTACATCATTGCCGGTCTATCCCTCGGTTAAACGAGATATCGCTCTTATAGTACCGGAGACTGTATCCTCAGGTGAACTCCTTGACCTTGTCAAATCTGTTAAGGACAAACTCATTGAAAGCTCTGAAATATTCGATGTGTTTCAAGGAGAGAAAATTCAATCAGGCCACAAAAGCGTCGCATTATCTATTACATACAGATCACCAACCAAAACGCTTACGGAAAAAAATGTGGAGAAATCCCATTCAAAAATAGTACGTTTGCTTACTGAAAAATTCGAGGGAAGTTTCCGAGATGAATGACGGCTATACCAATACAAAACATAACAACCTGACCAGAAGAGAAATAGCGGAGAGTTTATCCAACCGATTGGGATACTCCCAGAGCAGCTGTGCCCTTATTGTTGACAGTTTTCTCGATAATATGAAACAGACTCTTCTGGGCGGTGAAACGATTAAACTTGTTCATTTTGGAACGTTCACAGTTCGAGATAAGGCACCACGCAAGGGAAGAAACCCGCGTACCGGAGAAACTATCACCATCAAAAAACGACAGACGGTAAGTTTTCGCCCGAGTAAAAAACTCAGAGAACTGATCAACAGATAGCAGTATATAAATACTTTTCCGGTGAATACGGCGTACCCTGGTCATTATGAAAAATAATATTCCAGATAAGCTCTATTTTAAGATTGGCGAGGTTGGAAAACTGGCCGATGTGCCCACTCATGTATTGCGCTACTGGGAATCTGAATTTCCCGACATACGACCCAAAAGAGCCAACTCCAAGCAGAGACTCTATCGCAGGAAAGATGTTGAACTCATCCTGCAAGTCAAAACGCTGCTACATGAACAGGGTTACACTATTGCAGGGGCTAGGAAGTTTTTAAAAAGCGGGCAGGAGCTCGATGAGCCTGTGCAGGATATTAACCAGATCAGCAGTCAGTTCTCCAAAAATATGGCCACGATTAAACAGGAGCTGAAAGAACTGCAGGAGCTTCTTGTTGATAGAAAAGAATAGCAGGATTCATGTCGTATTGTTGACAGCAGCCAAAACAAGTAGTAAATAAATCGACACATTTCGGGATGTGGCGCAGCCTGGTAGCGCACTTGTCTGGGGGACAAGGGGCCGGAGGTTCAAATCCTCTCATCCCGACCAGTTATATCAAGCACTTACAGTTTTTACTGTAGGTGCTTTTTTCGTATTAAGTGCAAAATAAGTGCGGTGAGTGCAGAAAAACACTACATTCGGGTAATGATGACATAGAACAAATATATGGTGAGGTAAACATGTTTTACAAAAGCAGTAAAGAAGGATATCCCACACCCCTGACAGGAATAGAGCAAAAGACTCTGGTTCATGGTGAAAAGACACTGATGGCAGAGTTCAGGTTACAAAAAGGCAGTATTGTGCCGCAGCACTGTCATCCCCATGAACAAGCGGGATATCTTGTTTCCGGACAAGTGAGGTTTTCAGTTGGCGCAGAAGAGATCCTTTGCAACCCAGGTGACAGTTGGTGCATTGCAGGAGATAAAGAGCCCGGGGCGGAGGCGTTGCAGGATTCTGCGCTGGTCGAGGTGATTTCACCTGTGCGGGAGGATTATTTCCCGGGGTAATAAATAGTTGATCTTGGGGGAAACCGGACAATTTCAAATCGGTCTCCCCCAAGATTATCCACTCACAAGTTTATAATTGGTTAAACTCCGGCTAAAGACTAAGGTGCAACATACTGTGTAGTTGCTACAGGGTAAAACCTGATTTTTAATAGCTTAGTGCCATCATTACTAACAACCTGATCTGTTACAACAAGGTCTGCAATATTTAAAATCCACTCATCTTCATACCAAACAGCCAATCCCTCTGTTTCAAGGTATAGCAGCCAAGTGTCATACTCAGCTTCATCTATTAAACCATTCCCGTCTCCACCATTTACAACTAGATCGTATTCAATAGGTACATCATCAAACGTTACTTCACCATCACCACTGGTATCGAGAAGAGCAGCAAACACCCAACCTGTCCATTTAAACAAGTCTGTTATATCTTTTGCTTTTGATTTCCCTTTTCCAGTTGTAGCTCCACTATCAAATCTTACGAACCCTACATCGGTGGCTTCATAGATATTGTTTCCAACAATTAAACCAAGGGCCAGAAGATCACCATCGGGACATTCTGTGTAAATCGGAAACTCTGGGTTGGCTGGGTCAGTATCGTTACAGGCTTCCCTGACAAGGTTAGGAGAGAGAATAACCGAACTTTCATCAGCATTGTTACCATTGTTCGGTTTTCCTTTTATGCTTGCAAAAGCAAAATAGCCCTCAGATTCATAGGGCAATTGTACTTTGGCGGGTGTCCCATCAAATTCTTCTCCACATTTGTCCAGCGCAA
>Ga0209633_10004411_pt1 | contig 12651 bp, 11 predicted proteins | sample Cruoilmetagenom1_FD_187290 | JGI IMG/M metagenome (GOLD analysis project Ga0209633, IMG submission 187290) | Oil polluted marine microbial communities from Coal Oil Point, Santa Barbara, California, USA - Sample 1 (SPAdes) (version 2) | ecosystem: Environmental > Aquatic > Marine > Oil seeps ... | reverse complement strand
TAGAAGAGCTGGCAGAAAAACTGGGTTTTGATTTCAGCGGTGTAGAAGTACCCGAAAATGAAAACGCCATGTATTCTTTACGTTATGCTGAATTTGTTGTTCCGTTAGTTAAAGCCGTGCAAGAACAGCAAATAGTAATTAAGGAACTGAAAGAAGAAATGATACAATTAAAGAGAGAGTTTGGTTCGCAGCATTTTTCTAAAGCAAGTAATTAAGAAACTTTTGCAAAATTGTCATTCTGAAACTCTGTTACACCTTTTATTGAGAATGATGTTTGATCTTTATTTTTTGAATTATTAAAAACTGCCCGAAGAGGTAGTAAACAGAATAAATTCTGTTTACCATATTTAGTTTGGTAAAATGACAAGTAGTATTATTTAAATTATTTATAAAACTTAAAAAATTGAGTTGAAAATGAAAAAAACATATTTATTTATATTATTTTTGCTAATATCGGCCTCATTTATTTATGCCCAAGTTGATTTTGAAATAAATAATAGTGTCACTGTTGAAGTAGGTACTAGTCTCTATATTGAAGTATCCGGTGATCTAATTGAAAACGGGACCGGGTACTTAAATGGAGCTGTTACTTCCGGCGATAGGGGAAATGATGCTATTTCATCGTTTGCCGGGCTGAATATTTCTACCGGTGCGGTTGATAAAATTACTAGAACTACAGGTACCGCATATTCAGCTTCTAGTCCGAAAACTGCTCTTAGAAGTTATGAAGTAGAGAATACAACCGCAGTTAATTCGGATATTACTTCAACAATCCTTGAATCCGGATCAAATATTGAAACAAACACTATTTCAACTCCATTTTTATACAGTTATGATGGGGCAAATTGGACCGGTTACTTAAATAACAGTACAATTACAGATTCAATTGGGGCAAACAGCTTCATTATTCCGGCCGGTAACTCAGATATTGTAATCTCCGAAGGGGTTGGAGCAGCGGCAAAAATATTTTTAGAAGGGCCGTATACATCTAGCGCAATGGCAACGGATTTAACTGCCTATATTCCTTCAGCTTCACCTTATTCCGAAGATCCGGATACCGTTTCATCTATCCCGGCAGATGCAGTCGATTGGGTTTTGGTACAACTAAGAGATGATACCACTCCCTCTACGGTAATTACGTCAAAAGCTGCATTTGTTAATAATCTTGGAAATGTAATAGATAAAAACGGGAATACCGATATAGGATTGCCAACCGAACCGGGAACATATTATTTATCGGTTAAGCATAGAAATCATCTAGCGGTTATGAGTTCAAGCTCACAAAGTATAACGTGGATAACACCTTAAAAAGGAATATTTATTAAGAAAATTATTTTATAAATTAAATTTTAGGTAAAATTAAGTTAAAGTGTCTGTTTATCATATTTACCTTCGGTAGACAAGAGTTGAACAAATTTATCTGCCGAAGAAGGCATGAGCGAAATATCCGAATTTTAAGTAAAAACTCTTCATTTCGCTTCTCTGCCTAAAAGGCAGATACGGAATGTCAATTATTTGTAACTTCAGTTAATTGACGGTTAAATGTGACTCAAAACACAGAAATGCAGATTATTTATCTTAAATTTGTACAATAAACGAGGAAAACATGGGAAAGAAAAACATGAAAAAAATATACTTTTTAGCTGTAAGCTTACTATTAACTTGTTCAATTACATTTGCACAAAATCAGCAGGAAAAAGTTGAAAAAGCATCTTCAGCAGGAGATAATAATTCTACTTCAAGTACTGTAACTTATGATTTTACAACCGGTTCCGATAAATTTTACGGCGGCAGTAGTGGTGCCGTTGAACTTGAAACCGGTGTATGGGGAATGATTGCAGGTGATCCAAACGCTAATGGAGCAATTAATGCAACTGATTACCTTATTGTTCAGCCGGATATTGGAGCGAGTGGCTATCAAAATAGTGATGTTAATCTTAATGGGGCTGTGAATGCGACTGATTACTTAGTCATTCAACCAAATATTGGCAAAGGCACTCAAGTACCTTAAATAGAATTTTTAAAAAGGAGAATAAAATGAGAAAGTTTAACAAATTTTACGTTATTACCATTTTTACGTTTATGTATTTCAACCTATTTGCTGGTGAAGTAACTGTTAGCTTAGTCGGGAACGATCCCCTAACAGTTAATGTTAAAGGAAATACGGCGAATGAGGAAGCAGCAGCCTTTAGTGTTTTTATATACTTTAATAGTGATGCTCCAGCCGATGCAGTCTCTACTTTAGATCCAGCTAATGTTAATTCAACTCAATTAACCGACACTTTTGGGTGGACTACTACTTTTGAGGCAAAAACAATTGAAACAGGATCATGGTTAAAAGATGGCGTTACTTACACCAGTAGATTGAATTATGCACATTCAAACGTTATCTCTGGTGTTAATGATGATGTTTGGCCCACTAGCGGCGTGGATGTTCTTATTCTTGATTTTGATCCAGGTGGCCCTGGTAGTGCCTATATCGAACTAAATGGTGCAGATGGAATTCCTAATTATTCAACCGATGCTCACACCGTAACTTTCGTAAATCAGTCTGTCTCTCCCCTCCCGGTAGAATTATCAACTTTTAGTGTTAATTCAGTAGAAGGTGCAAATGCGGAACTTAACTGGGAAACTGCAACGGAAGTAAATAACCATGGTTTTAGTATCGAAAGATCTATCCTTTCCGAAGGATTTGAAAAAGGTACTGAAAGTGCGGTTTGGGAAGAAGTTGCTTTCGTAGAAGGACACGGAAACAGCAATTCACCAAAATTATATTCATATACGGATGCAAACCTTGTTGGCGGCAGTAAATTTATGTACCGCTTAAAACAAATTGATATTGACGGAACTTTCGAGTATTCGGATGTTATTGAAATAGAGGTAGTTCCAAATAATTATGAGTTGCTGCAAAATTATCCTAACCCGTTTAATCCATCGACGCTCATAAGGTTTTCGTTGCCGGAAGATACTCAATTAGCAATTAATATATATAATATTCTTGGCGAAAAGGTTGCAACGGTTTTAAATGAAGAATTAAAAGCCGGGTTCCATCAGGTTAATTTTAATACAAATTCAGCTGGCTACAGTTTAGCAAGTGGAATTTATATTTATACTTTAGAATCCAAAAACTTTTCACAAGTAAAGAAAATGATATTAATGAAATAATATCTCATTTAATTAAATAATTACTTACTTTTGTTCCCGTTAAATTAAGTTTATAGAATTGTCAATTAAATTGTTTGAAGGAAAAAATGGATTTTGATTTAAAATTGAAAGAAGAAATTGCAAATGGGGATTATAAAAGTGATAATGATGATGAATATGTAAAGATGCTGGAAGAAGATAAAAGAGAATACTTGTTAAAAATTGGAATGGGTGCATTTTATATAGTTCTATTGGTAATATCACTTCTTATTGTTTAGAAAGTTAAGTAATAGTAAATTTTTTAAGGGCTTAAATTTGAGCCCTTTTTTTATGTTTTTTTTAGATTTTTCAGAATAAATATTAGAATTTGTTCTAAAATGCCAAATAATTTGTGATATTTTTTTTTATAATACATTTTTATATTATTTCCGAAAAATAATTGACCTTGATTTTAACAAATGATTTCTTTTTTTTCAGGTAATTATTTCGATAGTTAATTGAGATCTTTGAAAAATTAAAAACACATGTCATTCTGAGGAGCGAAGCGACGTGAGAATCTTTCAATATAAATTAAACAAGAATTTCTCCTCCTGCTTTCAGTAAGATAATTGGTAGAACACGCCTAAGGCCGTTAAGAATGACATTTAAGATCAAAACTAATTTTTCAGAAGTCTCTTGACAATTAATTGCAATTTTGTTCCAAAAGGTATATATGCTAAACAAAACACTTAATTCTTTTGTTTGTTTATTTTTTATTTTGTCATCATTTGCGTTCGCTCAAACGGAAATCGGCAAATACGCAGGTGAGTTCCTTTCTCTGGGGGTTGGAGGAAGGGCTTTGGGCATGGGGGGTGCTAATGTAGCTGTAGCTGAAGACGTAACCTCAGGATATTGGAACCCGGCGGGACTTGCAAGATTAAACTATCCCCAAATTTCTCTAATGCACGAAGAACATTTCGGCAGCCTGGTAAATTATAATTACGGGGCGGTTGCAATTCCTTACGGAAAAGATATGAGTTTTGGAATTAGTGCAATTAGACTTAGTATTGATGGAATTCCCGACACAAGAGATGCATTAATAGATAGGCAGACCGGTCAGCAAATATCAGATCCTACAAATGTAAATTGGGGACTAGATTATACAAAAATTACTGAATTTAGTAACACTGACTGGGCCTTCTTTTTCACTTTTGCGAAAAAGCAATCCGATAATTTTTTCTGGGGAGCAAATGTAAAATTTATAAGACGTGATATTGCTGAGTTTAGTGCAACCGGAATTGGTTTTGATGTTGGCGCAATTTATATACCTTATGAAAATTTTACAATTGGTGCTAATTTAATGGATGTTACAACCACACTTTTGGCTTGGGATACAGGTAGAAATGAATTGATTTCCCCAACGGCAAAATTAGGAACAGCTTACAAAATGTATATCCTGGGTGGAAGATTTACACCGGCTTTGGATTTTGATGTTCGTTTTGAAAATAGGCAATCTTCTGCTAACTTTAACGTAGGGCCTGTCAGTTTTGACGCTCGTTTTGGTCTTGAATATAGCTATAAAGATATTATTGCCGTTAGAGGCGGTTATAATGACGTAAAACAATTTACAGTTGGCGCCGGAGTTAAGCTGCCTAAACTAAATATTGATTACACATTTGCTACTTTTAATGAGTCCGACGCTGAAAGTTTACCGGATACACATCGAATTTCTCTTATTCTTACTTTAGAAGAACCAAAATTCTTTAGAAGCAGTGAATAAGTTTCTTATTCTTAACTTTTCTTTTATATTCGCACTATGAAATCTATAATACTTGTATTACTTGGAGTAAGTATATTAATTGTTAATTCTGCATGTTCCTCAACAAAGGATGCAACAACCAATTCAACTTTACAGATATCTTCTTCAAGCGAAACAACTTCATCGAATTTACAAATTACCATACCAAAAGGTTGGACCGAGATAAAAGATAATTTTGAGCAGCTGTTTGATATATGGTTAGTAAATGACAGCAAAAATGCAGCAATAGTATTCGTCCCAATTTATATTAGTGAAAATGTTGATATCGCTGATGAACAAAAAAAGATAGAATTGATCAAAGATATAGTTATTAATAAAAGAAAAAATGAAGTTAATACGTTTGAAATAATCGACGAAAATTTTGAAGGAGGTATGTATAATATGCACAGTTCAAAATTAAATGTAGATGATAAAATTCAAAATTCGGTTATTTTTGGAAAAGGGAAATATTTCTTCGAATGCTTAGCTTATTTTGATAACGGCTACTCCCCTTCTACCGATGAACTAAACAAATTAGCGGAAACACAATTTGAAATTTTGAAGGATCTTCAAATAAAATAATTATTTGTTACCTCTGAAAAATTAAAAGCCCACGTCATTCTGAGGAGCGGAGCGACTTGCCTACCGGCAGGCATGCGTGAGAATCTTAGAATGAGATTTCTCACATGCGTTCGAACTGACAAACACAGATTTGGTTTAAGTTTTTAAGAAGTTTCTATTTCCTTATTGCACTCCAGAAAAAATCGACATGATTCTTAAGATTAAATTTATGAATGTTATTTGAGCTTTCTCCTAAAATTGTTTCAATTTGGAAAAGAAAAAGCGGACCGATTAATTCTTGACTCAATGTAGCAACATCAATTTTTTTTATAAATTTATGCTTGATCATTTCCTTAAAAATAAATTCGCTTAAATCTTTAAAATCCGCCAAATAGTGGTTTAGAGAATATTGATTTTCCATTCCGTCTACTTTACTATTTTTTAGCAAGATTTTAATGAACATTCGTTCTTTTTCGGAATTCCAAAATGATAGTAAATTTTCCGATAGCAAAACAAAGAATTTTTCCGGTTTAGAAATATTATTTATTAATTTATCCGTTAAAATTAATGGACCAAAATTCCTTTTACTAAAAGTAGTTATCAACTCTACAAGTATGCTCTCTTTAGATTTAAAATGGTTATAAATTGAACTTTCACGCTTATTTATTTCTTTGGCAATGTCTCTAATTGAAGTTCCATGATATGAATTCTTTGAAAACGATTTTAATGCAACATCCAGTATTTTCTCTTTTGTGCTGTTTGTCTGGCTCATAATAACATTTCCTTTGTGAACGAACGTTATTGTAAATATAATTTATTATTCTGCTAATTTCATACTGTTTTTCTAAATTTAATTGTTGATTATTCGGGCCAGACTCGGTTTTTTTCAATCGGAACCTTATGAAAAAAAGCACATGTCATTCTGAGGAGCGGAGCGACGTGAGAACCGAGCTTGCGAGCTCACCGAAGGTAATCTATTATTATAAGCTAAAAACAAGATTTCTCACATGCGTTCGAACTTGCCTGACGGCAGTCAGGAATGACAAACACAGGTTAAGTTTAAATCTCAATTAATTATTTGATTTAGATAACTTGAGTAGAAAAATTAAGTTAAATCATCAAGAAGACTTTTTAATTTTGCAATAGATAATTCCCAATCCATTTTTTTTAATTTTTCTTTTTCAACAACTTCCTTTGGAGCATTATTTACAAATCTTTCATTCGAAAGTTTTTTATCAACGCCCACCAAAGCATTTTGTAATCTTGTAATTTCTTTAATTAGTCTTTCTTTCTCAACTTCCAAATCAATAATTCCTTCAAGAGGAATAAAGATTTCACAGTCTTTCAATATTGCAGATGCGGAAGCGTTTGGTTTTTCTATATCATTGCCAAATTCAAGTTCACTTATTTTTGCCAGGGATTTAATATAATCTATTTGATCCGTTTCAATCTTTTGAGTTTTAAGAAGAACTCTTAGTTTTTGTGCAGGAGGGATATTCATCTCTCCCCTAATATTTCTTATACCGCTAATTACTTCTTGAGTAAATTTCATTTTTTCTTCTGCAGATGTATTTATTTTTGTTCCTTCAAATTCCGGTAACCGACTTATTGATATACTTTCTCCGGCCTTTCTATCTTTTGTACGGTTCCATAATTCTTCGGTAATGAAAGGCATGAACGGATGCACAATTTGAAGCATTTTTTCAAATTGTAAAATTGACCTTGTCAACACGGAAGATTTTACTTCTTCATTATCAGATGCATAAATACGATTCTTCGTTAATTCTATATACCAATCGCAGAAATCATTCCATACGTACGAGTAAATAATCTTTGTTGCATTGTTTATCTCAAATTTTTCCAAAGCTTTATGAAACTGGTCTAATGTAGATTGATATTTTGATTCTATCCACTCATCAACAAAATCAACATTTTTTTCAGATAATTGGTAATCTATTTTTATATTCTCCGTATTCATTAAGAGAAATCTTCCGGCATTCCAAATTTTATTCGCAAAATTTCTTCCCAATTCCGTTTTACCGGTACTAAATAAAACATCTTGTCCAAGCGGAGCTATATAATTGATTGTAAATCTAAGAGCATCTGTACCATAATCCCTAATAACATCAAGGGGATTAGGTGAATTTCCCAAAGACTTACTCATTTTTCTTCCTTGAACGTCTCTAATTACACTTGTGAAATAAACATCTCTAAATGGTACGTCGTTCATAAACTTCATACCGGCCATAATCATTCTGGCAACCCAGAAAAAGATTATATCAGGAGCAGTAACCAATAAGTTTGTCGGGTAATAATACTTCTGTTCGTCTTCAGAAACAAAAACATCTTGAGCCCATAACCAACTGGAAGCCCATGTATCTAAAACATCTTCATCCTGAGTCCAGTTTTCAATATCTTCCGGTGGATTTACATTACAATAAATTTCCCCGGTTTTTTTATGATACCAAACGGGTATCCTGTGTCCCCACCACAACTGCCTTGAAATACACCAATCTCTTATATTATCTAACCAATGTTCATATGTTTTAACCCAGTGATTAGGATGGAAATTAACCCTATTTTCCTTAACAACATCAATAGCCGGTTTTGTTAATTCTTCCATTTTTAAAAACCACTGTTCGCTTAAGTATGGCTCAATTGGCACACCGCCTCTTTCCGAATAACCGACATTATTTGTATAATCTTCAACTTTTTCTAACAAACCGAGGTTCTTAAATTCCTCAACGACTAATCTCCTAACTTCAAACCTGTCTTTATTCTGAAAATCACCCGGTACATTTTTATTTGTGGTTGCATCAGTATTAAAAATATTTATCATTTCTAAATTATGCCGCTTACCAATATCATAATCGTTCACATCGTGGGCAGGAGTAATTTTAACGGCCCCTGTTCCAAACTCCATATCCACATATTCATCTGCTATAATTGGGATTTCCCTTCCAACAATCGGCAGTTCAATTGTTTTACCAATAAGATTTTTAAATCGTGTATCATTGGGGTTTACGGCAACAGCAGTATCCCCAAGCATCGTCTCCGGCCTGGTTGTAGCTACAACAACAAATTTATCACTATCCTTAACAGGGTATTTAAAAAACCATAAGTGTCCTTGGCTAGTCTTATAAATTACTTCTTCATCTGAAATTGCAGACTTAGAAGCAGGACACCAGTTTACCATTCTATATCCTCGGTATATTTGTCCTTCGTTATAAAGATTTACAAATGTTTCAATCACCTTTTTGTAATAGTGATCATCCATAGTAAAACGTTCTCTGCTCCAATCGCAACTTACTCCAAGTTTTCTGAGCTGTTTTGTTATAATCCCGCCATACTTATCTTTCCAAACGTGACAATGTTTTAAAAATTCTTCCCTTCCAATCTCATCCTTATCTATATTTTGCTCTTTAAGAAAATTTACAACCTTTGTTTCCGTCGCAATTGAAGCATGATCTGTTCCAGGCACCCAAAGAGCATTAAACCCCAACATTCTTTTATATCTTATATACACATCTTGGATAGTATTATTAAGTATATGCCCCATTGTTAGCATACCGGTAATATTAGGAGGAGGAATAACTATTGTATAGGGTTTTAGATCTTCATTTACCTGAGAGCTAAAAAGTTTATTTTCTTCCCAATACTTATACCATTTGTCTTCAACTTCATTCGGATTATATGCTTTTGGAATTTCACTCATAACATTTTCACTTTAGGTTGTAAATTCGAAAAAATTAAGCAGCAAATATAATTATAATTGAATTAACATTTTAACAATGATGAAATTGATGTTATTACATGGATTGGGTGTATCAAAGTGATAAATATTATAAAAATAAATTTGTTTTTTGTCACTAAATGAAACAAGGAAGTAATTTATTTATCAGTTTTAACTTAACATCCATTTACCATTGCCGATAGTTAAGTATAAAAAAGCGGTAATAAAATGGTACAAACAATAACAAATACTTCTAAACTATCAAATATTGTAAAAGCAGTTAGTACTCGAACACTTAGCTATACGGAAGAACTGCAGAAAATTAATAAGATTAAATACAATTTGAGTTTGTTATATTTTGCCGGAGTAACTATTTTATTGACCAGCCTGTTTCTATAAAATTACAGAGTTAGTTTGTAATTATTAATGTTAATAAAAGTGAGATGGGCAACATAAAAGAAAATAACGTTAGTTTAAATTCATAATTCTTCTTTAAATCTAATACCAATTTATACCAAATATAAAAAATAAAAGCTTCTAATAAACTAATACTTAAATAATAGTTTAAATCAAATTCCAAAACATCATTAATAATAAATGTAAGAAGCATAAAAACTATCATAGTTAAATCTGCTCCCGAGAAAAATAATTTTCTTGTCATCAACGCTTTCCATCTAAACAATAATGTGATTGTTATAACAGCCGTTAATGAATAGAAGGTCCAATTATGGATTTTGGTAATTGAATTAATTGTCAAATTTTCATTAAACAATGATGGAAGGCTAAGCTTAGAAATAATAAAAAATATTGCGAAATTAAGATATACATTAACTTCACCGATTGAACCAATTTTTTTTGATTGGAAAATAGCTAACCCTAGCAATCCGGTAACCATTAATAAAAGGAAAAAAAGTTCCTCAATATTTAGCGAAGTCTTAAATGAAAATGATACTATGTAAATTATTCCCATAAGAATTAAAGAAATAATTAGCATAAATTTTATTACCGGAAATAAATTTTTTATTGGAAGATCATGAATCTTTAAAAGAAAAGCATTTACAGATTTAGCAATATTTACTTTTGAAAAAATCGGATGTAATGCAACTAAAAGTGAACTAAAAATAAAGAATAAAATTACGGCTTCAAGTCTGTAATCGCCTAAATAGAGTAATGAAATAAATATAAATACCAATGAAAATATTTCAATAATAAATACAGTTGCTTCATGACTCACAATACTTTTTTTAAGTATGTGATGTTGATGGCTTGTATCACCCGAAAACGGATCTCTTTTTCGCAAAATTCTGAGTAAAAAAACTTTAATTGTATCAACTAGCGGAACAGCTAATAAAATTAGAGGGAAGGTTAGGTCTAAATCCATATCATGGTAATTAATTGATGTTAAAGACGCAGAAAGAATTAGAAAGAAACCCAGAATAAGAGAGCCGGTATCACCCAAAAAAACACTTGCCGGGAATGCGTTAAACCTGAGAAATCCAAGTGTACTTCCAAGCAGGCTTACATTTAGCAAAATTAAAAATGTATCATTCTTTCGTATTGCCAATGCTAACAGTACACTAAATATCAGTATCGAAAAACCACTGGCTAAACCATCCAATCCATCAAGAAAATTAATTGAATTTATGGTGCCTACAATAAATAAAAGCAGAATCAAATATTGCAACGGGCTTTCAAAAACATACCCAAATAGTTTAATAGATTCAAAGTATTGTTCAAAATAGAGGATTAAAAGAACAGCCGAAATATTTTGAATAATAAACTTTATGAAGTTATTAAGACCTAAGACATCATCAATAATTCCGGAAAAAATAAGGACTGTTGCTGAAATGATTAATAATTTTATTGAATCAAAATCTTCTACAAATGCATTAAGCATTATTATTACAATTACAAATATTATTAAACCACCCATTCTTGGCATAACTTCAGAATGAATTTTCCTTTCACCCGGATAATCAACAATTTTTGTTTTTTTCAAAAATGAAATTAAATATGGTGTTAGAAAAATTGTTGTAATAAGACTCGTAAAAAATATTAGAAGATACGTCATATTTTTACTTTGTTCATTATAGTCAAATTTATGAATGGTAAATATTATTAATCACTAATAACGGCCTTTAAAGCTGATTATCAGATAAGTTAAGCTTTTACATCATTAAGTACAACATTAAAATTACTTGTTCCACTTTCTGTTAACATAAAATCCGTATTTAAAAAATCTGATATTTTTGAGTAATTTGCCTTTACAACTATAATAACCTCATCAATATTTTTTGTAATAGAAGCAGTTTCCTTTAATAAACAGAGTGAACTTGTATCATAAACCACATAATCATATTTCTGCTTCACTTGATTCATAAAGTTTTGCATTCTTTCCGAAGTAATGATGACTGCAGGATTTTGCGGAAACTCTATACATGTAATTAAATCAAGATTGTTATTATGTGTACTTTTAATTATTTCATCCAATTCCTTTTTTCTAAATAAATAATGCGCTAAAGATGGAGTCGCTTTAATCTTAAAAAACTTATTCAGTTGCGGTTTCTTTAAATCCGCATCTACAAGTAATACTTTGTTACCACTATTTGCTAATGCTATTGCTATATTAGATGCAATCACACTTTTCCCTTCTCCATCCTGTCCACTTGTTACAAGTATTGTTTTGAGCGGATTATCAAGATTACCATATTTTAGGAATGTTTCAATACTTGAAAACGAATTCAAAATTTTCGGATCTAATTTTTCATTCTCAGATTCGTTCAAAGAATCAAACAGTAAGGGAGACCCAGCTGGGAATGATGGAATTTGAGCAATAATTTTATACCCGGATTCCTCTAAATCCTTTGTTGTCGTAATCAGTTCTATTTTTGTTGTGGTAGATGAGATTGCAATAAATATCCCAATTATTAGTCCTATCAAAGCACCTAAAATAATGTTTAACGTAATATCCGGACTAAAAAAACTTTTAGGTACCATTGCATTTGTAATAGATTCAATTTCAGCAAAAAATGTCTTTTCCTTGGCTTTAAGTTTTTCAAATTTTGAATTTAATTTTAGTTCCAGACTATTATTTACTTTTTTCATCCTCAACTGTCTAGCTTCATCGATTATGCTAAAAGGAATTAAATTAAACCTTTGTTCTAATGTTGTAAGAGCATTAAAAATAATAGATTTTGTAATATCAATTGAATTCACCCTAATTTGGTTCTCATATAAATTTATCGATAAATTCTTTAGAAATTCCAAATTTACATTTGTTTCAGATTGGGCAAGCTGGTTTACTAATTTGGTAAGATTTTCTTCAAACTTATCCGTTTCAGAATTAATAGAATTTGGAGAATAAGTTTCTTCCCACGGATAATTAACTTGAAAATTCTTAAAATCCTTTGTTAGTTCTTCCTAATATTCAATTGCA
>Ga0209633_10004410_pt1 | contig 12655 bp, 12 predicted proteins | sample Cruoilmetagenom1_FD_187290 | JGI IMG/M metagenome (GOLD analysis project Ga0209633, IMG submission 187290) | Oil polluted marine microbial communities from Coal Oil Point, Santa Barbara, California, USA - Sample 1 (SPAdes) (version 2) | ecosystem: Environmental > Aquatic > Marine > Oil seeps ... | reverse complement strand
GCTTCGGCCCTTAACTTAAAGGGATTAGCGGCCAAGGAAGGGTATGGATTTGGCACCGGTGTCGGCCTGCGGTTGATCGAAATTGCAGGGTTGGGCCGCGCGATGCCATTGATCTGTTACGAGGCGATTTTTCCGGATGAAATCGGTGCAGTGGTGCCGCGTGCCGATTGGTTGTTGCACATCACCAATGACGCGTGGTTTGGCCAGTTTACCGGCCCGCAACAACATCTGGCCCAAGCAAGGTTTCGCGCCATTGAACAGGGCCTACCGATGGTACGGGCCGCCAACACAGGCATTTCAGCGATGATTGACGGCCGTGGGCAGATCACCGCGTCTTTGGGGCTGGGGGTTGCCGGTTTTTTGGACGTGGCATTGCCACCCGCCTTGCCAATCACACCCTATGCGCGTAGCGGCGATCTGCCGGTGTTACTGTTGCTGATTATCTGTGCTGGCCTTCTATTGCTCAAAAGACGCAGGGATAACAGTTGACCCGATAAGGCCAGCGGCGTATCGGAGAGGAATCAAAGTGCCACAACGGCTTCCTGACGTGGCAACGTAATTAAACTGGAGCACTATTCATGACCCGTAAGAATTTCACTTTCACCTCGGAATCCGTTTCTGAGGGGCATCCTGATAAACTGTGTGACCGCATTTCAGATGCTGTTTTGGATGCGTTTTTGGCGGAAGAACCAGAGGCACGTGTGGCCTGCGAAACATTCGCCACCACTAACCGCGTTGTCATTGGCGGCGAAGTTGGCTTGTCGAACAAATCCAAGCTGGACGAATATCTGGGCAAAGTCGATCAGATCGCCCGCGATTGCATCAAAGACATTGGCTATGAGCAAGAGCAATTTCACTGGAACACTGTTGAGGTGACCAATCTGCTGCACCCGCAATCCGCGCATATCGCGCAGGGTGTGGACGCAGGCGCTGACAAGGATGAGGGCGCTGGCGATCAGGGCATCATGTTTGGCTATGCGGTGGATGAAACGCCGGAATTGATGCCAGCCCCGATCCAGTATTCCCACGCCATTTTGCGCCGTTTGGCCGAAGTGCGCAAAGACGGCAGTGAGCCAACCTTGCGCCCTGATGCGAAATCGCAAATTTCGCTGCGCTATGAAGATGGCAAACCCGTTGAAGTGACATCCATCGTGTTGTCCACACAGCACGCGGATGAGGCCCAAACATCGGATGATATTCGCGCCATCGTGGAGCCTTATATCCGCGAAGTTCTGCCAGCCGACTGGGTGACCGAGGCGACCAAGTGGTGGGTGAACCCAACCGGTATCTTTGTGATTGGTGGCCCTGACGGGGATGCTGGTCTAACGGGGCGCAAGATCATCGTTGATACATATGGTGGGGCTGCGCCGCATGGTGGTGGTGCGTTCTCGGGCAAAGACCCGACCAAGGTTGATCGCTCGGCCGCCTATATCGCCCGCTATTTGGCGAAAAACGTGGTGGCGTCTGGCATGGCTAAACGCTGTACGATCCAACTGTCTTATGCGATCGGCATTGCGCGGCCTTTGTCTATCTATTGCGACACATTTGGCACTGGCGAAGTACATGACAGCGTGATTGAAAAAGCCATTGATCAGGTGATTGATCTGACACCACAAGGCATTCGCACCAAGCTGGGCATGAATCGTCCAATCTATGAGCGCACGGCAGCCTATGGCCACTTTGGCCGTGAACCCGAGGCCGATGGTGGGTTCAGCTGGGAAAAAACCGATCTGGTTGAGGCTTTGAAAAAAGCTGTATAAGGCAGGGGAAACCCTCTCGCCTTAACGACAAAGAACAAGAGGGTGGGCCGTCGATGCCCGCCCTTTCTTTTTGGAAAATCTGACACATGACTGAAAAACCTCTTCGCAATTTTTATGGCCGCCTAAAGGGCAAGGGGCTGCGTGATAGCCAAAAAGGGTACTTGAACGAGGATCTGGCCGCGTTATCGCCTGGTTTGGTGAGTTGGGAGGAAAACCCTGACCGAAATCCGTTGGATTTGGACGCGCTTTTTGGGGGCAAGCCTGTTTGGCTAGAGGTAGGTTTTGGCGGTGGTGAGCATTTAGTCCATCAGGCAGCATTGAACCCAGATGTCGGCATCATCGGTTGTGAACCTTACATCAACGGGGTGGCGATGTTGCTGGGGAAGATCCGCAAAGCCAAGGTTGCAAATGTTGCCGTCTATCCCAACGATGTGCGCGATATGTTTGAGGTTTTGCCGGATGGCTCGATTGATCGGGCGTTTTTGCTTTACCCTGATCCGTGGCCCAAGGCGCGGCATCACCGGCGCCGATTTGTAACGCCGGAACATCTGGATCCTTTGGCAAGGGTGTTAAAAAAAGATGCGATCTTTCGTGTGGCGACTGACATTCCTGACTATGTGCGCCAGACGATGGAGCAGATGATGGCGCGGGATGATTTTGAGTGGCTGGCCGAGGGGCCGCAGGATTGGCGCGAGCCTTGGGGGGATTGGATTTCCACGCGGTATGAGCAAAAAGCACTGCGCGAAGATCGGGTGCCGCATTATATGACGTTTCGCAAATTGTAGAGTTTCTTAGGTCTTGAATTTTTCTTGAGGGTTCGTTCGAAACCTTGATGGAATTGTGGCCCTCCCCCTTGAGAAACAGTTCCACTATTCCGGAATAGTGGAACTGTTTTTAAGAAGGTAATATAATATATATCAGCGGCTTATGGAGTTTTAGGTGTTTCCAGAGGCCGACGTGACGCGGGTGGTGATGGATGGAGATCGCAATCCGTTGCGGTTACTTTGATCCAAACGCAATGACCCGCGTCTTTGGCCAAGAATTCGGCGCATCACCACGGGTGGTGCGGGCAAGGATCGCAACCGGGCTGAATCAATAGCGCAGTTCGGCCAGCAGGGCGAAATGATCACTGGGCCATATACCATCAATCATTTGATTGCCTACGATTTGGCACTCGGTGATATGGCCCAACCCATCCGGTTGTGCCCATCCAACGAAAACATAATCTATGCGCCGATCCGGCTCGTAGGTTTGGGCGACGTTCGGGTTGATGTTGTCCCACGTATATCCAACCCCACGATCCGTGCCGAAATGCCAGGCGTCATGAAACACCAGATCGCCCACCGGACAACTGGTTTGCCCTGTCATCATGCGGATTTCTTCGGAATGCGGGTCTGCGTTGAAATCGCCACAAACCACGGGCGGGAAAGTCCAGGCACGGTTTTTCTTGCAGGTGTCTTTGACGAATTGCATCAACTCGGTGATTTGACGTTGTCGAATATGGCTGTGGTGTTGTTGCCAGTTTAGGTGGGTGCAAAAAACAGGAATTGTGCCGCGTGGCCCCTCTATTTCCGCATGGACGGCCACGCGCATTTCCTCGGCGTTTTTTTGATCATAAAGCGCGATAATGTCGTGATTTTTGATCGGCCAGCGCGACATAATTGCATTGCCCATGCGTATGTCATTCATGTTGGCACCGGGCGCGTAAACATGATGATACCCCAAGTCGGCGGCCAGCTTTTCAGCGAAATTGGTGCCGTGTTCGCCCCAGATCTCCTGTAGGCAAATCACGTCGGCGTCCAGATCACGCAGGACTTGCAAAATGGCTGGGGCGCGTTCGCGCCAGGGGCCAAATTGCCACCAGACATTCCAGCTAACAACGCGCAGTCGGGTTTCAATCAGCGGTGAAGACTTGCGTTGTAACATTGGGTTATCCGTTCGTGTCGCGCATTGCATTGATGTGATTAAAAGAATGCCAGTAATTTTGCAGTTGCGATAGTTTTTTGTCTGATAATTGGCTGTCCTTAACGCAGCATTCACTGTTTTTCTGCATTGCTGAAAGGGGCGAACCTTGCGGGTCCTGTGGACAACACTTGAAGATGGAATGAATTGGGCATGAATGAAGAACTGATTGAAATTGGCGGGTTGAGTAGTGATCGGGCGTGGGACTGGGAAAATGCATACTTCTGGTTCAGCAATCCGGCTCGGGTGAATAAATTTTTAGCGCACTATGAACTTTACAAACTGATCCTGAATTTGCCGGGGGATGTGTTCGAAATGGGGGTGTTTAAGGCGGGAACGATGATCCGTTGGGCCAGCTTCCGACAGTTGCTGGAAAACAGCTATTCCCGTCGGATTGTGGGGTTTGATACCTTTGGCAAATTCCCGACAAAGGGAGTCGAGCTGGATGCTGATCTGGAATATGTCGAAGCATTCTCAAATTGGGCGGGGGATGCGTTGCCCCGTGATCAGGTTGAAAAATTACTGTGTCGCAAAGGGTTCAAAAACTTTGAGCTGCTGGAGGGCAATGTCAGCGATACCTTGCCGCATTTTGTAATGAACAATCCGGCGTGTCGCATTGCGCTGCTGCATTTGGACTTGAACGTGAAAGAGCCGACCGAGTTTGCACTTGAAGCGCTTTACGATCGTGTCGTCCCAGGCGGGCTGATCGTGATTGACGACTATACAACAGTGGTCGGTGCGACCGAAGCGATTGATGATCTGGCGGCGGATAAAGGGCTCAAAATCGAAAAGCTGTCGCTTCATTCATTGCCGGCATTTATTCGTAAACCCAAACCTGATTTCGAAGAGCTATAAATGCGAAAGGGCAGGGATTGAACCCGCCCTTTGTTTCCCTTGCGCTGGGGCAAATTCTAAATGATCGCCTCGAACAGCGCTTTTGTATTCTCTGTGGTCATTTCAACGGGGTTGCCGCCAGTGCTTGGGTCTTTCAGGGCCATTTCGGTCAATTCATCCAGACGGTCTGTTCCGACACCCATTTCCGACAGTTTGCGTGGGATTTTCATGGAATCGTTAAATTCCTGAACGAAGTCGCAAAACCCTGAAAATCCGCCTTTGATACCCAGATAGGCTGCAACATTGTCAAACCGATCCGCAATCACGGGGGCATTCATTTGCAACACGGCCGGCATACAAACCGCGTTGGTGGTGCCGTGGTGGGTGTTGTAAACCGCACCAATCGGATGGGACAACGCATGGATCGCGCCCAGGCCTTTTTGGAATGCGGTCGCCCCCATGGCGGCGGCTGACATCATATGTGCGCGGGCCTCGATATCGGTGCCGTCGGCATAGGCGCGGGGCAGGTAGTCCTTGACCAGACGCATACCTTCCAGCGCGATACCTTGAGACATCGGATGGTAATGCGGGCTGGAGTAGGCCTCGACACAATGGGCAAAAGCATCCAGCCCAGTACCCGCTGTGAAAAATTGCGGCATGCCGACGGTCAGTTCGGGATCGCAAATCACCACGCTGGGTAAAACTTTGGGGTGAAAGATGATCTTTTTTACATGTGTCACACTGTCGGTGATCACTGAAGCACGGCCGACTTCGGACCCCGTGCCCGCCGTGGTGGGCACCGCGATGATCGGCGCGATCACATCAGGGTTGGCGCGGGTCCACCAGTCGCCGACGTCCTCAAAATCCCAGATCGGGCGGGTTTGGCCGGCCTGAAAGGCAATCATTTTGCCCAGATCCAGCGCCGAGCCGCCGCCAAAGGCAATCACCCCGTCATGGCCGCCAGAGCGAAAAGCGATGATACCAGCATCAAGATTTTTCTCGGTCGGGTTTGCGTCAACCTCTGAAAATAGTGCGCGGCCAAGGCCTGCTGCCTCCATCAAATCCAGTGTGTATGTGGTGATATCGAGCGAAGCCAGCCCCTTGTCGGTGACCAATAATGGCCGCCCCATGCCCGCCGCCGCACAGGCGTCAGCGATTTCAGCAATGCGACCGGCACCAAAGCGCATGGCGGTTGGGTAGGACCAATTGTTTGTAAGGTTCATAGTGTCAGGCCTTTTTCAGATGGTAGGATTTGGGACGTGTCAGATTGTGGTAACCAATGACGGACAGACCGCCGCCACGCCCGGTGTTTTTGCAGCCGGTCCAACACAGTCCCGGATCCAGATAATCGGCACGGTTCATGAACACGGTGCCGGTTTCGATTTGCTGGCCAATTGTCTCGGCACGCGCGATGTCGTTGGTCCATAGCGAGGCTGTTAAACCAAACTCACTGTCGTTCATCAGCGCGATGGCCTCGGCGTCGTCTTTGACCTTCATGATGCCCACAACAGGCCCAAAACTTTCGTCACGCATCACTCGCATGGAATGATCCACATCGACCAGAATTTGAGGCATCAGGTATGCGCCGCCGTCATCTTCGGGGAACAGGGCCGGGTCAACCAAGGCGGTTGCGCCAGCGGCGATTGCCTCGCTGGTTTGGGCACGGACTTCGGCGGCGAAACGCGCATGTGCCATTGGACCAAGCGTGGTTTCGGCGTCCAAGGGGTTGCCCAGTTTGTAGCCACTTACGATCGCCACGGCCTTTTGCACAAAGGCGTCAAACAGGCTCTCGACCACGTAAATCCGCTCGATGCCACAGCAGCATTGGCCCGCGTTGAACATTGCGCCATCAATCAATGTGTCGACGGCGGCGTCCAGGTCGGCGTCTTCCATAACGTAACCCGGGTCTTTGCCGCCAAGCTCTAGTCCGACACCTGTGAAGGTGCCAGCCGCCGCTTGCTCCATTGCTTTGCCGCCGCCAACCGAACCTGTGAAATTCACAAACCCAAAGGATTTGGCGGCAATCAGGTCAGATGTCGTATCATGGCCTAAAAACACGTTTTGAAACACGTCCGTCGGGATGCCAACCGCGTGAAAGGCCTCGGCCATGCGCTCGCCGACCAGCGGGGTTTGGCTGGCGTGTTTTAGCATCACCGCATTGCCCGCGATCAGGGCAGGTGCAACCGTATTGATCGCGGTCATAAAGGGGTAGTTCCACGGCGCAACGACCAAGACAACACCGTGCGCTTCGCGTTCAATGTAGCGTTTGAAATTGTCGCTGTCCTCGACCATGATCGGGGCCAAAGCCTCGGTTGCAATGTCGGCCATGTGGCTGGCGCGCTCGTTAAAACCGCCGAATTCGCCGCCATAGCGCACGGGGCGGCCCATTTGATGCGCCAATTCGGTGACGATCACGTCGTTCATTTCGCCAACGCGGGCAACCCCGTCGCGCACCAGTTGGATGCGTTCAGCCAATGGGCGCGCGGCCCATGATTTTTGCGCACCCTTAGCACGGGCGACTGCGGCGCTGGCCTCGGACATGGATTGCAGCGGGCGCTCGGCCAAGATTGATCCATCAATCGGCGAGACACATTTGAGGGTGTTTGTCATGATCTATGCTCTTTCAAATCCACGGGCGATTTCATAATCGGTGACGACTTTGTCGAACTCTTCTTGCTCCCAGGTCGCCGCGCGGGTGTAGTGGTCAACGACGTCATCGCCAAGAGCCTTTCGCAACATTTTTGAAGCGTTTAAAGCATCGCCTGCGTCGCGCAAATTGGCGGGGATGTTGTCGACAGTTTTGTCGGCATAGGCGTCGCCGGTTAGGGGCGCGCCGAGGTCCAGTTTTTCCTCAACGCCGGCCAGACCTGCGGCCAATTGTGCGGCCATCGCCAGATAGGGGTTCATGTCAGAGCCACCGATGCGGCATTCGACCCGCACTGATTTGGTGCCTTCGCCACACAGGCGGAACCCGGCGGTGCGATTGTCAACAGACCAGGCAGTGCCGGTAGGGGCGAAGGTGCCCTTTTGAAAGCGTTTATAGCTGTTGATGTAGGGGGCCAGAAAATAGGTGTAGTCGGGGGCGTATTTGATCATGCCAGCGATATAGCTGCGCATTAAATCGGACATGCCGTGGGGTTTGTCTGCGTCATAAAACAGCGATGCGCCGTCTTTCCACAAGGACTGATGCACGTGTGACGAGCTGCCGACGCGGTCCGCGTGCCATTTGGGCAGGAAGGTCACGGCGTGGCCCTTGGCCCAGGCAATTTCCTTGATCGCGTGTTTGGCGATGCTGTGGTTGTCTGCGCAATCCAGCGGCGCGCCGTATTTGATGTTCAACTCTTCTTGGCCCGCCTCGGCCTCGCCCTTGCTGCCTTCAACGGGAACCCCCGCCGCCAGCAGGTGGTTGCGGATCGGGCGCATGATGCCCTCTTCCTTGGTGGTCTGCAGGATGTGGTAGTCTTCGTTATAGGCGCTGATCGGTTCCAGGTTTTGAAATCCGTCGGCCCGGATTTCATCAAATGTTTTGGCGAAGAGGAAAAATTCGAGTTCCGTCGCCATCATCGCGTCCATGCCCATGTCATGTAGGCGCGCGATCTGGCGTTTCAGCACGGCGCGGGGTGAATGTGGCACGTCATTGCCGTGGTGATCCAACACGTCACAAAGCACCATCGCTGTGCCCTCCAACCATGGCATCGGGCGAATGGTGTCCAAATCTGGCTTCATAACATAGTCGCCGTAACCGGATTCCCAACTGGTCGAAGCATACCCCTCGGGTGTGGCCATTTCCAAATCGGTGGCCAGCAAATAGTTGCAGCAATGGGTTTCCTTATAGGCCCCATCGACGAAATATTGCGCCACCATGCGTTTGCCCATTAGGCGGCCCTGCATGTCGACCATCACGGTCAAAACTGTATCAATGCTACCGTCGGCAACCTGTTTCTTTAGTGCGTCAAACGTCAGGGGGGCTGTCATGGTCGATCTCGCTTTTATGGTCACCAATTTGGGCGTGCTGTGGACCAATATAGAGGGTGTTTTGATCAAAAGGTAAAGACATTAGATTTCGGATTGCGCAATTCTATGGTGTGGCTACAGCTCGGTTTCTATGTCGGGCGCTGTGGTTGATTTGGCAACGCAAAAGCATTTGTTAACGCAAGATTGTGGGCAGGTGTTTTGCCTCAAGCGTTGGGACCACCCAATCGGCACCACTGAAATCATCGCGGTCGGTGTAGGCGGATGGCGTTACCAGCACGGGCAGATCTGCGCCAATTGCTGACAAAACGCCGTTGCGGCTGTCTTCGAAAGCGAGGCAGTCGCTGGCGGGCAGGCCCAGTTGTTTGAGTGCCAGCAAAAACACGTCAGGGGCAGGTTTTTTCTGTGCCACCATGTCGCCCGCGGCCACGTAGTCGAACACTTCTAAGGCCGGTTTGCCCCAGCAGCATTGGCACAAGGCTTCGACATTCGGGGTGTTGGTTGTGGTGGCGACAGCGAGTTTTCGACCGCGCGCCCGCGCCGCCGTGATCAGATCGGCGACACCGTCGCGTAATTTCAACTGACCCGCCGCCAAAATTGCGCCGTAGGCGGCGGTCTTCTCGACGTGCAGTTTGGCGATTTCGTCATCCGCTAGGCGGTGCGCGCCTTCGGGCAGGGTTTGCTGATGGGCACCTATGCGTTCTTTACCACCCGTGGTTTTTAGCAGACGGCGATAGTCATCGACCGTCCAGTTCCAATCCAAACCCCATGCTTTGAACGTGCTGTTAAAGGCCGCGCGGTGGGCTTCTTCGGTTTCGGCCAAGGTGCCGTCGACGTCAAAGATCAACGCCCGCAGGGTCATTTAAATAATGTTTCGATATAGGGGCCGAGGGCTGCGAAATCATCAAAGGCAAAATCATGCGGCAGTTTTTCCACAGGCACTTTGCGATACCCCTGTGTGAACAGTGCCATGGGTTGATTGGCACGATCTGCGGTTTCAGCATCGACTTCGCTATCGCCAACGTAAAGGCAGCGGTCAGTACCAAGCAATTTTAGCGCATGCAGCAGGGGGGCAGGGTCGGGTTTCTTTTGCTCCAATGTGTCGCCACCGACCACCACGTCGAAATAAAATTCGATGTCCAGCATGTCGAGGATCAGGCGGGCCGGGGCTTCGGGTTTGTTGGTGCAAACGGCCAAGCGGTGGCCCTTGGCGATTAAGGTGTCCAACAATGACAGCAGGTTTGGATAGAGTGTGGTCAGGGTCGCAGGGTCTTGGTTGTAGAACTTCATAAAGCTGCGGATCAGGCGGTTGTGTTCGGCCATCGGGATATCGGCGGCTGTCATGGCGCGTTCAACCAGTTTTGGCACACCGTTGCCGATATAGGTGATCACGGTTTCCAGACTGGGGGCGGGCGCGTTTTCCTGTGCCAGCATTTTCACGCAGGCCGCGTGCAAGTCGGGCGCGCTGTCGATCAGGGTGCCGTCCAAATCAAAAACGATGGGTATCATGCGGTTTTCCATTTGATTGAGCAACCGATTGAGGGGATTTGGTCAACAGGGCCAATACCCGTTTCAGCCACTTGTTTCATTGCCTCATAGAGGTCACGGTTTAGGTTATCCGGTGTTGCGTTGCGGCCCGAGGAGTCTAGGCGGCCGCGGTATTGCAACTCCATGTTCGCGTTAAAGCCAAAGAAATCCGGTGTGCAGGCGGCGTCGTATGCGCGGGCCACGGCTTGGCTTTCATCATGCAGGTAGGGGAACGGAAAATCCTGTTTTTGCATGTTTTCAAAACTGTCGTCAGGATAGGTGTCAGCGTCATTGGCGTTGATCGCAATCACACCGATGCCCAGTTTTTGTAAATCACGCGCATCGCGGGCCAGCTTATCACGGATCGAAATCACATAGGGGCAGTGATTGCAGATGAACATGATTAGGGTGCCGTTTTCGCCCCGAATATCACTTAGCGCATAGGCCTTGCCGTCGGTGGCAGGCAGGGAGAAACCCGGCGCTGGCCAGTTGAAATCGCAGACGGGTGGGGTTGCGGCCATAATCGGTCTCCAGTTCTATTGCGCTGCCGTGGCCGCGTCACGGATGGCACGGATGTTTTTGCCGTAGACTTCGGGCATGTCAACCGAGCCGCCCGTGAACACAGCTGAACCCGCCACCAAAACATCCGCACCTGCGGCGGCCATTAGGGGCGCGGTTTCAGGGGTGATGCCACCATCAATCTCGATGTGGATTGGACGATCACCAATCATGGCACGAAGTTTTTTGACTTTGTTGATCTGCGAGTGGATGAATTTTTGACCGCCAAAACCGGGATTTACGGTCATCACGACAAACATATCAATCATATCAAGCAGATATTCGATGTCCCCGATGCCTGTCCCCGGATTTAGGGCAAGGCCAGATTTGACACCTGCCGCCCGGATGGCTTGCAAAGTGCGGTGTGGATGTGTGGTGGCTTCGAGGTGGGCCGAGATATAGTCGGCACCGGCTGCCGCATAAGCGTCGATGTACTGATCCACAGGTGCAATCATCAAATGCACGTCCATCACCGTTTTCACATGCGGGCGAAACGCGGCGACTGCAGGGGGGCCAAAGGTCAGATTAGGCACGAAATGGCCATCCATGACATCGACATGGACCCAATCACAACCCTGATCTTCAATGGCACGAATTTCTTGGCCAAAGTTGGCAAAATCAGCGGAAAGGATCGACGGGGCGATTTTGATGGAGCGATCAAAGGTCATGGTTCAATTCCTGTTTGTTTGACGTTAACGCGCGGTGGGCGGAATTTTGAAAAATTCCGGTTTGATTTCTTTGAAAGAAATCTTTCCCCTTCGCGTTTAGGTTCATGCGATTTGCGGGTCAAGGGATCCGTCGGCATAACGCTTGGCCATATCGTCCATCGGGATGACGGTGATACTGGCTGCATTGCCTGCTGTGCCGAATCGCTCAAAGCGATCTTTGACCAGTTTTTGCATTTCATTCATTGCGGGGATCATGAATTTTCGAGGATCAAATTCGGTCGGGTTCTCTACCGCTACTTTGCGGAATTGACCCGTCAGGGCCATGCGGTTGTCAGTGTCGATGTTGACTTTGCGCACGCCCATTTTGATGCCCTTCTCTATTTCCTCGACCGGAACGCCGTAGGTTTGCGGCATTTCGCCACCGTAGGCATTGATCAGGTCTTGCAAGTATTGCGGCACCGAGGATGAGCCGTGCATCACCAAATGGGTGCCCGGCAATTTGGCATGGATCGCAGCGATTTGGCTCATGGCCAAGGTCTCGCCGGTGGGTTTGCTAGAGAATTTATAGGCCCCATGTGAGGTACCACAAGCGATGGCCAGCGCGTCGACTTTGGTTTTCCGAACAAAATCCACCGCTTCGTCCGGGTCGGTCAACAATTGTTCCATCGACAATTTCCCAACAGCGCCAGAACCGTCCTCCTCGGCGGCTTCGCCGGTCTCCAGCGATCCCAGCACACCCAATTCGCCCTCAACAGAGGCCCCGACCCAATGCGCCATTCGGGAAACCCGTTCGGTGATATCGACGTTATAGTCAAAATCAGCAGGGGTTTTCATATCAGCCTTGAGTGAGCCGTCCATCATCACCGAGGTAAACCCGTGGCGAATGGCCGATGAGCAGGTTTGCTCGTTATTGCCGTGGTCCTGATGCATACACAGCGGGATATGCGGATACATTTCGGCCAGCGCCTGAATCATATGACGCAGCATAATGTCGCCGGCATAAGAGCGCGCCCCGCGCGAGGCTTGCATGATCACGGGCGCGTCGCATTCATTGGCGGCGGCCATGATGGCAAGGCCCTGTTCCATATTGTTGATATTGAAAGCTGGCACGCCATAGTCGTTCTCGGCGGCGTGATCCAGCAGTTGACGCAATGTGATGAGTGCCATGATGTTTGATCCTTTGTTAAGCAGCTTTTGCAGTTCGAGTTGGGGAGTGGCTTGGCCATTGAGCCATTAGATCAAGGCGCCCATAGCAACAGCCGTGTCGGACATGCGGTTCGAGAAACCCCACTCATTGTCGTACCACGTCAGGATGCGCACCATGTTGCCGGCAACCACCTTGGTCTGGTCCATGTGGAAGATCGACGAATGTGG
>Ga0209633_10004409_pt1 | contig 12655 bp, 8 predicted proteins | sample Cruoilmetagenom1_FD_187290 | JGI IMG/M metagenome (GOLD analysis project Ga0209633, IMG submission 187290) | Oil polluted marine microbial communities from Coal Oil Point, Santa Barbara, California, USA - Sample 1 (SPAdes) (version 2) | ecosystem: Environmental > Aquatic > Marine > Oil seeps ... | reverse complement strand
CAGTTCCTGTTTTTCTTTGCCGTGCTTTGCGAAATCTCTGCACCCTTTGCGTGAAATAAATCTGATTCGTTCACGCAAAGAACGCTAAGAATCGCAGAGAATACGCATAGTTTAGAATTTTCATTATTTTTTCATTTTGTATTACTTAAGTGCCTAATTCAAAACATAAAATTTAGAAACCGGCAACAATAATAGAAACTCTTCTGTTCAGAGCTCTTCCCTCGGGCGTATCAAGTCGTGATTTCGGATCGTGATTTGATAAAACTCTTATTTTAATTCGTTTTTCCGAAAGTCCGTGTTGTTTCATATAGCCGGCAACTGTATTGGCTCGTGTTTCCGAAAGCTGTTTTCCGTTTACACTAAGTGCTTCCATATCATCCGTATGCCCTCCGATTTCAATGATGACATCCGGATTGAGAAATAAAGTCGATACCAAATTATCTAACTCAGCTTTTGCAAGAGCAGAAAGTTCTGAACTTTCAGATTTAAATTTTAAGTTTTCTGTTTTTATTTCTTCATCAATATATGTTTTTCTCAGTAAGATATCTCTGTTAACATTATCGAAAGTTGTAATTTGATTGAGATACAAATCTTCTGTATATGTCCAATATCCAAGTGCTTTTACTTTAATCGTATAGCTGTCACCGGCAAAAAAGGAAGTAAAATAAACACCGGTTCTGCGACTTGATACCGTTTCAGAAATAAGTTCGTCCGTATTATTATTGAAAATTGAAACAATGGCATGAATCGGTAATAAAGAATTTGCATCTTTTACAATTCCTCTTAAATTCGTTTGTTTAATAACTTTTATGTCTTCAAGAGAGACATTCCCGTTTTCTTCTTCATCAGATATAAGAAAATCACTTTCGTCAAAATGAATTTTTCGTTCTTTTTCATCAAAATCAAAACTTAATTCAAATTGTTTATAGCCGTTAAATTTGATAATATAGGATTCTTGTCTTAAATCAAAATGTTCACGGAAAATATTATTAATCTTTACTTTATAATAATCGGAAACGGGAATGTACATTTCAAAATAGCCTTCTTTGTCAGTTAAAGCCGAATACGTTTTGTCATTACCTTCAACCGTAATTTTAATATTCCCGAGTGGGATATCACCGAGTGCCGAGTGTTTTGTACGATGTAAACTGATTTTTCCGAATAACTTATTACGTTCCATAAACGGAATATACATGACGGTATCTTTTTTTGCAACAAATTGTTTTTCAGTGCCTTCTGATTCATAATGTGCCTTTTGTATATCTTTGGGAGTATATTTAATGTTGTAAACACCTTCTGCAATGTTATCATATTCAATTTTTCCGTCCTCATTAGAATACAATTCATTTGATAAAAATTCACCGTTGTAGTTTTTATCTTGCAGGTCTTGTTCCGGATTTGCCCGGTTAATTTCAGTCAAAACATCAGAAACTCCCGGTTCGTTGGCATCATGGATTCGATTTCCGTTTAAGTCCTTATAAAATACAGCTTGATAATTGTAATATTTTAATCTTGGTTGCTGGATACTAAATGATTTGTTAATACCGAACTGAAAATAAGTTGTAGAGTATGATCCGGATCGTTCATTTCTATTAACTCGCTGTGAAGATGTTGTATTGAAGAATCTAAAAGTCCAGCCTTTTCCGGCAAACCAATTAATCTCACTGTTAACATTTATTCTGCTGATTTTTGAAGTCAAGTTATTTATATAGGTGCCTCTTAATATGATTTTAACTTTATTATTTAAAAGATCCTTCTCATAGAAAGGAATAATTATTACTGATTTGGAATATATATAAGAATAAAAATATGCAAATTGCTGAGAAATATTGTACGGACCTAAATAGTAAATAAAATTTATACCGAAGTTCCGTCTCTTAAAACTTCCTCTGATTTGAGCAATATCAAACAGATTTTCAGCAGTTCTGCCTTCAAATGAAATACCGTTTAAAAAATCAGCATATTTATAAACAGATGTATATCCGTATTTAGCTGAAAAAGAAAAGGAAATACCTGTATATTTATTGTTTAGACTGGTTCCTCCTTCCAGAGAACTGTTTAAAGTTCCGAATGCATCTTCAGGATTCAAATAAAGCAAGTTATTTGTATTTGATTCCTCAATAATCGGAGTTATATATAGTGAAACATTATTTTTTGTAAAAGAACGAAAAGAGACAGAAAATCTTTGAAATTTTGTATATCTCTCACTTATTAAATTACTGTTAATTAATGAAACAGGTCTGTAATTTTGTTGTGAATATCGGAAAAATAAATATTTTCTTTTATTTAATTTTATATTAACAATGCCGTTTGTTAAAAGTCGTCCTTGATAATATCCGAAATAATACGGAGTACCGTATTTAGTATTAAAATTTATAGTAATATTTTTTATTTTATTGTATAAGCTTGCTTGATAACCCCAACCTTTATATGTATTATTAATATTTGAAATATGATATTGTGAATAACTTTTTCCGTATAAAACAGAAACGTTAGTTTTTAATATATTTGTGCTTATTTTTCCGTAAACCAGTTTTAGTGTATTTCCAAAATCGGGATTATCGGAATAGTTGCCTCCTAATTCTACAGAGGATAATTTCATGAAATTTTGAGTGTATGAAAAACCGTAGTTCTCAACATTCCGCTCTAATTTTTTTGTAACTGCTCCTTTAATTGAAATATTTTTACCGATTTTTTGTTTAAGATAAATTCCTCTTCCAAACATGCTGTGTTCAAAGTACCCTCTGTAATCACCTATAAATAAAGTTGTTTTAGGACTGTTGAATTGCAATCTTATATCACTGTTTACCCATAAGTTTGCATTTGTTTTTCGGTTGTAATTTTGAACAGAATAAAAAATATCTTTTTTATTTTTCAATAAGATATCACCAAATATTTTACCGATATATACAGGCTTTGAATTACTGAATATATTAAAAGCAAGCAGTTCAATATTTAAAGGATTTTTAGTTTCCGGAATTATATTTTTATAGCTCCAATCTACATATTTAAACCAAATTCTTTTTTTTATTACAGAATCGTGAACATTGATATTTACTTTTAATTTATGTATTCTGTATTTTTTATAATCAACAGATTTATCTAATTTTACTTGATACTTAATATTTTTCAGTTCTCCTGATTTAATTTCAATATTATCAATATTTAATTCGTCATAATCTTTTTTAACAGTAATGTTTGGGGGAGGAATGAATTTAATATTAACAAGTTCATCGATGTTTCCTGAATTCTCAATTGAAATTTCAAAATCAGATTTTAAATCTTTCTTATTAAAATTCTCATATGTTTTATTTGTTTTAACCCTAATTGAAGAAATTACCGGAATTTTAACAATGGTATAAACGGTATTATAAACCGAACCTTTTTCATCATTTATTACAGCTACAACGGCATAACCGACACCGCCGATAATGTGTTTAGATAGGGAAACTCTTACGGGTAACGAAGATTCGGCATAGGCTTGTAAAGTTATTTTTTCAAAAGAATTACCGATTATCTTCCAATCTCTCGGTGTATTAAATTGAACATTAAAAGAAACCGGTTTATTGGTTTTGTTTTTCAGATATAAGATATCAAAAAATGATTTTCCTTGTTCAATTTCTACATCTTCTCTTAAAAAATGGACTTCAAGGTCTCCTTTTCTGAGTGAGCTCTGACTTATTGCAGAATTTACAATAAAAATCATCGGAAATAGAAGCAGAATATATTTTTTAAAAAAAGTCATAAATTTTTACCGTTCTGCTTTAAAATTTTATTAATATCATTAATAATATATTTTGATTGATTAAAAAATAATCAAAATTCAGCTTAAACAGTATTGTTAATTTTCACCCATTAGGGTAAATAAAATATCAATAACATATAAATCCGGATTTTTCCCTAATAAAATGTTTGTTACTCCGCAATAATAAGTAATTAAAACTGTAGCTGTTCCCGCACCGGTTTCAATTGCACCTGTAAGAAGTGCATCGTCAACGGTTGTCAGCGGCCTAATTCCGGTAGTTATGCCGGCACCGGTTGCACTTAATTCAAGAATATCTAAGTTAAGTGTATTTCCTCCGTCTCCGTCAATTGTAGGATTCAATGCTTTTACATCTAACCTCCAGTGAGGGAAAGTATGCAATGCCGTTGTATCATTATAAGTAACGGATAATTTCGTATAGTCAGTATAGGTAATTCCGTTAGCAATTTTTTGATATGAATTAAAATAGAAAGGTACGGAACTTCCTGAGCTGATATTTAATCGTGCTTGCCCGAACAGTAAAAATTCGAAAAAAATAAATAATACTAATAAAAAAAATGTTTTTTTCATATTCTTTTCTTATTTATTTATCCTAATTAATTCAATAAGAGTGAACTAATTAGGATAAAATGACTCCCCAAAATATCAAATCGGATATAATTCTCACAGATATTTTTTTGAAAAAAACATGTATTTTATTGTTGTGATAATTCTAAAACAACATTTACAACATATCTGTCAGAAGGAACACTTTGAACAAGTAATGATCCTGCCGCTGCAAGACCGGTACCTAATTCCCATTCAATAGAAAAGGCGTTTTGAATAACATCTCCGGCGTTTCCGACAGGTATAGCATTGGATGTAACAATAGGTGCAGCGGCAGCTGTTAATGCTACTGTACCGGCTTGAAGAGTACTGCCTGCACCGCCTGATGTATTCATGGTATATGCAAGATTATCTAATGCGAGTACGTGAGTTGCATCATCAACACCAATAAAAGTACCGGCATCTGCATATAAATTAACATCAAAATTAACAGAAGATGCAACTGTAAAAAAAGTTGTATAAAGTGCATTTGCTGCTATACCATTTGTATATTGATCAATAGTGTTAACAACATACTCTATATTACCGCCGCTTGTAACGTTTAATCGTAAAATAGAATTCAAAGTAATTCCTATCGGAATAATTCCTTGATCAGAAACAGGTTGTGAGAATGCTGCAGTTATCGAAAACATTACAGCTGCAAATAAAATAGTCAATTTTTTCATGATATTAATTATTTTGGTTAATAAATGTTTAAATTAAAATATAAAAATAGAATAAAAAAAATTAATAAAAAAATTTAATTGAGGAAACAGCTAAAATCATTGAGGAAACAGCTTAAATCCGATGACGACAATATCATCAACTTGTTCAATGTTTCCTTGCCATTTTTTTAAAAACATGTCTAAAATATCTCTTTGTTCATTTAATGGTTTATTATGGATGTCGCCTAATAAATTTCTGAAAAATCGGGTCATCAGTTTCCGGCCGGTTTGTTCTCCTATTTGATCGGCATAACCGTCTGAGAAAATATAAACCGTTGTAGGACTGTCAATTTCAACAATTGTTGTTGAAAAATTAAGAATTTCATTTTTATCATATAAAATACCTCCGATCGGTTTAATACTTCCTTTTACACGATGTAATTTATTATCTTTTATATAGATCATGGGATTTTTTGCACCCGAAAACTCCAAAATATTATTGTCGGGATTGTAACTGCAAATAGCCATATCCATTCCGTCGCGGTTACGTGATTCATTTTGACGAAGTGATTTTCTGACTCCGTTATGCAGTTCATCTAATATTTCCCCGGGTTTAAATACCTTTTTTTGTTCAATGATATTGTCCAACAGGTTATAACTCAACATTGATAAAAAAGCACCCGGAATTCCGTGGCCGGTACAGTCAATGGCTGAAACAAATATTTTCTTATGTTGATCTGCTTTTCCGGGATTAACAATCGTATCCTTAAACCAATAAAAATCTCCGCTGACTTTATCTCTGGGTTTAAATAATATAAACGATTCCGGAATCAATTTTTGAAGCGAATCCTGACTCGGCAGCATTGAACTTTGAATATTCACGGCATAATTAATACTGGCATTAATATCATTGTTTTGTTCTTCAATTTTATTAAAGGCATCCGTCAGCTCATTATTTTTTAATTCAATATTGCGTTTTTGCTTTTCAATTTCTTCATTTGTTTCTTGAAGTTGTCGGTTATGTCTTTTTCTGCGTCTGATATTTAATATCAGTAAGAATGCGACCAAAAGAATAATTGTAATAATGGCAATACCGACAGCATATATTAATCGTTGTTGTGCTTTTTCTGCTTTTGATTTGGATTCTGCTAACAGTCGGTCTTTTTCAGCTTGTTCATATTTGCTTTTTTCCAGGGCAATTATACCTTCAGCTATAGCTAAAGAGTCTTCGCGAGCTTTTATTTTTCGGTTAAGTGTATCTTCCGCAATTTCTTTATTTTTACGAATCAATTCTAATTCTAATTGTTTTGCTCTGTTTTCGGCATCTTTCATGCTGATTTCTGCAACTGATTTAATACGTTCTTCACTGACACGTTCTTTGGATTGACTTTTCTCATAATGTTGTCTGTAAGTCGCAAATTTATCCATATACTCGGCAGCTTTTTGCATATTCCCTGCCTTTTGATAATTTTCAGCCAACATATTGTAGCTTATTAAAACCAATTTAGGTTCTTGATTTTTATTTGCGATATCCAGTGCTTTGAGAATATTCAGAATCGCATTTTTGTAGTCCTGCTGAACCGATAAAATATATGCCAAATCAAGTAATCCGGAAGCAATATCGGTTTCATTTCCGATACTTTTTCTGATTTTAAGACTTTGTTGAAAATAAAGTAAAGATTTATCATATTCATCAAGATTGGAGTAGATTAAACCGATATTACTGTATATTTTCATTACTTTTTTGAAATCTTTATTTTTACCGTACAAATTTGCTGCTTCTTTAAGGTAAGGAATCGCTTTTTTACCGAGATTTTTTTCAAAACAAAATAAGCCTGCTTTATAATATGAGTTTGCAGCATCTTTAATATTATCAATGCTGATATAGTTATTAGCGTCATTTATAAATCTGCTGATTGTTTTTTTATCTTTTTCTGACAGTTGTCCGAAACTTGAAACAGATATAAAAAATAAGATGCTTATTATGAAAATTTTATATAAAAACTGCTGTTTTTTTATGTTCATTTTAAATTATTTTAGAATCATAAAAAGTTAAAAAAAATATAAGACATTGAAAATCACATTTAAACGAAATGAATTTTCAGGTGTTTTGGTTTTTGAGGTTTCAAATAATTATGAAAATTAATAAATAATATCTATATTTGAAAATCTAAATTAAATATTTTTTTTTAAAATACTCAAAAAATGCTAAAAATTAATTTGATTATAACCGGATTAATACTTTTATTTTCGTTTACCGTAAAATCTCAGGATTTTGAAGTTTCTCCCGTAAAGATGAATTTCAGAGTTGATCCGGAAGAATCACAAACAAAAATTTTATCAATTAAAAATCATTCAAATTTCAGAACGTCATTTACGATTACGTTTGCTGATTTTGTTATTGATAAAGAAGGAAATAAACAAGCGATTGAAAAAAACTCAACGAAAACGTCTTGTACCGAATGGATTACACCGGAAAAAACGTTTTTTGATATAAATCCGAATGAACAAGTTCAGGTAAAAATAACGATGCAGCCGCCGGTTGATAATTATACGACTCGATGGGCCTTAATGTACATTCAAACGGTAACCGAGAAAACAAGTTTTGACGTGGACGAAGGAATGGGTGCAGGTGTTCGCTTAAGCGGACGCATAACTGTCGAAGTATATAGAGAACCTGTTTTGCAATTGAAACCGAAATTAAAAATAAAAGATTTAAGAGAAGTTAATGATATTGATTCCACACATCGATATTTTACTGCGGATGTTTTGAATACGGGAAAAAATATTGCAAAATGCAAGCTTAGTTTTATTGCTTCAGATTTAAATACGGCTGAAGAAATTGAATTTGATCCGATTTATTTTGATTCTTATCCCGGTTTTTTGAGAGAAATTAAATTTAAATTACCGGCTACATTACCGGCCGGGAAATATTCTTTGGTTGCATTGCTTGATTACGGGAAAAATATTACCATTGAAGGAACACGATTAAATAAACCCTTAATTATTTTACCTTCAGAAGATTCCGATAATAATCAAAACGATAAAAAGTGATTAGATTTATGTTCATTATCATTCCTTGTTTATTTCTGAGTTTCTCGGGGTTTAATCAGGTGTCGGTTAAAACATATTATAATAATTCCGAAAAGGAACTCAAAGAATCGTATGAAGCGTTTGTTAATAACCAAGATACGATAAAACACGGTCATTATATTTATTTTGATCAAAAAGGAAATAAACGGCAGGAAGGTGAGTTCGTTCGTAACCTGATTGAAGGTCAATGGAAAATTTATTTTGAAAACGGAAATATCAAATCCGTATTTAATTTTAAAAAGAATAAAAAAAACGGTAAATTTACACATTATTATATAACGGGAGAAAAAGAGCAAGAAGGGATAAATAAAAACGGATTTCCCGAAGGTGAAATTATTACATATTACAAAAACGGAAAACGGAAAATTAAAGGCTTTTATACAAACGGTGTATTAAACGGGAAAGTTGAAAATTTCCGAAATGACGGTACAATTGAAGATCTTCAATATTATGAATTTAATAAACCCGTCGGATATTGGGAATCATATTACAAAACAGGCGAATTAAATTACAAAGGGAAAAAAGTAAACGGACATTTTGAAGACAGTTTATATGTTTTTTATAAAAACGGAACACTTGAAAGAAAATGTTTTTATAAAAACGGCTTATTAGACGGTAAATTAACAGCATACTATGAGAACGGGGTATTAATGGCAGAATATTTTTATATTAATGATACCTTAAACGGAAGCTATAAATCGTACTATAATACCGGAAAAATTGCCGAAGAAGGTGTGTATAAAAATAATTATCGTGACGGGTATTGGAAATCGTATTATCCAGAAGGACAGTTATTTTCTGAAGGGAATTATAAAACAGGCTTGTACGAAAATGAATGGTTTATTTATTTTCGTACCGGCACGATTAAACAAAAAAGTAAATTTATTGACGGAAAAACAGAAGGTAAGCGGTTGACATATTATGAAAACGGAACAATAAAAGAAATAACAATATATAAGAACGGCAAGAAAAACGGAATGTATACGTTATTTAATAAAAACGGCGAAATAAATAAAAAAATAATTTTTAAGGATAATCAGATTTCTGAATAAGTGCGTATTTTATCTTAAAACACCGATTGATAAATGGAAGAAAATCAATATAATATTAAGCAAATCAATTTAGCCTATGAACTGACAAAATACATTAATGAAGATTATTTTGAATATGTTTACAGAGGTTATTTTTCCGAAAATATTACGGAAAATATTTTAAATTTAAATGAAGCGAAATTTGTCAGCGATTCAGAAGCTTATGCATACAGAAACAGGATTTCATATTTTTTAATTGAATCTTTGCAAAATGTTATTCGGCATCAGGATATGGCAGAAAATGAGGATATTGCAGATGAGGGATTAATTGTTATTCAAAAAACAAATAATTCGGTATATATAACAACTGCCAATGTGATTTGTAATGATAACATTCCTGTGTTGGAAACATATTTAAAGAAAATTAAAAAACTAAGTCCCGAAGAATTAAAAGCCGAATATCAAAAAATTCTGTTGGATGGTGTGATTTCCGATAAAGGCGGAGGCGGATTGGGTATTATTACAATGGCTCGAAGAACTGACGGACACATTAAATTTAAATTTAAAAAAATTAATGAAGAATTTTCTTATTATTATTATCAAATTCAATTAGTTTTAAATAAGGAAAAGAATAAAGACAGTGTCAATGAATTAATTTCATTGAACAGAATTTCTAAATTTCATGAATTATTGAATACCGAAAATATATTACTTAATTTTAACGGTTCATTTGCTTTTCGAAATCTGGAAAGTTTATTGCCTGTTATTGAATCCCATTCAATAGGAGGGAAACTTGTTAAACAAAAAGTATTTGATTTGACGGTTAAATTAATCAGAAATATTATTGATTTTGCTGATGAATTTATTTATGATATACCTGATACAGGGATGCGAAACAGTCGCGGTGTTTTTCTTTTAAGTAAAAAAGACGGAAATTTATTCCTTACGGCAGGAAATCTTATTTTAAATGAGAAAACAAAAGTATTAGGTAATAAAATAGATCTTATTAACGGTAATCGAGAAGAAAGTCTAATTAAAATCAGAGATTATTTAGATGAATTTTATAAATCTGATATTTCTAAAAAGCCTGATATCAGCTTAATTGATATGCGATTGAAAAATAATTGCAATAAAATAAAATATATTTTTAAAGAAATTAACAGTAAAACATCCTATTTCATTTTACAGCTTGTAATTAATTAGCAATCGGGACAAGATTAAACGGAAGATTTATTAACTCTGTTAAATCTTCACCCATTTCCATGATGTCTTCATCATCTTCGTCGTAATACCATTTTACTTTTATTTTCTTTCCCCGATCCATAAATCCGTTTAAGATAATTAATATCTGAAAAATTTTCTTATGAGAAGCGCTGTTTAAAACCGTAAAATACAATTCACAAGTTAATTCTTTTTCAAGTTGCGAAAGGTTTTCATTCATCCAACTAATTACGGGATCGTAAACAGAGAGGATATCTTCTGAGAAAGAAGGTCCTTTAATTTGAAATATATTCTCGGTCAAATCCAGACTGATTAATGGTGTTTTTTTTGTTTTTTTGACGTAGATACTTTCCATTACAGAAAAATTGTTTTATAAAACTTTAGATTTCAAATATACAAATAAAAAATTTAGTTTTCCAAAAAAGTATTGAATATCATTAAAAAAAAGTTGAATAACTAAAAAAACAGCCGAAATTTTTCGGCTGCAATTATGATAATAATGAATTCTTTACTTTTCTATTAATTCAACGCTTCTTTTGACAAAATTACTTAAAGATTCTCCTTTAAGCATATTATTAGCTAATAAACCCAAATCAATTAATTGTTTTACAAGCTTTTGTTTGTTTCCGAATTTAGTTAATACATCACGTTTTTTATCTTCAATTTCTTGAAGCTTCTTATTCAATTCTTCTCGTTTATCTTTTTCTTCTTGCGGAATTTCTTCTTCTTTTTTATCTTTTTGTAAGGTATTTAAAGCATCAATCTCTGTATTTATTTCAATTTTATTTTCATTTAATAATTTCAAATCTTTAGCCTTAGTTTTAAGAAGTTTCTCGTTTAAATTCAGAACTAATTTATGATTTGAGTTTATAATTAAATTAAAACTGTCAGGCAACATACCATAATAAGAAGCTTCACCGCCGAATTTTGACATATCTTTCATCCGTCTCATAAATTCATTTTGTGTCACAAGGGTCGGGTTTGCCGATTCTCTCATTGCTTCAAAACTGACTAAAAATGTTGAATCATTCGGTAATTGACTTTGGAAAACCGTCGATAAATTTTCTTCATCTTCTTTTGTGAGTTTCGATTCAAGATTCTCATCTTTTTGTATTAATTTATCAATTATATCTGCATCAACACGTGTAAATCTGATTCCGCCTAATTTCGTTTCAACTTGATTGATAAAATGAGCATCCAATTGTCCGTTCATTACCAATACATCATATCCTTTTTCTTTAGCTTCTTCAATAAAACTGTATTGTCCTTCAGGATCCGTTGTATATAAATAAATTAAATTTTTGTCTTTATCAGTTTGATTGGTTTCTGTCAATTTTTTATATTCGTCAAAAGTAAAAAATTTACCTTCGGTGTTTTGCAATAAGAAAAAATTAACAGTTTTGTCATAGAATTTTTCATCGCTTAACATTCCGTATTCAATAAAAATTCTGAGGTCATTCCATTTTTTTTCAAAATCTTCACGTTCTTTTGTAAATATTTCTTTTAAACGGTCGGCTACTTTTTTTGTAATATGATTTGAAATTTTTTTAACATTTTGGTCACTTTGCAAGTAACTTCTGGAAACATTAAGGGGAATGTCAGGGGAATCCAATACGCCGTGAAGCAGTGTCAAAAATTCAGGAACGATACCTTCAACAGAATCAGTTACAAAAACTTGACGTTGGTATAGTTGAATTTTATTCTTTTGGATTTCAATTGTATTCTTAAATTTAGGAAAATATAAAATACCCGTTAAATTAAACGGAAAATCAACATTTAAGTGAATATGAAAAAGAGGTTCTTCAAAACTTGCAGGATATAATTCTTTATAAAAGCTATTGTAATCTTCATCTTTTAAATCTGCCGGTTTTTTTATCCAAGCAGGTTGCGTGTTATTAATGATATGATCTTTATCTGTTTCAACTTGTTTATCATCTTTATATTCTTTTTCTTTTCCGAAAACAATTTCTACAGGTAAAAATTTACAATATTTATTTAAAAGTTCTTCGATTTTAGAATCTTCTAAAAAACTTTCGGAATCTTTATCTAAATGCAGAATAATATCCGTTCCTCTCTTTTTTTTATCATTTTCCTCCAAAGAAAAATTCGGGCTGCCGTCACATTCCCACCTTACGGCTTTACTGTTTTCTTTGTATGATTTTGAGATAATTTCAACACTGTCGGCAACCATAAAAGAAGAATAGAATCCGAGTCCGAAATGTCCGATTATAGCATTCACATCATCTTTGTATTTTTTCATAAAATCTTCAGCTCCCGAAAATGCTATTTGATTAATG
>Ga0209633_10004408_pt1 | contig 12657 bp, 11 predicted proteins | sample Cruoilmetagenom1_FD_187290 | JGI IMG/M metagenome (GOLD analysis project Ga0209633, IMG submission 187290) | Oil polluted marine microbial communities from Coal Oil Point, Santa Barbara, California, USA - Sample 1 (SPAdes) (version 2) | ecosystem: Environmental > Aquatic > Marine > Oil seeps ... | reverse complement strand
AGGCGGTGGTTTTGAAGCGGCTTTAAGTTGTAATTTAACAGTTGCAGAAGAGCAAGCTAAGTTCCAATTTCCTGAGAGTGTTTTTCATCTATTTCCAGGCATGGGTGCATTTGACTATTTAACACGTATTATTGGCCCGGTTCGTGCCCTCTCGTTGATACAATCGAGAGAAACCTATACAGCTCACCAAATGAACGCCATGCAATGTATCGATAGAGTTGTAGCTAAAGAGGCAGGTATTACAACAGTGCACCAGTTAATCGATAAATATCCCCACAGTGATTGGCTAAGCATAATACAACGAAACTATGAGCGTGCTCACTTAGATATAGATTCAATCATGGAAATTGCTGAGTTGTGGGTTGAGCGGGCAATGGCCGTTGACCGACGCAGCCTGACGACAATGGGTCGTATTGTAGGGCGACAACAGAGACAGTCGTGGTCACCCCTGGATCATCGCATGCAACAGGTCGTTTAGCGTAACGTGCTGTATAGGTAATTGAATGATACTGTCATATAGTGAGATGCTAACCTCATCAATATCATCAGTATCAGTGCAGAGCAAAATAAATTTAGTATGTTGACTCCCTTGTTGCGCTGTGCGGTAGCACTCTACAATTTGCGTTGGTGATATATCAGTCAACTGATGATGAATGAAGCAAAACTGGTAATTGCCTTTAAACAGCATCTCAATGCATTCCTGTCCGTTGCTCGCACTAATCACATGGTGGCCTAGTTGTGTCAAAATAGGTACCAATCGGTTATCTGATGGCAATGTTGTGAGTATCGTATAATGCGGTGCAGCACTCGTTATCTTTTTTGAGTCAATATCTGTTAGCGGTATAAGTAACGTAAATGTGGATCCCATAAATTCAGTGCTTTGTACTCGGATTTCTCCACCTAATGCAGTAATCGAATCGCGGACGATAGACAAACCTAGCCCCATACCACCATAGCGACGAGTGACCGAATTATCGGCCTGATTAAAAAATTCAAATATCTCATCTTGTTTTTTGGCAGGAATACCACAGCCGGGATCGATGACGGATATAAACAATATATTATCTGACCTATATGCTTTAATGGTGATGGTGCCTACTGATGTGAATTTTATGGCGTTGGAGAGCAGATTAAACAGGCATAATCCGATAATCTGTTCATTGCTCACAATATTCTCAGGTACGGATTTATCAATCTGATATGTTATTTCTAACCCTTTGCTTAAGTTTGAAAATAACGAAACCATATGCATTATACGAAAACGTAAATTGAAAGGCGCGGCAGTGACCTCTACGGAAGTGTCTGAACGTGAATCGCGTATACGTGATGCTTCTAATACATTATCAATCAACATCAACAAGTGACGACCTTGCCTCTCAATCACGGTAACCATTTCTTTGCTATCTGCTGATAACGAGTCGTCCCATAATAATACTTCTGCATAGCCCAGTAACGGATTTAATGGGGTACGTAACTCATGACTCACATTATTCATAAAGTCCGATTTCAATTGATTGGCAACATTGGCTTCTTGTAATGCCTTTTCCAGCTTCTTCAAAAAAATTGCACCATAGGATGGAACTAATAACAGCCCCAACGTATACCAAACGAATAAATAACTATGAAGGTGATTATGCCATATCGGCATAATTACCCACAGTAGCGCAAACCCTGCGCTGCTGCTCAGTGCGCAAATAATTAGATAGCGCACACCAAATCGCAACCCGTACCCAAACGCAATCCATATATATAACGGGTAGAGCGCCAGGCCATATTCATTATTTACATAGACAACAGCCGTAAGGCCAGACAAGTCTATAAAAATAGCCAGTAGGTATCGCGTCGGCGTGATGACTGGATGTCTGTATATCCAGATGATGACAATAGTCCCGCCGAGCATCATGTACAGCCATATTAATGCCGTTGCACTAATTTGCCGTGCGTCACTAGGATATATTGCCCAAACATACAAGGCCACGATTGTGATAGCGAGGGGGCGCACAATCCCAGCCTGGGATGCTTCGCCGTTGGGTGCGCTAATAATGCGCCTGACTATATTATTTAGCGATTTCAACATCATTTAAAAGTCTCTGTTCGTCCACAATCTATCCTGTTCACTAAATAGTGATATTACTTGTAACTCGGGTTGTGATATCTGCAAGCACCTTTTATCATCTTAGATAGATAGCCCAAACAATTCTTTTTTACTACCTTAACAGTGAAATTTACTATCCAGTCTCCCATCATGTAAACCAAAGCAACGATTTGACAGAATAGGGGAGTTGTCAAGGAATGAGATGCCATATCAGCCCGGTAGGATGACGGTTATCTACGACCACGCACAGGCTTTCCACCTTTGGAATGGCCTGAAACGGCTCCTGATGAACGTGTGAAATTAAGACGGTAATAAGCTCGATAGGTCGTAACAATGTCAAACACGGCTTAATACAGCCTCCCGTGCTGCGGTTGAACTCGAACGCATAAAAGTACAACGGGAACTCGCGCAGCAGCACGAAGCGTTGTCTAGCACGGTCAATGAACAAACGGCGGAATTACGCTCAGCCAAGGAACTTGCCGAACAGGCCAAACTTGCCAAGACAGAATTTCTGATCTGTATGAGCCATGAACTCAAGCCCCCCCTGCATACCCTTCATGGCTTTTCGCAACTGATGAAAGAAGAGACGGCGGGCGAATTAAATGCCGTCTATAGGGAACATATCAACAGCGTGCTTAGTACCCGCGGCCACCTGAAAAACATCATTGATGACTTGCTCGATTTTTCAATCATTGAAATCGGTAAACTGAAAATCAATCTCACCGCCTGCCCGGGAAAAGAAGCGATTGATGCGTGTATCCAGATGGTAGCTGGTCGGGCTGATACGAAACGTATCACGATTCACTACACAGACAACGCCGAGTCGAGTTTGTCGGTCCTGGCAGACTCCCTAGATTAAAAGACATAAAATACAATCATCATGACAGCCAGATAACGATCCATATACAAGCCTCAAATAATGGATCTGCAAGAGTATCTGTCACGGACACCGGGCCGGGGCTTTCGATGAGCCTGAATGACTCACCGCCGACCAGGTTTGCATTGAAGGAACCGGCATCGGCCTGGCGCCCACTCGATGGCTGACAGAACTCATGAACGGTCAAACTGGTTTGAGCTGCCAGCAGCCATATCATAAAGATAATTTCAGATTTGTTTTACATACACCTGTGTCAACCAAATGAAGGTTGTGTCCTGATAACGCTTTTGAAACCCTGACTCGGTGATCCAGCGCTCGATATCATCGGGATGATGGGCATAGGGACGGAAGCTGGAGCCGATGATTTTCAACATCAGGGCGCCAAAGCCTATGGCCATTCGAACAAACCAACGATAACGCGGATAGGTCAGAGCATAGACCCGTGTAGTCTTTGCCAGTGAGCGATTCACCAGACCATCGGCATCGGGATAACAGCACACGACTTTATCCAGCACCACCACATCGGCAGGCTCGATTTGCGGTAGGATTTCCATGAAGTCGCCCTGAAAATAACGCACCCGATCGACTAGACCGCGATCTTTCGACCACTTTTCTGCCTCTTCTATCATCTTCGGCGCCAGATCGATACCGATAGCAGATTTTGCCCCCTGTTCCAGCATCGTCATGTGGAAATGACCCACCCCACTGCCAATCTCCAACACCGTGGCATCGGCAAATCCAGCCTGCTGTAGGCCGGCCATCAATTGTTGCTGTAACGGCTCAAGGCCCTTTTTACTAAAGCGCTTGCGGTAATTTCGCGCAAAAAAGGAAAACACGCGCCCGCCGGAACGGGAATGGGGGCAACAACAGCTCATATGGCTCACCTTGTCAAAATTAAACTCGGGACTATGCTATCCATTTCCATGCCCACTGCCAAATGGCGCCTTAATCACGATAAAATAAGGAGGGTACTAACCGGCACCAAATCCAGGTTTTGGCTATGCGTATCTATACTTTGATCTTTTGGGTTAAAATTGGATAACATATAAAAAGTTATATAACAGCTGGATATCGCTAGCTACCCTAACAAGTCGATGGAGACGAGTTCTGGCAAATGGAATACCTGTCTTACCAAAACGAACCGCCATCGGTCATTCGCAAAATACTGAAGCGCACCCAAGCCTCACCCGGCTATGAACACGAACAGGCCATTATCCGGCTGATCATCGGCTTCAGTGTGTTTGTTTACACCCTGACCAGCCACATCGAAAACCCACTGGTTATTTTCAAGGTGTCATACCAGATCATCATCTACACCTCACTCGGCCTTGGCATCCTGGTCTGGATCTATATTTCCCCCGGCAAGAATCCGGTACGTTATATCTTCTCCAGTTTGGTCGATATGGCCGGGCTGTCCTTTGCCGTGTACTTGGGCGGCCCCTTTGGCGCCGCCCTGTACCCGCTTTATCTCTGGGTAACTTTCGGTTTTGGTTTTCGCTTTGGACGCAAGTATCTTGCCGTTAGTTCCGTATTTGGCATCATGGGTTTTCTGGCGGTCTATTTTGCATCAACATACTGGCATGATCACAAGGCTATATATATCGGTTTGCTGGGCGGGCTCATTATTCTGCCGCTATATATCAGCCGCTTGCTGGGTCGGCTTGAATCTGCCATTGCGCGAGAAAAGATCGCCAACCAGGCCAAGAGTCAGTTTATTGCCAACATGAGCCATGAATTGCGTACGCCACTGAATGGCATCATCGGTTCCAATGACCTGCTGAAGGACACCAAACTCAACCCGGAACAAAAAGAATATTCAGATACGATTAACACCTCGGTACAGGCCCTGCTGTCCCTGATTGAAAACATCCTGGACATCTCTCGCATCGAAGCAGGCAAGCTCGAAATCAACCGTGCCGACTTTGATCTACACATCACGCTGAACAAAACCATTCGTATGCTGTCCCACCATGCGCAAAAAAAAGGCCTGTCACTGCGCCTGCATATCGAGCCCAGCATCCCCTATCGCCTGATTGGTGATGAAGATCGCCTGCAGCAAGTGCTCATTAATCTGGTTGGTAATGCCATCAAGTATACCGAACAAGGCTCCATCGACATCATGCTTAACCTCGTCTCCAGTAACCAGCAAAAATGTCTGGTTCGTTTTAACATTGCCGATACCGGTCCCGGCATTGAAGAAGAGCAACTCAAGACCCTGTTTAATCGCTTTACTCAGGCAGATAACAGTAACATTCGCCAACACGGCGGTGTCGGCCTGGGTACGGCCATCGCCAAAGAAGTGGTTGAGCTAATGGGCGGTAAAATCGGGGTCAATAGTATGCCGGGTGAAGGCACGACTTTCTGGTTTGAAATCAAATTCGATATTCAGCCTCAATACCTGACCGAACGTAAAGGGCTACAACAGGCACGGGTGTTAATCATTAGCGATGAAAATGCCCAATTGGCCAGGACCAAACAAACCCTGCATTCCTGGGGCGTGTCCACCTTTGTCGCCAAATCGGCCTCCGTGGCCATACAGCTGGCCAGACATTCCATTAACGAATCCCAAAACCTGCACGCCATCCTGGTGATGAAATCATTAATGGATATTGATGTTGATAAGTTTGTCAGCATTATCAAAAACGAAACTCATTTAAACGATCTTGATTTGATTTATCTTGGTGAACCCATGGAAAAGGAAACCCGCACCCAGCTCCTTAAGTCCGGCTTCAATTATATTTTGAATGAGAGGGATGACAAAACTCTGCTATTTAATGCCCTGCACAGCTCCCCCCGGCTGGGATTACAGGATGAAAATGTCGAATTACTCGGTAATTATATCCAGCATAAACAGCCGAACCGCTACAAGATCCTGCTTGCCGAAGACAATGCCACCAATCAGAAACTGATCCGTAAAATACTTGAACATGCCGGACATGATGTGGGTGTTGTCAATAATGGAGAAGTTGCACTTGAACTACTGGAAGCCGAGGAATTCGACCTGTGTATTTTCGATATGCATATGCCTGTGATGGACGGCCTGCATGCTATCAAGACCTACCGCTTCACCCATCCGGATTCTGTATTACCGTTTATTATCCTTACCGCCAACGCCACTACCGATGCCATCAAACAGTGTGCCGATGCAGGAGTGGATCTCTATCTCACCAAACCAATACGCTCACGCACTCTATTGCAGGCCATTTCAACTCTTGGTCCGGATCATGGCGACCTGATCAGCGAACCTGCAACGTCGTATCACGCCGGAACAGGGGAGACGCTGAACGGTCGACTGATAGAGGAGTTTGGGCATGATTTGAGTTTCATTGTCAAACTGGCCAACTCGTTTATTGTCACCACCGAAAGCTACCTGGCTGACCTGCAACCGCTCGTTCTACATAATCGCAAGGCCTGGCGTGAAACCGTGCACGCATTGAAAAGCGGCGCAGGTAATATCGGTGCCTCTACATTACATCTATTGGCACAACAAGCCGAAGATATTTCTCTGGAAGAATACGAACAGTCCGCACAGGGTTATCTCGAACAACTGACCGAAGAGTTTATGCTGGTAAAAAATGCCTTAAGGGTGATGATCGATACTCGCAAAAAAGATCAACTTACCTAGGGAACCTTTGATAAATTGCCCTTTATCAGACTGGCTGTACGATGGATTTGCGCCTTGAATAGACGGTCCATCACTCGCAAGGACTTGTCATCCAGCTTCATTGCACTTTCAACCCATAAATCGGCAATATTGCGTAACTCCTCAAGCGTAATCGGGTGTGACAACAGTTTTGCCTTGTGAATGGCAAGTCGGCCATTACGTTGTTTGCTATGATTATCAATAAAGTCATCGACGGCCAGATGCCCTTCGCCCTCATCTGCGAGAATATCGACAATACCCATTTCATGGAATTCGCTCGCCGTGTAGTTGCGGCCTGAGATTAACAGTTTTTCAATTTCACTCACATGGATACGATGCCGCAGGTAGGTATAGGCTCCCATGCCAGGAAACAGGTTAAACAAAATCTCCGGAAAACCCAGCCGCACATTCTTTTCGGCGATCACCACATTACAGGACAAGGCCGCCTCCAGCCCACCTCCCAGTGCATTTCCCTCAATAAGGGCAATGGTCGTAACATCCTGCTCCAGCATGGTCGTGCAGGCATAACCCAGGTCCAGGCAGGAATAGGCGTATGCGCGCAAGGTATCCTGGTCACGGGTAGCGACACAATGACGAAACAGCTTCAGATCCCCACCCAGATTATACATTCCCGGCTGACCAGAGGCGGCGACCAGATAGTCAACCTGTCGGAGTGCTTTATTCGACTGCCTGATGCTGTCAAACAGCTTGTTGATCTCTTTCAATATGGTGACGGTAAAACACGGCACCGGCTCACCTTTCATATAAAACCATAACGCGCGTCTTGTGCGGTCATAATCCAGGTCGAGTTCATCCAGCTCCAGATTTAAAAAATGTGATTTTATCATTACTCATAAACCTCATGTTATAAATGGCCTAAAGTCTCAACCTGCATCCATACACAATACACTATAAAACTGTGCCGAAGATTTGAAATGTTTTATTGCCTATTTTTTTTATCGGATAATGCTTATGAAATTTAAAAATGTACGCCACAATCTTGAGCCACTTCAACTTATTTATCTTTGAACTGGTGAAGCTATCTCAATATATCTGGATATACTCACTAACCATAGTTAATTCACGCATAAAACACCATCATTTCCACCTTTCAGGTCGATGTGAGCATGAGGCCGTTATGGCTATGCAAAAGCTATCCGTGCTTTTTATCCTGGCACTTAGCCTCGCTCAGCCGATGAGCTCACGGCCTTTTTCATCCCCAAATCGAACAAAAACCTGTAACAAATGTTAACGAAATAGGCTGTGTAGCCGATAAAAACCCTAAATGGCTCTGCTTTAATAATTATATAAAACCAAAGGGAAAAAAAGACAATATGGACGCAGCAAAAAAACAACACTATAAGCAAGGCATTCATGAACTGAAACTCGGCCCGGGGGCCATTACTCTGGGACGGGCCGGTGAAAATGATATCAACATCACTGACAAGAGCGTCAGCGCCCAGCATGCCCGGATATTCACTTACTTCAACACCTCCTACATTGAGGACGTGGACAGCACCAACGGCACCTTCCTCAACGACAAGAAGATCCATAAGCACATCATCCATCCTGGTGACGTGATACGCCTTGGCAATTACAGCATCGAGATCACTGGCAAAGATGAGTGGCCCTTCCGCTACTGTTGAGACCCGGGCTTCCCCTCAAAATGTAAATAAAGCTTAAATCCAGGCGGGCATCGCAAGCCGCCGGTCTGGCTATTCACGAATTAACAATTGTTGACCTTGATAACATCAAGGTCAATCGACTGCATGTCGATACACAGGGTAAGGGACAAACAAGGCAGGGATCATTAGCTTAACTCTACAGCAGGACAAGATCATGCAAACTGCCCTGAAACAAGAACGCAAAGTCGATGCCACCACGAAATTGATCCTGCTACCCGGCATTTTGAATATCGGCCAGGCAACCGATAATGATATCAAGATCAACGAGCCGGGCATCAGCCAGTATCACGCCAGAGTTGTCACCTATTTCCGGGAATCCTTTGTGATTGATTTGGGTAGTGAGTCCGGGATCTTGCTCAATGGCGAGCGGGTGATGAAACACTCCATCAAACCCGGTGACGTGATTACACTGGGTAACCATCACATCACCCTCAAGGCGCCGGATGACTGGTTTTACTAACGCCCCAGCAAGACCAGCGACAGACTCGGCCAGTAGGTAATGATCAATACCGCAAACAGCAGGATAAAGAAGAAGGGCAGGGTCGCCTTGTAGAGCTGCATGACCGGTTTATTAAAACGGTGGCTGGCAATAAACAGGTTCATGCCCACGGGCGGCGTAAAGTAACCCAGTTGCATATTCGCCAGGAAAATAATGCCCAGGTGAACCGGGTCGATGCCATAGCCCAGTGCGATGGGTAACAACAGCGGAATCATTAACACCAGGGCCGAGAAAATATCCAGCAGGGCGCCCAGAATCAACAGGAAGATATTCAACAGGATCAGGAAAGTCAGCTTGCTGGAGACATATTCCTTGATGACGTTAAATAACTTGGTTGGTATCTCGGCATCGATCACATAGTTGGTCGAGGCAAGGGACACGCCGAGAATGATCAGGATTGCACCCACCAGGATCATGGAGTCGCGCATCACCTCAGGCAAGTGTTTGAGGCTCACCTCTTTGTGAATAAACACCTCGACGATCAAGACATACATGACCGTCACGGCCGCCGCTTCTGAGACTGCAAAATAACCGGTATAGATCCCACCCAGCACGATGAACGGCATGGGCAGCTCCCAGGCCGAGGCGCGCAGGGCAGCACTGACCTTGTGCCAGGCGAATTTTTCCAGCGGCTTCACCACCTTGCGATTGACATGCAGACTCCAGCCGATCAACAGCAACAGCATCAGCAGGCCAGGCAGAATCCCTGCAACAAACATATCATCGATGGTCACCGACGTGCTGAGATTCATTTGCTGCACAATGATGCCGTACAGGATCAAGGGCAGGGACGGGGCAAACAACAGGCCCAGGCTGCCCGAAGTGGTAATCAGGCCGAGGTTAAAATTTTCGGGATAACCGGCCTGTTTCAGGGCAGGGTAAAGCAGCGCGCCCAATGCAATGATGGTCACACCGGAGGCGCCGGTAAAGGCGGTGAAAAAGGCGCAGGCTGCCAGTGAAACAATCGCCAGACCGGCGGGCATCCAGCCAAGCAGGGCATCGGTCATTTGCACCAAACGCTGCGGTGCCTTGCTCTCACCCAGCAGGTAACCGGCAAAGGTAAACAGGGGCAGGGCGATCAGGGCGGGCATCTCGGCCAACCGGTATAACTCAATGGCCACCACCGACAGATCTACATCAGACCGAGAGAAGTTGGTCATGGCGCTGGCGGCAATAATAGAAAACAGCGGCGCACCCAACAGCGCCAGAATAATCAATACCAGACCGAACAGGATCATGTGCCTGGTTTATCCTTTAACAGTTTGGACGCCGCCAACCAACTGAACATCACATAGCGCAGGGTAATGATGGTAAAGGCAATCGGCAGGATGGATTCCAGCAGCCAGGTCGGCACTTTCGAGAAGGCAATGGTGCCTTCGGCATAATCGACCAATAACATGCGCATGGAATGGGTTGCCAGCAAGCCGCAGACGGCCACGACAAACAGGTTAATAATGACTTCAACGTAATGGTTGGACTTGTCTGATAAGTAACGGGTCAGGACATCGATGGCGATATGCCGACGCTCGCGTGTGGCCACCACCGCACCGATCATGCCCACCCATAGCACCAGCACACGCAACAGCGAATCTGTTTCGGTAAAGCCCATCTGAAAAGCATTACGCAGGATGATCTGCATCCCCGCCAGGACAATCATCGCAGCAAGCATAAAGACCAGCATACCGTCTTCAATCCGCGCAATGACCTGCAGAAACTTGTTGTCCTGTTTACTTATATCCTGATTGCTCACCGGGGCTGTTTTACCTTTAAGCAGAACTATTTCTTACGAAACTTCTTCAACATGTTGTTAACTTTATTGACTTCGCTTTGCTTAAGTTTGCCTTGCTTGATCAATTTTTTTACCACGTCTTTGGCCAGTTTGTTCAGCCCGGCCATTTCACTGGCATTGGGCTTCACAAATTCGATACCCTGTTGCTTGAGTGCCGCCTTGGCCTTTTTGTTGTTTACCCGATTTATCTCGCTAAGCTTGTTAAAAGTAGAAGCCATTTCTTTGCCAACAATGGCTTGATCAGCCTTGCTCATTTTCTTGAAGGCCTTGTCAGAAAAGACAAAGGCACCATAACTATAGAACAGGGGCACATCGACCAGGTACTTGACCTTGGTATGCCATTGCAGGGCAATGGAAAAGCTGGGTGGCGCGCCGACTGTGGAAATCAAACCGGTTTGCAGCCCAGTCAAGACATCGGTCAGGGGCAGGGAAACCGGTGAGACGCCTACGATATCCAGCATGGTTTGGGCCATGATGTCATCGGGTGGAATCCAGACCTTTTGTTGTTTCAGATCTTCCACACCACTGATGCGTTCCTTGGACAGAATATAGGAAAAACCACTACCGGCGATCTTGAAGGCGATATAACCCTTTTTCTTCAACCGGGCGATCATCTCCTTATCCATTTTGGAACGGATATAGTTCATTTCACCATGGCTTTTGAAGGTCAGCGGCAGGCTATAAATATAGTTATCCGTGTCGATACGTTTTAATGCCGAACTGGTCAGGGCCGCGCCATGCAGTTGACCGATTTTCATTTTACGCATCACGCTGTTTTCATTACCCATGATGCCTCCGGGATAAAACTTCAGCTTGACGCGATCGCCGGTTTTTTTGGCGATACGCTCCGAGGCGCCGCGCATCAGCGTCATCCACTGGGTCCCGTCCGGGGCGAGGGTAGCTATCTTGTAAACCTTGGCCTGAACCGGCAGGGCCGCTACAAGCAGTAAACCTAAAACAACAATTTTAATTCTGTTCATTTTCATACTTTATTGTTCCTAGAAATATTCCTTGCCACTTTTCAATAATTGTTTGGCCTTTATCTTGGCCAGCGTGTTCACCAGCGTCAAACGATGGGCATTGGTATCACCGTTGATCACTTCCTTCAGCAACCTGTCATGCAGCTTCTTGTCAAACACCAGTCGGGCATAACGCTCGGCATAATGGACCTTAATCATCAGGTTGCGACCTTTGGATAATTCAATGGCCCGTTCAAAGGATTTTTTCGCCAGTTCAGGCTTGCCACCCAGCGCCTTGGGCAACAGGGTATTTAACAGCGCCTTATATAAGTGTGCGCTGCCATTGTCATATTTTTCGTCCAGCTCGATCACGCGCTCGACACAGGCCTTGACCTTGGCCAGATCGGCCACCGCACTCCAGTCACTCTTGTTGGCCTTGATATAACCGGCCCAAATGACGGCAAAGGTATGCAGCATAGGTACATCGTCTTCGTCTGTAAATTCGTTTTTCAGGCCCGCATCAAAGACTTCAAACGGGCTATCAATGACCTTGCAAAAATCTTCGTAGTCCTGACAAATCGCCCGGCGGCTATAGTCCCTGGCACGGTTCATCATGCGGGTATGGCGAGCCTGTTCTTTAACAAACATTGAGGTATAGGCGCCATAGAGTCTCGCCCCCGCCAGCAAGCGGCCGGGATTATCGGGATCGCCCTGGATCAGGCCATCGATCAGGATGAGATAGGCGGCACCACCGTCCCGGACGGTTTGGGGATCATCCTGATTCAGGATCGCATTGGTCAGGCCAGTGGCCACATCGCTCACACTTGCGCAGCCCGTAGCGAAGCCAATCAGGATCAAAAATAGATATTTGTGGATGGATTGATTAAGCAAAAATTCAGGTTTTCTCATTCTCGTTCTGCAATGCGCCCTCAAGCTGAAAATTCAGGCCGTTAAGCCAGGCCCGGCATTGTCCCACAATCAGCCGGGCTAACAAAATTCTTGGACAACAACTTGCTAGATTAATTTCTTCAAGGTCTTTATCAAGGCCATCCGTTCACTCCTCTAAAGCATACAAATAATACGGCATATGGTTTTGAGTCCTTTTCAGGC
>Ga0209633_10004407_pt1 | contig 12657 bp, 10 predicted proteins | sample Cruoilmetagenom1_FD_187290 | JGI IMG/M metagenome (GOLD analysis project Ga0209633, IMG submission 187290) | Oil polluted marine microbial communities from Coal Oil Point, Santa Barbara, California, USA - Sample 1 (SPAdes) (version 2) | ecosystem: Environmental > Aquatic > Marine > Oil seeps ... | reverse complement strand
TTGAGGATCGCCGGCGCGGCGCCGCCCGCCTCCAGCGCCTCGCGCGCCAGACGCAGGGCCGGAAACTGGTCGGGGTCGGGGCTCTCGAAGGTGAGCGCGCCCAGGGTCTTGAAGTCGAGCCGCGCCGACGGCGCCTGCATCCGCTCTGGCCAACCGAGCGCATAGGCGATCGGGGTGCGCATGTCGGGCGTGCCGAGCTGGGCCAGCACCGAGCCGTCGACATATTCGACCATGCTGTGGATGACCGATTGCGGATGCACGACGATCTCGATCTGCTCGCCGGACACGGGGAAGAGATGATGCGCTTCGATCACCTCAAGGCCTTTGTTCATCATGGTGGCGCTGTCGACCGAGATCTTGGCGCCCATGTCCCAATTGGGATGCGCAACCGCTTGTTCCGGCGTAACGCCGGCCATCTCGGCGCGCGTGAAGGTGCGGAACGGGCCGCCCGAGGCGGTCAGGACAATGCGTTCGACATGGCGCGCATGATCGGTCTCGAAGACCTGGAATATGGCGCTGTGCTCACTGTCGACGGGAACCAGGGTGGCATTGCGCTTTTCGATCTCGCCCATGAAGAGATCGCCCGCGCAGACCAGGGTTTCCTTGTTCGCAAGCCCGACAATCGCCCCCTGACGAACGGCCGCCAGTGTCGATTCCAGCCCGGCCGCACCGACGATCGCCGCCATCATCCAGTCGACGGGGCGCCCCGCCGCCTCGGTGACGGCCGCGGCCCCGGCGGCGGTCTCAATACCGGTGCCGGCAAGCGCATCCTTGAGCGGCCCGTAGGCATCGGGGTCGGCGACCACGGCGACGGAGGGATTGAGGCGCCGGGCCTGCGCGGCCAGCGCCTCGACGTTGCGGTTGGCTGTCAGGGCGACGACCTGATAGTGCTCCGGATCGCGCTCGATCAGGTCGATTGTGTTGGCGCCGACCGAGCCGGTCGAGCCCAGAATGCTTACACGGCGCGGTTCGGCACGCGGAATCTTCGCCGTCAACGCCATGTCAGAACGCTGCCTCCCGTTGCCAAATGTGCCGCGGCAACCGCGCAAGACGCCGCGATATGGCCGTCGAGACGGTCGAAAAGTCCACCATGGCCAGGAATGATATCACCGGAGTCCTTAACGCCAAATCGACGTTTCATGGCTGATTCAAAGAGATCGCCCAACTGCGAAATTATCGCCAACAAGGCCCCCAAAAATGCTCCCAGCAGCGCCGGGAACCCCAGGACCGGGCCCAGGCCGGCCGCGGCCAGCACCCCACATATGATGCCGCCGCCCAGGCCCGCCCAGGTCTTTTTAGGGCTGATCGTCGGCGCCAGCTTGGGGCCGCCGATAGTCCGCCCTGTGAAATAGGCGCCAATGTCCGTCGCGGCAACCGCCACGATGGAAACGACCAGGGTCCGGCGGCCCCATTCAGGGTCATGGGCAATCCCGATCAGGGCCAAGCCCGGCAGACTGATATAGACGGCGCCGATCGCAAGCCAGCTGGCCTGCCCGGAGCGACACAGCACGCCGGCTGCGTAAACCGCGATCGCGCCCGCACCGCAGGCGACGAGCGCAATGTGGGGGCGAATGAAAATGGCGACAGCGACGGTGCCAACCGCCGCGAGCAGCAGCGCGAGCGACGGGATGCTCCATCCCGCCTCGCCGCACATCCGCCGCCATTCGTGGGCAAGTACGGCCGCAGCAACAATAATGTAGACATCGAAAGCCGGCGGGCCGTACCAGACGATCGCGCCCACGGCCGCCGCGAGAATCAACGAAGAGACCACCCGCAGCGTGAGCTTGCGGCGGGCGGCGTCAGCCACTCGACGCCCCGTAGCGCCGCTCGCGGCGATGGAATTCTTCTATCGCCTGCTCCAGATCCGAGCGGTCGAAATCGGGCCACAGCCGGTCGGTGAAGACGAGCTCGGTATAGGCGCATTGCCACAGCAGGAAGTTGCTCAACCGCAACTCGCCGCTGGTCCGGATCAGGAGATCGGGATCGGGGATGTCGGCGGTCAGGAGCTGGCGGTTGAACGCCGTTTCATCGATCTCGGCCGGATCGAGGCGCCTCTCCCTCACCGCCTCGGCGAGATTGCGTGCGGCGCTGACGATTTCCGCACGCGCGCCATAACTGAGCGCGATGATCAACTGAAGGCGGGTATTTGCGGCGGTCAGGGCCTCGGCATCGTCGATCAGAGCCCGGATGTCGTCGGAGAGACGCGAGCGGTCGCCGATCACCCGCAGCCGCGCGCCGTTCTTGTGCAGCGCGGCCACCTCGTTGCGCAGATAGAGCCGCAGCAGCCCCATGAGGTCGCGGACCTCGCTTTGCGGCCGCTGCCAATTTTCCGAGGAAAAGCCGAACAATGTCAGATAGGAAATGCCGAGATCGGGCGCGGCCCGCACCACTTTGCGCGCGGCCTCGACGCCCCGGCGATGTCCTTCGACCCGCGGCAGGCCGCGCGATTTCGCCCAACGGCCGTTGCCATCCATGATGATAGCGACGTGGACCGGAGGCGACGTCGGTTCCGATTGAGACGGCAGCGCCCTTGGCATATCAGACTTGCGTAATTTCCTGTTCTTTGTGCTTGAGCGCCTCGTCGACCTCTTCGATCAGCCGGTCGGTCAGCTTCTGGATGTCGCTTGACCAGGCCTTGTGCTCATCCTCGCTGATCTCGTGCTCCTTTTCCTTGCGCTTGAGGTCTTCCATGCCGTCGCGCCGCACATTGCGGATGGCGACGCGTGTCTGTTCGGCATATTTGTGCGCGATCTTGGCCATTTCCAGGCGGCGCTCTTCGGTCAGCTCCGGGATCGGCACCCGCACCAACTGGCCGTCGGGCTGCGGATTGAGGCCGAGCGCACTTTCCTGGATCGCCTTGACCACGGATTGCACGTTGCCATTGTCCCAGACCTGCACCGTGAGCAGCCGCGGCTCGGGCGCGCTGACTGTGCCGACCTGACTGATTGGCATGCTTTGGCCGTAGACTTCGACAGTTATCGGATCGAGCAGACTGGTCGAGGCGCGGCCGGTGCGAAGGCCGCCAAATTCGCGCTTCAGCACCTCAATCGCGCCGTGCATCCGCCGTTCCAAATCTTTGATATTCGGATCAGTCATTTGACGAGCCCCCATCGTCGATGGTCGTAAACCGTCCCTTGCCCTGCACGACGTCGGCGAAAGCGCCGGCCTCGCGAATTGAAAATACCATAATCGGAATCTGGTTTTCGCGCGCCAATGAAATTGCCGAGGCGTCCATCACCTTGAGGTCGCGCGACAGCACTTCGTGGAAACTCAGGCGCTCGAAGCGCTTGGCGTCGCCATTGGTTTCCGGGTCGGCATCGTAGACGCCGTCGACCTTGGTGCCCTTGAGCAACGCGTCGCAGCCCATTTCCGACGCCCTGAGCGCGGCGGCGGTGTCGGTGGTGAAGAAGGGATTGCCGGTGCCGGCGGCGAAGATGACGACCCGGCCCTTCTCCAAATGCCGGATGGCGCGGCGGCGGATATAGGGCTCGCAGACCGTCGCCATCGGAATGGCCGATAGCACGCGAGCGGGTACTTCCAGTCCTTCCAGAGCGCTCTGCACCGCCAGGCAGTTAATCACCGTGGCGAGCATGCCCATGTAGTCGGCGCTGGCCCGGTCGATGCCGCCGGCCGCCTCGGACACGCCGCGAAAGATATTGCCCGCGCCGATCACGATGCAGATCTCGACCCCGCGGTCATGCACCGACTTGATATCCGCGGTGACACGGTCGAGGGTCGCAGGGTCGAGACCATAGTCCCGCCCGCCCATCAGGGCCTCGCCGGAGAGTTTGAGAAGGGGGCGCTTCAGCGTTTTTATCTCGGTCATCACGGGGTGCGCCCGTCGGCGCGCCTAGGAGATGGGCGGGTTGCGGCGGTCAAGGTCAGAAAGCTATACCCCGAAAGGCTTTAACGAATGATGGCCGGGTGGGCGCATGGGCGTTCAGCCCCACTCAACCCGTCATCTCCGCGACCTCGGATGCGAAGTCGGTTTCCTCGCGCTCGATCCCCTCGCCGAGGGCGAAGCGCACCATGCCGGTGACCTCGACCGGGGCGCCGGCGTCCTTGGCCGCGGCCTCGACCGCATCGGCGATCTTGGTCTCGTTGTCGATGACGAAGGTCTGCTCCATGAGGACGACTTCCTCGTAGAACTTGCGCAACCGGCCTTCGACCATTTTTTCCGCGATTTCAGGAGGCTTGCCGGACTCGATCGCCTGTTCCTTCAATACCTCGCGCTCGCGCTGGACGACCGCCGGGTCGAGGTCGGAAACCGACACCGATTGCGGGCTGGTCGCGGCGATATGCATGGCGAGCTGCTTGCCAAAGCCTTCGAGCTTGGGTTTGTCGCCGGTCGATTTCAGCGCCACCAGCACGCCGATCTTGCCGAGGCCGGGCGCCGCCGCGCTATGCAGGTAGCTGGCCAGCACGCCGCCATCGGCCGAAATACTGGCGACCCGCCGCAGGCCCATGTTTTCGCCGATTGTCGCGATCATCTCGGTCAGCTCGTCGGCGACACTGTGCCCGCTGCCCGGATAGTCAGCCGATTTGAGTGCATTCAGATCGCCGCCGGACGCCAGGCCAAGCTCGGTGACCTTACGCACGAAATCCTGAAAAGCGTCGTTGCGGGCGACGAAGTCGGTCTCGGAGTTGACCTCCACGATCGCGCCCGTATCGCCCTCGACCACCACGCCGACCAGCCCCTCGGCGGCCACGCGGCCGGCCTTTTTCGCGGCGGCGGCAAGGCCCTTGGTGCGCAGCCAGTCAGTGGCGCCCTCGATATCGCCATCGGTTTCCGATAGCGCCTTCTTGCAATCCATCATGCCCGCGCCGGTTTTATCGCGCAGCTGCTTGACGAGTGCGGCGGTGATCTCAGCCATGATCGCTCCAAATCAACTTGTCAGCCCGGCCGCCGCGCCCCCGCTGGGCCGGCGTCCGGTTCGTTCTCGATCGGTTTACGCCTTGTCGGCTTCGGCAGCGGGGGCCGCTTCGGCGGGCGGAGCCGCTGGCGGTGTCACTGCCGGCGCTTCGGCATTGCTCCCGCTGGGGACCTCGGCTGGCGCCGCTTCGGCTGGCGCTGTTTCAGCCGGGGCCGCTTCGGCCGGTGCAGCGGCTTCTTCAGCCGCGACAGCCGCCGCCAGGCCAAGATCCTCGGTCGGTGCTTCCTCTGATTCGCCGATATCGACGCCGGTCGACCGCGCCTCTTCCTGAAGACCGTCGAGCACAGCGGCGGAAATCAGCTCGCAATAGAGCTCGATCGCCCGCAGCGAATCGTCATTGCCCGGTACCGGGTGGTTGATCCCCGCCGGGTCGGAGTTGCTGTCGAGCACCGCGACCACGGGGATCTTGAGCTTGTTGGCCTCCTGGACGGCGATCGCCTCTTTGTTGGTGTCGATCACCACAATAATGTCAGGCGGCGCGCCCATATCCTTGATGCCGCCGAGCGCCCGGTCGAGCTTTTCGCGCTCGCGGGTAAGCCGCAGCAGCTCCTTTTTCGTGAGGCCGGCCTGCTCTTCTTCAGATTCTTCTCCAAGTTGCGCCTCTAAATCTTTGAGACGCCTTATGGAATTTGAGATTGTCTTCCAATTTGTCAGCATTCCGCCGAGCCAGCGATGGTCGACGAAATACTGGCCGCAGCGCTTGGCCGCTTCGGAGACATGGGCGCTTGCCTGCCGCTTTGTGCCGACGAAGAGCACGCGCCCGCCGCTGGCCGCCACCGCGCGCACCGCTTCCATCGCCTGATGAAGCAGGGGCACGGTCTGCTGAAGATCGATGATGTGGACGTTGTTGCGGACCCCAAACAGGTAGGGGGCCATCTTGGGGTTCCATCGCCGGGTCTTGTGTCCGAAATGGACGCCAGCTTCAAGCAGCTGACGCATCGTAAAGGTAGGCGCCGTCATGGGCCGCGTATCCTTCTCCGGTTAAGCCTCCGCGGAGCAACGCCCGGATTGTGTCCCTGGTGCCAGCTTTGGGCATTTCGGGTCCGGACACCGGATCGACCGGCCAGGCTCTCCCCGGTGGCCGCCTCTCCGCGTGTGGGATATGGCGCTTAGATAGCGAAGGAAGCGCCGGATTACAAGCGTTGACGGGGCTCTGGGCTGCCTGGCCTCTTTGCTCCCTTAGAGCCAGCGTCGAACCCGGGCTTTGTAGTCGCGGTAAGCATCGCCGAATTTGGCTTCCAGGTAGCGCTCTTCGCGCGCGATCACGCCGAAGCGGATGATCACCAGTACGATGGGCAGCATTCCCAGGATCCACGGGCTGTCAACTGCTGCGGCGATACCGACATGGGCCAGCGTCATGGAGAGATAGATCGGGTTTCGTGAATAATTATACAGGCCACGGCTGACCAAGGCGGTGGTCGGCGTATTGGTCGGCACGCTCGTCCCCGCCCGTCTGAACGTAAGAGCGCTGGCCGCCACCGCTGCCAGGCCTGCCGCGAACAGCCCGCCGCCAAGTACGTATTGGACCATCGCCGAAAGCTGGGGCGCCGGCCAGATTGCGTCGAGCCCGAGCCCAACCAGAATGCCGGCAAGATAGATCAGCGGGGGGTGGGCGATCACTTGGGCGTGGTCGCTCGCGGGCGCCGCTTTGCTCTGCGGCCTCTGGGGCGTTTTCTGGGCCGGTGGATTGGTCATCGCCATTCCATCGATTGTACAATCAGAGCGGCATAGCCGTTCATCGCGCCACAGGCGGCGCGCCGCTAAATCTCACTCACCTGGGCGATGCCGTGGATTGCCTTCATCGCAGCGCGTGTCGCCGGTGAAAGGGCGAAAGCGCCCGGCAGAGCGATCTCGACCTCGTCGTCGTCGGCATCGACGATCAGGCTCAAACGCCCCTTCCCCTTCGATTGGCGCTCGATCAGGCTCATCAGCGGTGCGAGCGCCTTGTCGTCCTCCAGGTAGATGCGGAAGCCCGAAGTGGTGCCAGCCAAGGCGTCGTCGAGGCGCTGGATCCGCTCGGCGGTAATCCGCAGCGTCCCGTCTTCCGAGCGCACATCGGCTCTCACCAGCACGGGGGCGCCGGCCTCCATCGACTGATCGAGCAGATCGCGCGCGTCATTGAGGACTTCGGAGAACGCCGTGATTTCATAGGCGCCGCTGCGATCCGACAAGTGAATGAAGGCCATCCGTCCACCCCGGCTGGTGGTGCGCTCCTTGCGACCGATTACCGCGCCGGCGAGGCGCAGCGTGCGGCTGTCGCCCGATTTGACCTGATCGCCCAAGGTTGCGCTGGGCGCGACGCCGAGGCGCTCCAGCCCCGTCTCATAGGCCTCCAGCGGGTGCGAGGAGAGATAAAAGCCGATCGCCTCGAACTCCTGCTTGAGACGGTCGGCCTGCAGCCATTCGGGCGTCTCGGGCAAGACGATCGCGGGCGCATCGCTGGTGTCGGCGCCGCCGAAGAGGTTGCTCTGGGCGCTGGAGCGTTCGTTGGCCGCGGCGCTGGCGTGACGAAGGATGCGCTCGATGCCGTCGAAAACCCGCTTGCGGTTGGGCTCCAGCGTGTCGAAGGCCCCGGCCGAGACCAGGCTCTCCATCTGGCGTTTGTTGAGAATGCCGGTGTCGAGCCGGGCGGCCAAATCGCCCAACGATGTGAAAGGCCCGCCCGCTTCCCGCTCGGCCGCGAGATCGGCCATCGCCTGGTGGCCGACATTTTTCAGCGCCGCGAGCGCATAGCGGATCGCGCTGCTGCCGTCCTCCAGCGTCTCGACGGTGAAGGTGGGGCCGGAGGCGTTGATGTCGGGTGGTAGCAGCTTGATGGCGAGGCGGTCGAGCTCGCCGCGGAAACCGTTCAGCTTGTCGATGGAGCCCAGATCGAGCGTCATCGAGGCGGCCAGGAATTCAACCGGGTGGTTAGCCTTCAGATAGGCCGTCTGATAGGCGACCAGCGCATAGGCGGCGGCATGCGACTTGTTGAAGCCGTAACCGGCGAACGCCGCCATCTGGTCGAAGACCTTGCCCGCGAGCGCCTTCCCGACCTCGCTGTGGGTCGCCGCACCCTCGACGAATGTGGCGCGCTGGGCGTCCATCTCGGCCTTGATCTTCTTGCCCATGGCGCGGCGCAGGAGATCGGCGCCGCCGAGCGTATAGCCGGCCAGATCGCGCGCCATCTGCTGAACCTGCTCCTGGTAGATCGGGATGCCGTAGGTCTCGTTCAGCACCGGTTCGAGATCATCGTGCAGATAGGCGACCTCCTCCTCACCATGCTTGCGCTTGATGTAGCTGGGGATGTTCTCCATCGGTCCCGGCCGGTAGAGCGCCACCACGGCGATGATGTCCTCGAAACGATCGGGCTTCAGCTTGCGCAGCACGTCGCGCATGCCGGCACTTTCCAACTGGAACACTCCGGTCGTCTCGGCCCGGCCCATCATCTCGTAGCTTTTGGCGTCGTCGAGGGGGATGGCTTCGAGGTCGATCTCCTCGCCGCGCGCGCGGATCAGCGCGACCGCCTGGGCCAGCACGGTCAGGGTCTTGAGGCCCAGGAAATCGAACTTCACCAGCCCTGCCGTCTCGACCCATTTCATGTTGAACTGGGTGACCGGCATCGAGGAGCGCGGATCGCGGTAGAGCGGCGCCAGCTCGTCGAGCGGCCGGTCGCCGATCACTACCCCCGCGGCATGGGTCGAGGCATGCCGGTAGAGGCCTTCGAGCTTGAGGCCGATATCGATCAGGCGGCCGATCTCGGGGTCTTCGCGCTGTTGCCTTTGCAGATCCGGCTCGCCGTCGATTGCCTGTTGGAGCGTGACCGGGGCGGCGGGGTTGTTGGGCACCAGCTTGCAGATGCGGTCGACCTGGCCCCAGGGCAGGCCCATGACGCGGCCGACGTCGCGCAGCACCGCGCGAGCCTGGAGTTTTCCGAAGGTGATGATCTGGGCGACTTTGTCGTGGCCGTATTTCTTCTGGACATAGGCGATCACTTCGTCGCGCCGGTCCTGGCAGAAGTCGATGTCGAAATCCGGCATCGACACGCGTTCTGGATTGAGAAAACGCTCGAAGAGAAGACCCCAACGCAGTGGATCTAAACCGGTAATCGTGAGCGCCCAAGCGACAACAGAGCCCGCGCCCGAGCCACGACCCGGCCCGACCGGAATGCCGTGCGCGTTGGCCCACTGGATGAAATCGGCAACGATGAGGAAGTAGCCGGGAAAGCCCATATCGGAGATCACGCCAAGCTCGAACTGCAGGCGCTCGCGGTAGGGCTTGGCGGCGGCCTCGCGGGCATCGTCGTCCATGCTGTCTTCGAACACCGCCGATTGCAGGCGCTTTTCGAGGCCCTCCTTGGCCTGGGCGGCGAGTTCCTCGGCCTCGTCGCGGCCGCTCTCGGTGGTGAATGTCGGCAGGATCGGCGCGCGCGGCTCGGGCATCACCGCGCAGCGCCGGGCGATCACCAGCGTGTTGGCGATCGCCTCAGGCAGATCGGCGAACAGCGCCTTCATCTCGGCCGCCGACTTGAAGCGATGCTCGGGGGTCAGGCGCCGGCGCTCCTGCTCGGCGATGGTGCGGCCTTCGGCGATGCAGAGCAGCGCGTCATGGGCCTCGTACATCGAGGCATCGGAGAAGAAGGCCTCATTGGTGGCGACCAGCGGCAGGTCCTGGGCGTAGGCGATATCGATCAGCCCCGCCTCGATCGCGGTCTCCGCGGGCATGTTGTGGCGCATCAGCTCGACATAGAGCCGGCCTTCGAAAATCTCGGCAAGGTCTTTCGCCATCGCCGCGGCCGCTTCGGCCTTGCCTTCGAGCAGCAGGCGGCCGACCGGGCCGGCCGGCCCACCGGTGAGCGCGATCAGTCCTTCGTTGTGCGGCCGCAGATCGTCGAGCACGATCTGGGGTTTTTCGCCGGGATCGCTCCCCAGAAATGCCTTGGAGACCAGTTTCAACAGATGCCGATAGCCGGCCTCGGTCTGTGCCAGCAGGACGAGCTGATCGGGCGCCGACGCCAGCTTGTGGGCGTTGCCGTTGCCGTTCCGCGCGCCGTTCAGATTTCCAGCATTCAGGCGCTCGCCTGAGGCGGCCTTGCGCGCCACGCCGATCTGACAGCCGATGATCGGCTGCACGCCGGCCTTGGCGCAGGCTTGGGCGAACTCCAGCGCGCCAAATAGATTGCCGGTATCGGTGATGGCCACCGCCGGCATGTCGCCGGCACGGCATTCGGTGACGATATCCGGGATCTTGAGCGCGCCCTCGGACAGCGAGTAGGCGGAATGAACGCGGAGATGAACGAAATCGGCGTGGGGCATGTTATCAGACAAGATTGATGGCGCGTGGCGTCCCGGCCATTCATGTCACCTCACTGCAACCAAATCTAGTCCCGGCAATCGCATGCTCTGCAGAATCTTGTGGACAAGTGGTGACAATATACAAGCGATCGGACGTGCCGTTCATTCAATCCCTTTTGACCTGATCCGGGCCCGGGACTAGGCTCGCGCACGGCAAATCGACAAGATACATCAGCAGGACGGGATACCGAGCGATGGCGGATGGCGATCACGCGGTTAGGGACGAGGCGGCGCTACGGGCGCGCTACCGCGATGTCTCGGAGATCGCGAAGAAGAAGGTGGTGGCGCGGCTCGACAAGCATTGCCGGGCATTCATTGCGATTTCGCCGTTTCTCTGCATTGGCACGACGGCTGCGGATGGCAAGACCGATGTCAGCCCGCGCGGCGATCCGCCCGGCTTCGTGCAGGTGCTCGACGACGAGACGTTGCTGATTCCCGATCGTTCGGGCAACAACCGATTGGATACGTTTTCCAACATCATCGCCACCGGCAATGTCGGGCTGATCTTCTTCGTGCCCGGCATGGAGGAGACACTGCGCATCGACGGCCAGGCGGAGATCGTTGCCGAGCACCCTGCCCTGCAGGACTGCGCCGTAAATGGCAGCGTGCCGGAGACAGGGATTGTGGTCCGCATAGACCACGCGCATCTTCACTGCGCCAAGGCGCTGAAGCGCGCCGGGCTCTGGGACGCCGAGGCGCAGATCGACCGCAAGAGCTTTCCTACATTGGGCAGGATGATCACCGATCAGATTGCCGAGCTGGAATTGACGGCCGACGAAGCCGATACACGCATCGATCGGGGCTACGAAAAGCTCTACTAGGTCTTCTACTAGTAGAATATTCACGGCAAAAACGGCCCGCGATCCGTCTCGCGAGCCGGCCACCGGGGGGAAACGCATGCCGGACCAATCCATTCGCACTCTGTTGGGCAATCTCGAGCAGCAGGGCGAGATGATCCGTTTCGACAAGCCGGTCGACCCTCTGACCAACATGGCGGCGGTCGAATGGAAAGCCTACAACGCGCTCGGCAAGTCGAGCCTGTTCACCAATATCGAGGGCCACGAGGGTTGGCAGGCCTGCAGCCAGATCCTGGCGGACCGCAGGAAATGGTCGATCGGCCTCGGCATCGACGAGGATGATCTGCTGGTCGAAATGAGCCGGCGGGTCAACCAGCACATCGCCAGCGTCGAGATCGGCAAGGGCGAGGCGCCGGTCAGGGAGCTGATCGTCAAGGGCAGCGAAGTCGATCTGGGCGACATCCCGGCGATGATCACCTCCGACAGGGATGGCGGGCGCTATCTCGCCTCGGGCATGGTCTTCGTGAAGGATCCTGAGACCGGCATTGCCAATGTCTCGGTCCACCGCATGCAGATCACCGGCAAGGACAAGACCGGCCTGCTGATGGTGCCGCGCCACGCTCGGCGTATCTACGACAAGTACTGCGCCCGCGGCGAGGCCATGCCCGCGGCCGTGGCGATCGGCGCCCATCCGGCGATCTGGTACGGCTCGGCCTTCACCACCGAGTTCGGCATCGACGAGATGTCGGTCGCCGGCGGGTTGTTGGGCGAGGCGGTGCGCATGGTGCAATGCGAGACCATCGATGCACGGGTGCCTGCCGAGGCCGAGATCGTGCTGGAGGGCGAGATCCTGCCCAATCACAGCGAGCCCGAAGGCCCCTTCGGCGAGGTGCCGGGCACCTATGCCGAGCGCGGCGAATCGGAAGTCTTCAAGGTGAAGTGCATCACCCGTCGCAGGAACCCGATCTACTACGCCATCCATTGCGGCTTTCCGGTCACCGACACCCAGGCGACCACCGGGCTCGGCATCGAAATCGCCACCCGCGAGCACATCAAGAACGTCGAGGGCGGGCTCGACCTGCTCGACGTGCGCAGCGTCCGCGAGGCCGGGCTGCTGGCGATCGTGATCAAGCTCCGGCCACGCTTCGATGGTCAGGCCAAGACGGCGCTCATGGCGGCGCTGTCGGGGCCCTATCTCCATCCCAAGCTCGCAATCGCCGTGGATGACGACGTCGATGCGTCCGACATGCGGCAGATCATGTGGTCGATGACCACGCGGGTTCACGCCGAGCGTGACGTCGTGATGATCCCCAACACGCGCGTCTTCCCCCTCGACAACATCTCGCCCGTTGCCGAGGGCCAGAACAGCTTCCACCGGGTCGGCACAAAATGGCTGATCGACGCCACCAAGCCGGCGCTGACGCAAGCCGACCAGCGCGCCCGCTTCGAGCGCGCCATGCCGAAGAATTTCGACGACGTGAATTTGGAGGATTTCCTGCCTTAACCGGGCGTTTCCTACCGCTGTACCACCACACCGTTTTCCAGCGTCAGGATGCGGTCCATGCGGCGGGCGAGTTCCAGATTGTGGGTCGC
>Ga0209633_10004406_pt1 | contig 12662 bp, 16 predicted proteins | sample Cruoilmetagenom1_FD_187290 | JGI IMG/M metagenome (GOLD analysis project Ga0209633, IMG submission 187290) | Oil polluted marine microbial communities from Coal Oil Point, Santa Barbara, California, USA - Sample 1 (SPAdes) (version 2) | ecosystem: Environmental > Aquatic > Marine > Oil seeps ... | reverse complement strand
ATTATACGAAATGCGCGAACGCGAGATAGTGGGCGCGTCTTTGGTGGAATCCACAACTTACAAAACGCTATTGGCTCCATACAGGCGCTGGAAAATTTAGGAGAAAGACATGCCAAAGGTAATTTTTACAGAAAAACATTATTATCGGCCAACGGCTGAGCCGCGTGTAACCATGCTCTACCATCCTTCATCAAAGCCCCAAACAGTGAATGAGGAGTGCGCTAAGGACGCAGAGGCGGTTGGGGCAGGCGAAATCGTGCAAGAGCGTAAAACTAAGAAAAAAGATGCGAGCGGGAACGCTTAGAGACGCCATTTACATCGAGCGGCGCGGAGTAAGCGGCGACGATGGATATGGAAATGTTGTTGAAGATTGGGCGCGGTTTTCCCCTCCTACTGGCAATCTAGCTGCTAATATTATCGCCATTCGCGGCAATGAGCAATTGATTGCCGCGCGGACCACTGGTGTTGTCATGTACGAAATTAAGGTGCGGTATTCGTCTTTGACTGTTGGTATCAACGCTGGTGATCGGGTGGTCAACGCCAGAACGGGCGAAACCTATAATATTAAAGCGTCCATAGACCCAGAAGGACGCAAGCGTAGGATTGTTTTGACTTGTGAAACAGGTGGGCCTGATGGTTAGAAATAAACACAAGTTTAAAAACCGTCAAAATTTATTACGGATTTTCAAGCAAATGCCAGAAGCGGTTAAGGTACAGGCAATGGCTGACCAAAAGCAAGGCGCTGATGAAATAACAGCAACAATGAAAGCCCTAGTGCCTGTCGTGAAGGGGGATTTAAAGAGCACAATTAGGCATTTTAATTCAAGTAATAAATTTAGGGTAAGGCGCAGCATTCGGGCTGGTGGTGTTGGAGCGCCTTATGGTAGGCGTGTGGAGTTTACGCCCGGTGGAGGGTTCTTTTGGCCCGGTTATCGCCATAACAAGCGCAGGGTCAAGGGCCGTATCACGCGCGGCATCAAGAAGACTCACAGCCAAGTAATTAGCCGCAACAAAAGAGGGCGGTAATGAGCGCGCCTTCATTGGATTTACAAAAAGCATTTTATGGTGTTTTGAAGGAAGATACGACATTAGCGGAGTTGATGGGCGGTACGGTCAGGGTTTATGACCGAGTGCCAAACGGCGCTATATTTCCTTACATCCAAATAGCTGACGATCAAACAATAAATAATACTAATCAATGTGGGCGTGGTGCCGAGGTGTTCTCTCGTATTCATGTTTGGTCACGTGAAATTGGACATGTGCAAGCAAAAAATATTGCTTGGCGTGTTCGCCAGATACTTGACCGTACACTATTACTACAAAGTCATAAAATAGGGTTGCATGACTTTATAAGCGTAGAACACCAAACGTCTCAGGATGGTCTTGAAGCGCAGAGTATTGTAACGATGAGTTACAAATTGTGGGAATTATAACCACTTTTACAACTTCACCCTAATAACACAATTGCCCTAAAGGAGAAAAATTATGGCAGGCCCAAACACAGTAAAAAGCACAGAACTATTAGTGAAAGTAGCGATAGCAGGTGGTTCAACATATGCGCATCCCTGCACAATCAACGCAGATAGGAACTTCGAAATAACAGCGAGTACAAATTCTATTCCCGCTGTTGATTGCGATAATCCACAACTTCCTAAATGGATTTTGCGTATCGTTGACACACTGGAAGCTGGAATAACAGGCGGCGGACTTACGCATAAAGATGATATTATCCCATATATGGACGCATTAACAAGCGGAACCCCACTGTCAGTCATTGTAGAAGTTGGCGGGACAGGCGGTGTTGCCTTTACTGGCAATTACATCATTAACAAATTTGGTTTCGCAGGTAGTGATGGAGATTTTGTTAAAAGTGATGTTTCATTCGAAAGCGATGGTAAAATCACTTATGCGGCTATTGCTTAATGGACAACCATTCTGACGGTTCTGGCGAAGCAGGTGTACTCCCCCTTGGTGGGGAGTTACACAATTTCTCTATTAAGCAGGAACAATTATTCAAAATCGATGCATTGCACGAAAAGGGTGCTTTTTTTATTCGAAACGCTCTACAAGACGGAGAGGCTAAGCTCGTATGGGTTAGATTTGTCGTCGTGCAAGGGTTAATTGGTGGAGGAAATTCACCTGTTGAAGCGGAAGAAATAGTGCAAACACACATTGACGAGCCAGGTGACTGGATCGTGGCTTCAATTCTAGCAACTAATATTCTTACCGTTGGGTTGTCTGGCCCAATCGTCGAAAATGGCGATGCTAATGAAGCGGAGGACGGCGAGACCACCGACCCAAAAGGCTAAATATCAAAACCATTATTGGTAATGGTGTGGTGATGGGCTTTACACCTGCACAAACCAAAGCTATGAGCCTTTGGGAATTTAATGCGGCTGTCGAAGGTTACAACCTATCACAAGGCGGTAAACCAAAAACGACATACCCAACCATAGCAGAGCATAAACGACGAATCGCGGAAAGCAAAGCGCGAGAATTGAAAGCAAATAAATGAACGACCAGAAAGACAAATTATTCACAGCTTTGAATGACCCATACACGGAGAAATCCCACCCTCAATTGTATGCAAAGTTTGGTGAGGGTTTTATCAACAAGCGGGTAAATCCGTTCATAAAAAAATGCGCTATGCAAATCGCGTTTATGGATGGGGGCGATGAGTGCCAATATGTTGAGTGTAGCGATTTGACATCAAAAAAATCTGTCATTGCATTCGCTGATTTCAAGTGTGGGCGCAGGCTTTGGATTAGCGAAAAGAATTTCGACAATCCCATTGATGACCGCTGGCGCGACAAGGAATTGCTGTCGCACAAGCAGCGATCTGCCATCAATAAATTTAGGCGAGCTCATTAGCCGTGGCTAAAACAATTGAAGTCCTAACTGCTGAATTAAACCTAAATTTAATAAGGTACGAGAAAGGCTTTTTGCGCGCGCAAAAGTTAACGAATAAACATCTCAACCAAATGGAGCGCCGATTAGACCGAAGTGTTGAAAAGATGGCAAAATCGGGCGGCCGTATGGCCGCTGGTTTTAATAAGGCTATAGCCACAATTGGTGTTGGTTTTGCAATTCGTGAGACAGTACGGCTGTCTGATGCATGGACAGAAGCCAGCAATAAAATCAAAGCAGCAGAGGTTTCTTTTGGTGGTTCGCTAGGTAGTGTTTCCGACATTAATAAAATCGCCAATGAAACGCGCACAGCATTAGAACCAACTGTTGAGCTTTACAGCCGTTTTGCGCGCGCTGGCGGTCTTCTCGGTAAGTCACAGCAAGACGTGGCAAAAGCCACAGAAGTTGCCAATAAAGCGTTCAAAGCAGGTGGGGCGGCTGTATCAGAACAGCGGGCAGCTATTTTACAGCTTTCACAAGGTTTGCAGTCTGGTTTACTCGCAGGTGATGAGCTTCGTTCAATCCGAGAGAATGCACCACTGCTCGCGCAAGCAATAGCTGACGAGATGGGCGTAACCATAGGGCAGCTTAAAAAACTTGGGTCAGAAGGCAAAATCACGTCAGATATTGTATTTAATGCGATTGTTAATGGCGCTAAAAAAATCGAAGATCAATTTAATGTAACTACGCCAACAATTTCCGATAGCTTTACTATCATGCGTAATAAGGCCGCTGAGTTTATCAGTGAGCTTAACGCTTCGTCTGGCGCTGCCGAAAACTTGTCAAAGTTTATTGTTGCTGTAGCCAATAATCTTGATTTGCTTGCCCATGCCGCTGTTATCGCTTCTATAGCTTTGGGGAGCCGCTTGGCTGCAAAAGCGATGGTGTCATTAATGGCAACACTCACTACGTCGAGCGCATTATTAGCCGCCACATCAGGACGTATAAGCAAGGTAGGTGCAGCAAGTATTTTGGCGGCGCGGGGCATTAGAAAATTCAATAAGGCTATGCTTGGTGTTGGTGGTGGCTTTACGTTGGTATTGAGTGGGATAGCTTATGCGCTGTATAATGTTGTAAAAGCAAATAAGCAAACCGCGCGCGAACAAGCTTTGTTAAATAAAAAAGTGGAAGATGCCGAAAAGGTATTGAAAAAATACCAACCCCTTCTTGATGAAACTACATCTAGCTTGGAAAAACAAACCATCAAAGTTGATGAATTGGCAGAGAGTTACAAAACGCTTGAACAAAGGGCTAAAACCGCAGGAGCGGCTCAAAAAGAACGAGAAATATTAGAAATATCGAATGCTAGTAACGACTTTCTTACTAAAAGAATAAGTCTTGAGAAAGAATTGCGCGGGCTTCGTACTAATCTGGCGTCACGTGAGAGAAGTCAATCCAACCCTGAACTGGGAATCCCATATTCAAATGACAAACAGGTGGCTGCTGCCCGTAAGGCTGTAAAAGACGTAGAGGCCGAAATAGCGTTAATAGATGAAAAGCGCGATAAACTTAAGCAGCAGGCAGTAGCAACATATAATCAATCAGGGATTAGTAAACAGGATGCTGAGGCTACGCTTGAAGAAGGCAGGCTAGCGCAAAACCGAATTAAGCTAGAAGAAGACCTAATGTTCGCCCGCGCGCGCGGTGATAAATCGAAGGCGCAGGCCCTTGATGATGAACTTTTAAAACAAAAAAAAATCGCGGAATACAGAACTGTTGGCGCTGTTGACCCTGTGGGAAAAGCTGATGCCTTTATTTCACAGCTAAAGCAGGCGCGCAAAGATGGCCTTAAATTAGATTCTGAATTTGGGGCCAATTTATCAATAGGTATGGGTGCTGCTGAGGCCGCTTTTGAAAGTGCACTATCATCAGCCAAGGACTTACGCGCTGAGCGTGAAAAATACGCAGCACTGTCTGACAGACAATTAGAAACTGAATTGCAGGCAGCTTCTATTCGTGGAGATGGTGCCGAGGTTGAACGTCTTGGCCGCATTTTAGATGTGCGAGAACGAATAGCTGATTTAGTAGATATTGGTGTAGACCCTGATACGGCACTTAATTTGGCGCAAGAAGAACAACAGTTAATTGACGCTGCAATAGCCATGCGCAAAAAAAATGATGAATTAGAAATCGAATTAGAGCTACAGGCACATCTTGCCAACTTGCGAGGAGATACCCAAGAAGCAGAAAGGCTGGAACGCGAAATACAGTTGTTGCGCACAAAAACAGACTTAATCAGATTGGGTAGAAGCGAAGCAGACGCAAATACTACAGCGGTTAGTAATTTTGCCGAGGAAGACATTGCGGCGGCGCGTGGACGGTTTCGTGAAGCATTTAATGATGGTTTGCATTTGGCTGCTATTGAAGGTGACTGGACCGAGGTGGTTGAAAGCGTATTTGGCGTCATAGCTGATAGAGTGTTTGAAAACGCTGCTAATGCGCTTGCTGATACCGTATTCGACCAGTTAGCGAAGATAGCGCCTGATTTATTGGGCAGCATTACCGATTCCACGACCTTATCCTCGTCGATTAGTTTGGCGCATTCAACAGGAGCGGGCACTATGGGCACGGCAATAACATCATCAGGAACGCTTGCCGCATCTTCAATGGGTACAGCTATTACGGCGGCTGGTACAGCCGCAGCTTCACAAATAGCAGGCGCGATGGCGGCGGCTGGTGGCAACAATGTGGGCGGTAGTATTAAAAAAGGTATTGGTAGTTTTCTGGGTTCCGTGTTGAAAGCAAAATTTGGCGGCGGGCGGGCTAGCGGCGGTTCAGTAAAGCCGGGGTATTTTTATGAAGTTAATGAACAAGGCAGAGAGTTTATTGCTCCAATCGGGCAAGAATTGAATGTCATACCCAACAAACCAGCGAAAGCCATTACAGGCGGCGCGCGCGGCGCAGGATCATCACAAATTATCTATGCGCCCGTGAGTAATTTTTATGGACATACTGAGGGCGATTTAAAGCGTAACCTTGACCAGCGTGATCAGCGTATTCGGCAAGACGTACCTAATTTAGTAGATGGACGCCTGCACGAGCGCAATAAAGGTCTTGCATAATGAGCGCGCCGATTGAATTGACCACATGCTTCACCAGTATTCAGTTTAATTTGGAAAAACAAAGCATACCGGGCGGTGGAGACAATCAGACATTTATTTATGGTGATCAGTATTGGAAAATATCATTAACGGCTCCTGAAAAAAACACACTCCAAACCAGAGAGTTGGAAGCGGCTTTCGATAGAATGGAAGGTGGTTCGGTACTTGCAAACATTTATGACCCTAGACGCCCTAAACCGTGGGCTTACAGAAATGTACAGATTCCATTAGGCCGGGCTCACTATCCTTGGGGCGATGTGAAAGTAAAATCAGTAGATAGAAGCGCTTCTACTATCGAACTTCACAACATGCGAGAAGGCGCAACGCTTACTATTGGTGATTACATTGGGTTTAATGATACTACTGGGCGTAGGTGGCTACACAGGGCTGTAGAAACTAAAACAGCAGACGCTTCTGGGGAAATGATTATAGAAGTACGCAAACGGCCAGGGCGTAATCTAACTGGGCTAGACAGCACTACACTGGTTGATTTATTTAAGGTTCACGGTCTGTTTATCGTCAGACAGCATAGCATACGAACAGGCCAAGGGCTGTATTCAGAGCTTAGCTATGAAGCTGCTGAATATATAGGTTCAGTATAATGGCTTTATCGTCGGATGCATTGGCCGCTGTCTCAGGCGGGAATGTTTCAATTTTGCAGGGTTTAAAAATCATGCTTTCTGATGGCAATCATTATTTTGTTCGCGATGGCGACTATCTCACATTTGACGGCCATACATATGGACCCGTTCCATATGCAACGATAAGTGACTTGGCTACATCTTCGGGAGTTCCAGCGGATAAGTTAACCATCACATTAGACGCTGGATTGGTTCAGGTGCCGCCTGATTATGTGGATAGTGTGTCTTGGTTTCAGTCTTTCTTAGGGTACGATTTGCAAAATCGCCGTGTTGACCATTCAGAGTTTATAATTGATCCTGAAACATCAGATGTTTTACACCAAGAACGCGTGTTTGCGGGGGAAATTGATAAGGTGGAAATCGTATTCGCACCAGGCCGTAGCGCTGTGCTCAATATCGAAGTTTTATCTTACAGAATACGACTGCAAAAGGGCACAGCGCGCGTTCGTTCAGACCAAGACCAAAAACGGCTATTTACAGCCGATGGCTCTTTCCGTCACGCCTCCGATGAGGTGTTTGCGGGTGGCAAGTTCCCATGGGGTTATACTAATTCAGGTTCTGGTGGTTATAGCCGTGGCCGTGGCGGCGTTGATGTGAATTTAAGGCCCGGTGTCCAGCCGTACTAAGCGAGCAACCACAGCCGCGTATCTAGCGCGTGTGGCGACTACGCCCCATGAATATGGTGTTCATGACTGCGCGCTGTTTATCGCAGGACAGGTTATGGCTGTGCGCGGCTATGACCCAGCTGCTGCGTTTCGCGGTTCCTATAACAATGAAATAGGCGCGTACAGAGCACTTAAGCGCATTGGCAGCGGTGACTTAATGTCAACAGTTTGCAATATGCTCGATGAAGTTGACTTAGAAAAAGCAGTTTGTGGCGATGTGCTGTTGTTAAGCATAGGTAATGAAATAGTTGGAGCTGTATTTGATGGTGAATATGCGGTTGTGGCGACAAAGAACGGACTGGAGAGAATGGGCTTAGATTTAGCTGTAAAGGCGTTTGAGATTTAAATGGTTGATGTAGCTATTCAAATCGGCATTGCTATTATTTCAGCTATTGCAACAAGTGTTGTCACCAAAATATTGACACCTTCCCGCAAGGGCGAGCAGCAAGAATATGATGTTGGCCAAGAGCTAGATCGTCAACTTGATAATAATTACCCGCGTCAGGTGGCTGTAGGGTACGCCATGATAGGCGGTTCGGGCGCGTTTGGTGATAGCTATAGTGAAAAAAATGAAAAAGGCGTTCGCGTCACGATTTTATCAGATTATGAAATAACGGCATTCTTAGGGCTTTGGCTAGATGGCGAAAAAGTTACATTGGGTGGTAGCGCCTTTGCTAACAAATATCCGATTACATCACATTTCACGGGTAAAAACGGCGAAACGAGAGCTTGGATAACTGTTCACAAGGGCACAGAAACACAAGCTGCGGACCCAACTTTGCTTGCAGCTTTCCCCAACAAGTTTGGCGTTAACGATAGGTTTGCGGGCTGTGCATATGCCGTGCTGGAAGCTGAAAACACGGCTGATGATGAAAACGATGTGCCATGGCGCGGTGGATTCCCGCAAATGCGCTTATTGGTAAAGGGCGCGCCTATTTACGACCCGCGCGAGGTCAGCCATGATATTGATGATCCTGATACATGGGAGTGGACGCAGAACGAAGAATTGATTTGGGCACAACATAAGATAGGATTTAAGCGGGCGGGGGAGGTTGTTGTGGGGGCCTCATATCCTCCTGACTTGCTGGACTGGGATAAAATCGAATTAAATGCTGATGTTTGTGATGCACTCGCACTTGAAGACGTTGGCGACCTTACCTCTCCTCGTTTTGGAGGTCTGCTAACATCGGGCAAAGAAAAATCAGACGAAGTACTAATTCGTGATTGCTACAATGCTGATCTGGTTGAAAGCGGCGGGGTGCTTTACACAATACCAGCAGGCCCGAAAATTGTATCACAAAACGTGGACTTTCAGGCGGTCGGCGGATATGTGGCAAGATTCACTTTAGACGGCGAGGCCACTGACAAATACAATGATACACTGACTAAATACTCCGAGCCGCTTAATAATTATGTACTTACATCTGCACCTTCATATCACCCATCCACGTACTTAACAGAAGATAAAGGAAATCACAGGCCGTTAGAGCAATCGCTGCACTTTTGTTTAAATAGGCGTCGAGCCATGAGAATCCAAAAGCGGGATTTAGAAGCCACACGGGATGGTATGGGGGCGACATTCAACATGCCATACCGATATTGGTACACTATTACGGCAGGAGATGTTTTCACCGTAACTAACACAGGATGGCCTGAATTAAATGGCAAAATATTTGAGTGCATAAAGAAACAGCGCGCAGTCAGTGAAGGCGAGGGAGTGCGCGTTATTATGCAAGTCATTGTGTACAATCCAGCAATTGAAGATTTCGACCCGCTTATTGATGATACAACCGCGCTGCCTGTATTAAGGCCCCCTCGTGCATGGCCTTTTTACGAACCAGTACCATTTGCCGGTAGTGGTCAAGTGGATGCAGTTAACGCCACGGTGGATGCGATTGTTATTGGTGTCAGCGAAATCGACCAAACTTTGAATAACCCAACGACTGGTTTAGTCGTCCGCGTACAGACCCTAGAGACGTAAGGAAACCTATGTTTGATAACCATAAAACCGCAGTTATTTTATCAGGAGAAGAGTACATTTCTTTATTCGCCACGCGAGGCTATGCGGACGGAGAGACTTTTGATGTCTTACTAACCGACTGGTCCAATGAAAATCTGGAGTGCGTTATTGCATTGGCCCCTGATCACTCCAGCCTAGTAACTCTCCCTGTTATTTGCTCTCTTGAAAGCAAAACATGGCAAGCCCTGAAAGATGAGTGTGTCCCCGTTGAGCAATATATGCCGTGTGATGCGAGCCTGGGCGACACTATTTCTGTGACAGAGATGACAGTTGCTTGGAGTGCTACATCATTAGACATTTTACCAAAGGCGCAAATGGTAGGGCACACAATAAACCTATATCTCGAAATACGCCGCGCTGATGGCGTTGGACCACTGTTCGCGTCTGGCGACTTTATTGTTAAGGAGAAAATACATTGAGTAATAAAAAAATTATTATACCATCTAGGCGGCGGGGTATAACGGCTACGCTTACAGCACAAGATAAATTGGATATATCTGACAATATTGAAACTGCTATTGGGTCGCAAGTTGCAATTCTACAGGTGTCGGATGCAGGCGCTGGCCATTCATTTAGATTGTTGAATCCATCTAAAAGACTACGGTCGTCAGAAGTTAAGACAATATCGGGTACAAGTGGCGATGAATTGGACATGACGACATCCCATGTGGTTATCGCCAAAAAAATTGTTGAAGTTACATCAACAGGGATCGCTATATCCGCTCGGTTCTTTGCCAGAAATTCAACGGGTAACCTCCATACTCTTGATGTATATTTTCGGCGAACTGGGTCAATTACAGGTGGGGCGGTCACATCTCCAATTGTCGCCAATTCAACCGGATATTTAGACTCTAGATATATTGTGCACAATGGAGGTTTGACGGAAGGCGATATTATTGAGGTGGAAGTGCTGGCCCGCTCGCAACAAGGCGCAGGACTCTTCGTTACCGCTGATTACGAAATTACACCCTTGCATTCTTTCAACGCTATTCGGGTTTTGGAAATAGGCGACAGTTATGTTGAGAATGGCCGAAACGGCTCAAATCGTAGTGCGCTTGGATCGGGGCCGTCAGTTGAAAATTATACCAATGGGGACGTTATTACACCTGTAAGCTTAAATAAAGGGGTGTCGAGTGAAAGGATTGATGAAATTAGTGCTCGCTTACCTTCTGCAATAGCATTGGCCCCTGACGCCATAACTATCAGCGCTGGTGTAAATGACTTATTACAGAACACCTCTGATACGGGAGAGCAGCTTGCAGACGCCCTTATAGCCATGGGGCGCACAGTAGCAAATTCTGGCATTCCTCATATACTGAGAACGGTTGTGGCGATGGATGATTTTACAGACGCGCAGGAAGCGAGACGCATGGCATTAAATGCAACTTTGCGTCTTCGGTGTCCCTATGTATTTTCTGATCCAGCAGCGATAGCGGACGGACTATCTAAGGGCACACCCAAACTAATGGGTTTATCTTATGATGGAAAACACCCGAACGCCAACATGGCGAAAATATTTGGGATTGCGGATGCAATAGCTTTTCGGGATTTAGGAATAGGTAATGCACAACGCGGCCTTAATTATATAGACGCCCCATTAACAGGTTCCAGTGGTACATTATCATCCGGTGCCACGGGAACACTGGTAGACGGGTGGTCACTTTCGGCCAACTCTGGTGTTATGGTATCAGGCAACAGGATTTCGGGTTTTAAGGCCCTAGAAACAGATATTATATTGACCTCGCCTGTATACGATTTTGATACTGGTTTGAGTGCGGGACATGAAGGTGCTGCCGAATTTGACATCACATGGCAGGGTGGAGCTGACATACAACAACTTATTTTTAAGACTAGATTTATTGCAGCGGATGGGGGCACGTCTACAGGTGAGACATCTACAGGCTCTGCAAACGGTATAGAAACTATTCCCCCTAATCTAGGGGCCCGTTGTGTTGATGCTATCAACGGGTTTTACAGCTCAGGTGCCGTCACTATTCCAGCTAGCACCACTAAGGTTCAGCTGTCAGTGACAATATTAGGTGCGGGTCCAATTGACTTGACTATCCATGACATCGCCATGCGGAAAACATCTTAAACAATAATACAGCCTAAAGAAAGAACATCATATTCCCATCACAAGAAAGAGCCATAAATGACTGATGATGAAATACGCGCGATAGCAGACAAATCCGCAAACATGGCGGTTAGGCAAACATTTAGAATGTTTGGCGTCGACACAAATGACCAAGACAGCGTGAACGAATTTCATCACGACCTAATTTTTACTCGTGAAATGAGAAAAACAACCAAGGGCGTCCAACGAAAATTTATAATGGTGATTGTAGGCGTGATCGCGTTTGGTGCGTTTACAGCGATGTTAAAAGGCTTTGGTTTTACACCTCATAAATAATTAATTAGAAATAGGAGATAAACATGAACTTCCTGGAAAAAGAGTGGGCCAAAATCGCGCTAATTAGTTATACGGCTTGGGCGTTTTATGTGCTCGCCATTATCACTATCGCGCCCACTTTTATTTATAGTGTTATAGGGATTGATACCAACCCGCTTGTTTGGGGTAGGCTGCAAATAGTGGTCATTGCTGCTGGTATAATTGGCCGCATGGTATTACAGCCGACCGAAAACCGCTGGCGGCGGCGCTCGATCATAGCTGTAGCAATTGCGGCCATTTGTTTTGTGTCTCTACCAGCTTTGGCTCACAAAATAGATGAACCCAATTATGATGAGGTGGTTTTTACCTTGGCGACAACATGGGAAGGTGAGAACAAAGAGGGCGAATTTCATGTTTCTTATTTTGACACTATAGCCAAACCGCCGCTTTGGACGGTCTGCTATGGCCACACACGGACGGCGGGGCCGGGGCAATACAAAACGGATGAGCAATGTCGCGCTCTACTGGTTGATGAGCTGGCAGAGTATCGTGCTGGGCTACACGGATATTTTAGCCCAGAAACAATAGCTAATAGACTGCCCGTGATGAGGGACGCTGCTTACACGTCACTGGCATATAATGTGGGCATTGGCGCTGCAGGTAAATCAACGGCCACTCGCCGTTTGAACAGGGGCGACATTATCGGTGGCTGCGAGGCTATTACATGGTGGAACAAAGCGGGCGGACGGGTTGTGCGTGGTTTGGTGCGGCGGCGATCAGAAGAACAGAAATATTGTTTAGATGGTACGCAATGAGAGCGCTAATCAAAGGTTTTTTTGGCGGCGGTAGTCTTTACGGATATTTGGCACTAGTCGCGATTGGCGGCGGCTTAATATGGGGGTTTGCTGACCACTATTACGACAAAGGCAAACAGGATTG